>JAEEGI010012665.1_pt1 | contig 18012 bp, 8 predicted proteins | sample 8958751 | NCBI WGS metagenome assembly JAEEGI01 (sample SAMN16246545, study PRJNA631951) | gut metagenome | biome: gut microbiome; feature: rumen; material: KS-attached | host: Bos | place: Iran: Karaj | collected 2018-10 | reverse complement strand
AACTTACACGCCTAGTTTATGCGAAAAGATGAAAGCGCTTGTTCATTACGCCGACATCCTGACACCGAACCTCACGGAACTTTGTACATTGACAGATGTAAAATACCGCACCGAAGGTTTTAGCGACATAGAACTTGCAAACATGTGCAACAAGCTAACGGAACAAGGCCCGGAGCACATCGTTGTCACAGGCATCCCGTACAGCAGCAAGCAAATCATGAACTATGTCTATAGCAAGGGCGAAGAACCGCGAATCGTGATGGTTGATCGCATCGGCGGCGACCGCAGCGGAACCGGCGATGTCATCAGCTCGATTATTGCGGGCATGTACTTGAACGGGCACGATTTTTACGAGTCCGTCAAAAAAGCCGCTGATTTCGTTTCCAAGTGTTTGCGCTACTGCGAAGACAACAACGTGCCCACGCACTGGGGACTTTGTTTTGAAATGTACCTTCGCGACCTGATGGAGGATTAAATGATCGTATATACCGTTACAGGAAAAGTCGGAGAAGCCGGATATTTAGACATCGCGAACAGCGGCGATATCACGAGCAAGAACATTTACGTGAACATGACCAACCGCTGCCCATGCAGTTGCGTCTTTTGCCTGCGCCAAACGAAGAAGATGATGGAAGGCAATACGCTTTGGCTCAAGGGCGGCGAACCCAGCGTCGAAAGAGTGATGGAAATTTTCAACGCCTACGATCTTTCCGTCATCAACGAACTCGTCTTTTGCGGCTACGGCGAACCGCTCGAACGCCTGCACGATGTCTGCAAAGTCATCGACTTGCTGAAAGAGAAATACCCGAAATTAAAAGTCCGTCTCAACACGAACGGACTTGCGAACCTGATTCACGGCGAAGACATCACCCCGCAACTTGAAGGCCGCTTCGACACCGTTTCAATTTCTTTGAACGCGCCAACCGCCGAAGAATTCCTTGAACTCACAAGATCGAGATTTGGCATCAAGTCATTTGACGCACTCAAGGAATTTGCTGTACTCGCCAAGTTCCACGTGCCAAACGTCATCTTGACTGTTGTTGAAAAAGTCATGCCCGAAGAAAAAATCGAGCAGTGCCGCAAAATCTGCGAGACTCTCGGCGTAACACTAAGAGTTCGCCCCTTCGAGAATTAATCACTGTTTTTCGTTTTCGGTGAAAACAAACTCTTTATTTTTTGCAGATAAAACCTAGTCCGTTCCGGTTCAATAAAGAATACAGCAACGCAAACCACAGTCGTTGTATGCAAAAGGGAATGGATTAGCAAATCCGGCACCATAAAAAATTCAAAGCCTTTCCTGCCGATTGTTTGCACCATACTCCAAAAGACTTGGACGAATATCGCTAACGAACAAACCATCAAAATTTCCGTTTTCTTTTTCACGAGAGCCCAAATACCGGCCAACACCGACACAATACCGATCAAGACTTGCGACAACATAAATACATTCGAAACAATACTCCCCGCAACACCACTCAATCCAGCCACAAGAAAATATATCGCGCAAAAACGGTACAGACCTAAATTAAAACCTTCATAAGTCACAACATCATTATTTTCTTCTACGCGCTTTTTAGGCACAATAAAAAACACCGCTACGGCAGCAACAAGATTAACATTAAAAATCAAACCCGTAACAACAGTACCCGGAACACCAAAATAGAAAGGCAACAAAGCTTGCCAAGCAATCATAATCACCGCAAGGATTTTTAAAGCCGTCACGTTCTTTTTGACAAGTGCGAATATTCCCAACCCCAAAGAAACTAAAATCGCAAAGGCGGCAAGCGCAAGCGGGCCAACCACAGCAGAAGCAATCAACAGCCCAACCATCGCTAGAATATCTTCAAATGACGAAGTCGTAAGAATGCTCCACAACGAAGCGAGAACCCCGCCATTCCCCATAAATAACACACTGGCAATTATCTTGAGCAGGCTTATTATAAAGATTATGGCACAAACCCTGAGCAGCGCCAAATTGCCATTGAATTGAGTTTTTTCGGCCACTTTAATTTCTCCTTCGTTCATTCAAAATACTCCTGCAACAAAAATAAAAAAATCAAGACAAGCGCCTCATTCGTCATTCCGGGCTTGACCCGGAATCCCCACAAGCATGCAGAATCGGGCTTCAATCGCGATGCCTCGCGGTTCGTCATCCCCGTGCCCCACCTGTCATCCCCGCGTAGGCGGGGATCTTGGAATGCTACGAATCTTAGAGTTAAAGATAATATTCTTTTCCATATCTATAAGGATATTCACATCTCCATATTAAAACTTTTCAAAACATTATTCAGTTTTCATAATTTATATTTCATCACATATTATACTGAATTAAAGAGAATGCCGTATGACACAACAAGAAGAACAATGGTTTGACAAACTGACAGAAAAACGTAAAAAAGCATCAGAGACATTTGCTGATCCTGAATTTTGTGTATGGGATAGAATTGTTGACATGTATAAAGAATCTGCTCATTTCGTTTACGAACTGATTCAAAATGCAGATGACACTCTAGCTACAGAAGCACATTTTTTCCTATACAAAGACAAACTCATATTTAAGCACAATGGTCAAAAGAGATTTTCCATATCAAATCCAGAAACGGTAGAAGAAGATAAAGAAAATGGGCATTATGGAGACATAAATTCCATCACAGCAATAGGATCTTCAACTAAAAAGAAAAATAAAGATTTAGAAAACAAAGATTTAGGAAACTCCATTGGTAAATTCGGAATCGGTTTCAAGTCTGTTTACACTTATACAGAAACACCTGAAATTTACGATCAAACCATGTGTTTTCGAATAGAGCAAAAAATAATTCCAATTCGATTAAAGAAGCATTGCGACAACTGGAAAGAAAACGAAACATGGTTCATTTTTCCATTCAATAATCCGAAAAAGACACCTGATATAGCTGTTGCAGAAATTTCAAAACAGTTGTCCGAACTACACAATCCAACTTTATTTTTAAACAATCTCCAAACAATTTCTTATCAATTCGAAAAAGACGATAAAATAATAAAAGGAACTTATCAAAAAACAACCGAAAAAACAAAAAATTTTTCAGATGCCAAAGCAGAACTATTATCCTTAAAACACGATATTGATAGTTCAATAACAGAAGAAGAACTATGGATATTCTCTAGAAAAAAAGACAATCTAACTTATTCAGTCGGATTCGGTATAGAAAGCGATAAACTTGTGCCAAAATCTGATTATGCTTATTGTTATTTTCAGACGAAAGAAGAAACACATCTAAATTTCATCATTCACGCCCCCTTCCTTTTAACGCCTGATAGGCAGCATTTAAAAGATGGTGAAGAGCATAACACACAGATGATTTCATTGCTGGCCGAATTAGCTGCAGACAGTATGGTTTATTTGCGTGACATCGGCAAAGAAACAGGGCACAACCTAATTGATGACGACATATTGAAAATCATTCCCATTAAGTCAGATGATTTTTATATTCAAAAACAACAATACAACTATTACCTTCACAAATATGAAACAACCATTATAGGACAAAAATCCTTCGAACCTTTTTACAATCAAATTTTAAATAAATTTAAAAATGAAAATTTACTTCCAGCAATAAACGGACATTCCTCTGCATCCAATGCATTTTGGGCAGAAGATACAGATCTTGTAGATTTATTTCCTGACGAAGACATTTCCAAAATCACCAATACAGACAACGCTCATTGGGTATTCCGTTCTTTACGTAGGGCGGGCGTTACCGATGAACGTCGAGATTGGATAGACGAAATCATCGGCACCGATCATTGCTTAAACGAAAATTACTTTTTGCAGAACATTTCTGCATCATTTTGCGAAGATAAATTCCAAAAAGACTTCAACTGGATGATATCATTCTATGAATGGTTAGATTCCGCAAAAGATCGCTCTAATACCGCAAAAAGACAACCATTTTTCATCGATAGCGAAGGAAATAGCGTCAGTTTATTTTCAAACGGAACTCTTAACATATTTTTCCCAGCTGACGAAACAAATAATTATCGCACAATAAACAAGAAACTATTCGACAATCAAACTACAAGAAGTTTCTTGGAAAAAATGGGAGTAACTTTACCATCCTTAAAACATGAAATTTTCTCTAAAATATTGCCTCGATATGACAAAGGCATGCCAGACGAGGAAATCGTAAAATCCGATTTTAAAAAGATTCTTGCATACTACGAAAAATGTCCTAACGAAGAAATAAAAGAATTCATTAAAAGAATTCAATATAATCTTTTATTACGATGCAAACAGCGATCAGGAGCATATACAAATAAAAAAGTAGGCAACATCTATTTTCCGAACGAAGAGTTGCTAATATGGTTTGATGCAAAAGATGATGTTAATTTTATAGACCTTGATTTTTACAAGGAATTTATCAGAGAAGACAAATTATGTATTTTCTTTGAAAAAATTGGAGTTCATTTAAAAATTCAACTAACATACGAAATTACACAAATATATGAATCAGAATCAAGTTGGCAAGCTGATTTTCGTTCCATAAGTAAATGGCTCAAAAAAAATGATCAAAAAAGCAAAGAACCCATTGTTTTAAGTTATGCATTTCGATCAATCGATGGGCTAAAAGAAGGATTAAAGCATATCAATGAAGTAAAATCTAAAATTTTATTACACGATCTTTGTGATAACTTTGAGCAACTCTCAGCCGAATATTTTAGATATCGGTATAGCAAAGAACGTTTCAAACAATTGCAAGGGGAAATGCGATTCAATCCTATCGTTCAATTCCTAAAAGATACTCCCTGGCTTTACACAAAATCGGGAGAAGTTCGAAATGTCAGCTCTATATATCTAGAAGATCTTGCAAACTTCTACGAACTTTCATCTATTAAAGATACTAGATTTTTAAAAATTTTAGGGATTAAAGAGCGTCCAAAATTTGACCCAAACATCCTAGATGACGAAACAAAGAACAATCTTAATTTTATTGAAAAATTAAAATCAAGTGGAGTTTCAATAACAGAACAAACCATTGCAGACTTTCTTGAATTTCAAAAAAGCCGCCAAAAGCAAAATCAACCACAAATTCCACCATTCAACAACAATACATCACAAAGATCCACGTCAACACAATCTTCAAATTTCACAAACGATGATACTATAGACTCTCCAACGGAAATTAAAAACACCAGCACACAATCACATACTGAAACACCAGAAGAAAAAATCGTCAAGGAAACAGTTCGACGAGCAAAAGAAATAAACACATCATCAGTACCATTATTAGAAATCCTCGAAGATGACTCTGATGATTCTGACGAGTTTACCCCGCCCTCCTACGACAGCAAAAGACAAGTAAAGAAAGTTCAAGACAAATTCGCCATCGAACTCAATAGAATCAAAGAACTCGAAGAAGCAATCGAAAAATCTAACACCACAAAATACACCTATCAATGGTTTCAAGCAATGCTCCAACTTGAGATATTAAGGAGCAACGAAAACTATGCCAACAGCAAAGAAGTCCACATCAGCTTTGGCAAGATAGATAAAGATCCAACAGCAACCAAGACCTTGATTTTATCAAAGCCCGATAAGAAAATTCCAGCATTCATGGAAGAATTATACGGGATAAACATAATCATACATTTTAAAGACAACTCGCAAGACAAACAACTCACATTTGAAGCAGCAAGCATTCGTTCATTTACGCTTCGTTTGAAAATGATGCACAAAGCGGATGTTGATAACCTTGACATAGAGAACATTTGCTCCGTTGAAATCATCGCAAAAAGTCCTGTTTTCTTGCTAGATGAGCTAAAAAAAGAATTTGACAGATTTAATTTCGACAAAGAAAAGAATCTAAAATTCGGTTTATGCAATAACATAAAATTTATCTTTGGCCCTCCAGGCACCGGCAAAACCACCTATTTAGCAGAAAAAGTTCTGTTACCATGGATGAATGAAAATGAAAAATGCAACATTCTAGTTCTCGCCCCAACAAACAAAGCTGCAGATGTTTTGACTAAACGCGTTTTGGGAAAAAGCAACAACGCACAAAAATTTCTATCACGATTTGGAACAACCAACGACGAAGAACTTGAAAGTAACGGAATTTTTTGCAGCCGAAATTTAGACATCAATACTCGAAGCAAAAATATCGTTGTTACAACAATGGCACGTTTGCCATACGATTCATGCGTAATAGACGGAAAAGAAAAAGAATTATTGCGAGCAATCAAATGGGATTACATAGTAATCGATGAAGCGTCTATGATTTCGTTGGTTTACATGGTCTATTTGCTCTATTCACAACAGCCAGCACAATTTGTCATTGCAGGCGATCCATTCCAAATTGAGCCTACTGTTTCTGAAGAATCATGGAAAAGAGAAAACATTTATAAGATGATAGGTCTCAATGATTTTGCAAATCCCAAAACAGAGCCTCATCAATACGAAATCATAAAACTCGACACTCAATACCGTAGCATTCCCGCAATCGGTTCCATTTACAGCAACCTGACTTACGGGGGAATCCTTAAGCACCATCGAAAAGAAGACGAACAGAAAATCCTTCGTTTAGAAAATCTTGACATATCAGCACTCAATCTAGTCAAGTTCCCCGTAGAGCGTTATGAAAGCATCTACCGAAGCAAAAAATTAGGAAAGGGGTCTAATTATCAAATCTACTCCGCACTATTTACATACGAATTCATTTGCCATATTGCAAAGCTAATGGAAGAAAAGCAACCTGAAACAAAATACAGCATTGGTATAATATCTCCATACAAGGCCCAATCTGACTTAATCGGAAATCTGCTCAGAAGGTCAAAACTTCCGCAAAACATATCCGTCCTATCAGGAACTGTTCATAGTTTCCAAGGTGACGAATGCGACATTATGCTAACCGTTTTCAATTCACCAGAAAACATATCCACCAGCGATAAAATGTTTCTCAATCACAAAAACATCATTAATGTTGCCATTAGCCGAGCACGAGATTATTTATTCGTCCTAATGCCTGATGAAAAAACTATCGGCATTGACAATCTTAAAGTTGTCTCAATGCTAGCAGAATTAATGAATAAACAAAATTGCAAAATATTCTACTCTCATGAACTTGAAAAATGGATATTTGGTAATGAGAATTTCTTAGAAGAAAATACATTCTCAACAGGTCATCAATCCGTAAACGTCTATAGTGAGCCTGAAAAACGCTATGAAGTTCGCAGTGAAGACGACGCTATTGACATTCAAATTTATAATATTGGGTAAAAGGACTGAATATGACTGAAAATGAATTGCAACAAGCCTTTGAAAATTTAAAGGACTCATATCACTATCACGACCATAGGCCACAAACGCCACAAGGTCAGCAGATGCTCAAAGAGGATGAGGACCATTTTATCGACAATGCTTTAATTCCCTATCTAAAGCAAATTGCGGAAAAATTTACAGGTGATTTAAGAAATCCAGTTTCAATTCGTTTTAATATAACTCCAAATATGGAAATTGATGCAGAACGCGTCTCCGGGAGTAAACCACCTCGCCCACCTAAACCGCAACCTGGTCCAAATCCAAGGCCAAGAAACCCCGCATCAAATTTAAGGATATCCCTGCCTCAAGGCAAAGTCATTCAAGAATATAACGCAACAGAAACAATGTGTGCAGCCATTAAATTCGCAATCGAAATAATGGGCATTGACAAAGTCATGCAGACAATACAAAATTACAATATCGTATGCGACGGAGAAACCTTAGTTAAGCGAGGAATGCATAATCACCCTTCTGCAAACTCAATCCAAATTGCCAACGGATTCTATGTCAACACCCACATGAACACAATTACAAAAAAGGGAAAACTTGATAAATTAGGTAATGTATTAGGGCTCCATTGGACAGTCACCATCATTTAAACCAAACCAATATATCCCTACTAAGCCCTTTTAAATTCAATCCTAAATAGCGGAACCCAAGTTTCTTGTCCTTCCTCAGAAGTCCAACGAACAACTTGCGAAAGCGTTGCACTTTGAGGAACCAAAACATTTTTCGAGAGACTCTTTACCAAACCTCCCGTAAAATCTTTAGCAAACCAAGCCCAATAAACAGAACTTTGCTTTACGCAATAGTTTCCCGTTTTAGTATTTTTCTCAATTGTAAAAGGTGTTCCTAACGACTCTTTTGCAAGAACATTTTGCAATTTTTCCACATACACATCACTAGCATCGTTCTTCTTTAAATACTGACCTAACGCCACATCGCAAAGCCCAGTCTCTATATGTAGAACTTTCGGAATACGCACATCCTTGATTCGCCCCTGCCTTTTGAAATTACTGAGCCAATCCGATGGCAGCATTTTCTCTGATCCTATTATCGTCAAAGATTTCTTGGCTCGTGTCGCAGCAACATATAGCAAACGGTAATTTTCCTGAGCCTTTTTTTCATCAGCATCTTTTAATGCCCACGAACCCAAGGCCAGAATGACATTATCCCATTCAAGTCCTTTTGCACTATGCATTGTTCCTACAGAAACTGAGCCCATATTCTTCGTTGCAAAATCACTGTAAGAAATTTCACTGAGATACTGATTGAAATCCCCCAAAGTGATATCATCTTCACCACAAGCGGTTTCCGTCTCAATAAAATCATCTACTAACGCATCCAACAATTCAAAAGAACTTTCAGTCCTGTGTTTTTCTTTATAGTCATCGACTAATCGTCTAAATTCTTTTGCACTCCACGGGAAATTGCCGACACGCGGATCTTCTTGCAAAATTTCACAAAAGCCTAATATTTCGCGAGTTTTTTCAATAGGGCATTTATCCTTGTCTCGACCTTTCAACAATCGATAAGGAATTTGAAATTCTTCCAATTTGGCAGCAACCAAGAACGCTTCCGCATTTTCCCGAGTCAGAATACAATAAGATTCCAACGGAACAACGGAAAATTTTTGAGAAAGAATTTCTGCCGCAGCAAAAGCGGCTGTAGCTTTATTACCTTCCTCATAAAAAGTCAATTCCGCACGCCCTTGGCTCAAAGCCTGCTGTCGCGTACCTTCTTTCACACGTTCCGTCATCAAGTCCAAAAGTTTTGCATTTGCACGAACTAATCCAGCAACAGAACGGTAATTCGTCGTTAAATAAAATTTTTCTGTATTTGGAAATTCATCCGCAAACTTCTGGAAATACTCCGAAGAACTTCCACGGAAAGCAAAAATACTCTGGTCATCATCGCCAACAACAATAACGCGTGGGTCTTTTTCGCCAAGGTCATATAAAGCACGTAACAATCGATACTCACCAGCAGATAAATCTTGATACTCATCAACAAGAATAACACTAGGTGCACCGACACCAGAATCTTCACCCGCCTCCAATAATTCAGCAGCCTTAGAAACCACATCATCAGCATTTTCAAGAGCTTTCTTATTACCCTGAACACCAAGAATATGAAAAGCCAAGGAATGGAAGGTGGTAATGTTTACTTTAGCTGCAAGCGGTCCAGCCAAATCATACAAACGTTTCCGAAGTTCACGACACGCAGCACGAGTGTATGTCAAGCATAGTATAGAATCTGGTTTCGCTTCTTCAATCCACAGAAGCGATGCAATCTTATGAACCAGCAAATGAGTCTTTCCGGAACCAGGCCCCGCCCCTACAAGAATATGCTTTTTTCGACTTTTGATAACCTTACGTTGTTCATCATTAACGCTTTCTATTTTTCGTTTAAGTTCGTCAGATACCGATTCTGTCCGAGCAACACCCTGCATGTATTTCAAGCGAAAATCAGCAATATCCATCACAAAGTAATCTTCTAACAGCTGTTGCGCCATACGTTCATCAACAAGCATCATCTTGGCATATTCGCCCACGATATGAATCGCTTCAGCCTTGTGCTTGTAATGTGCATCCAGCATTTCAAAATCTTTAAGGGAAAAACTACGTTGTTTCGCGTCTGGATTCAGTTCCATGACAAGACCAGTATAAAAAACAACAAGCCCATGTTCCAATGTGATAGAACCAATCAAATGAAGGAATAGTAAAGCATACTCTAGCTGTTTTTGCATTTCTATGCGAACAACCGCTTTTTCGCCATACATTCTCTTCATGAGTCCATTCAAAGAGAACCAAACAATATTCCCGTTTCGTGAAGTCTGTTCTTTTTGCATTTCTGTCAAGACTTCAATAACTTTATCAAATATCTGCCATTGTTTTTTAAGATTTTCCTTGACAGAATCGGGATCTATCAGGAATTCAATTTGATAAACTTGATGGCCCGCCTCAACTAAATGAATTTCAGCAACACTTTCATGAGCCCAATAGCGCAATATTCCACGGAAAATAAAAAGATTGCGACGAGATGTAGATGCCCCAACAGAATCTTCTCTCTGATTAAGCTGCGAATTCAACCGAGTCACATCCAAAACGAAACGGTCATTAACCCCCTTGCCCTCGCAAGCCTTCAATAGTTCTTTCTGTAAGTTCGATGCAGCATTCAACAAGGAACGGGGTGTATCGTTCCCCTTTCTCTGTAGTCTTGCACTCCAATCTTCATCCTCATTCAGAAGACGTAAAGTTCGAAGCAACCGCAGACCTTCTTTTGCCTCTTCTTGATTCAATCCCAAATTGACTTTAAGTTCATCTAAAGCACATTCAGGGGAACGAGTCCAGCGTTTACTAATAATATGATGGATTATGCGATATGCAATGGCCTCAATGGAACCTGGAATTTCAATTTTATCAGAACCGATGGCTCGACGCGCCTCTTCTGCGGATTCCACAGAAATAGAAGAGCCATACATCTGTGTTCTGTTGCGTTTGCGTTTTAGGAATCCTTGTTCTTCCAAAACAAGAATGGCTAGTTTTACTTTAGTCGTATTTACACTAGCATCCGATTCCTTTTCAGTCCATCCGCATTGATCCGCAATTTCAAGTGCCGACATAATCAAACGATTTTGGTTGCCTGCCATCTTTTTCAGTACACGCCACACAGCAGAAATTTCTTGTGCAGAGAGTTTAGACTGTTGCAGAATCTGAAAATTAGTATTGAGATCCTTAGGATTAAACAAGGCAACACAGTTTGCTTGCAAATTCGGGTCTCGCCCAGCACGACCAGCTTCTTGCACATAGTTTTCAAGTGTACTAGAAATTTCGTAATGCGCGACAAGTTCAACATTATCTTTATCGACACCCATTCCAAAAGCCGTTGTCGCCACCATGGTATCCACTTCGCCATTCTGAAACTGATCCTGAATGGTCATCTTCTTTTCGGATTCCATCTTTCCATTGTAGCAGGCACTGGCAAAGCCGCGATTATGCAATTCTTCGGAAAGAGATTCTGTTGTCTTTACCTTGGAAGCATAAATAATTTTTGGACCAGCATATTCGCGAAGGACATTCACCAACTGTTTGCGACGTTCATTTGGAGCTTCTGAAGTTTCAACAACTTTGTATGTTAAATTAGTTCTCTTAGCCGGGCTTATGAACTTTACAAGTTCAAGATTCAAACGTTCCTTAAAATAGCCACAAATATCATCCACTACGGATTTTTTGGCCGTCGCAGTAAAACAACTTATAGGGATCGGATTTTCAAGATTCTTTTCCCTCTGTAAATCTTTTAAGAAATCTGCCAAATAAAGATAATCAACTCTAAAATCATGTCCCCAGCCACTAAAGCAGTGCGCTTCGTCAACAACAATTCTCTCTACGCGACGTTCTTTTAGAATACTAAAAGTCGTATTGGAACGCAATGATTCAGGAGAAATGTACAGGATATTTTTTTCACCATTACGCACTTTTTCAATAGTATCCCTTCGTTCCGCCGGCGAAAGCATCGAATTTATATAAGCAGCAAAACCAATCTGCCTACGTTTTTCCAACACATCAACTTGGTCTTTCATCAAAGCCACAATTGGCGAAATTACAACCGTTAGAGCACCGACTTGAGTACCTGCAACTAAAGCGGGCAACTGGAAAGTCATTGACTTTCCGCCACCAGTCGGAAACACCGCCAGCAAAGATTCCCCTCGCATTGCAGACTCTACGACTTGCTGCTGCAAAGGAACTTTTTCTTCTTCACTAAACGATCTAAAACCAGGAAAACCAAACCATTTCTTTAATTGTTTTGTTGAGCTCAACTGCTCAGAGCAATATGGACATTGAGAATTGCCACAAGGAACCAAGCGTCTACGATGCAAAATACTTTCTAGATGTGGGTACTGGTAACGAACCCAATGAGGAACAAAATCACTAGGCCCTTCTTCATGAAATAATGTTAGAAGAAAACACCATTCAGCACGATAGGCAGCCCACTCGTTTTCAAAATCCTGATGTAAGCAAATTGATTTTTTTGTAACGCGCAGTAAACCAGCTTTGTATTTCAGACAATTTGGAGCGTAATTCACTTTGTTCAGGAACTTCTACAAGATTAAAGAATGGGGCAAAGCCAGGTTCATTCTTTAAAAACTGAAATAAAAGATAACGAAGTTGCCAAGGATAGCTCCCCCATTTCTCCACGCAGTCTTGCAAAAGTTGTTTGCAAAGCTCTGCATCTTTTAAAGGATCTGATGGCTCATCTTCGTTTTTCAGATATTCCTTACGCAACTTGTGGTACGGTTTGCACGGAAACAATAACGAAGAAAGCATCAATGTGTCCAACGCTTTGACATTTGGGAAATCTATAGAAAAGTACTGCCTAAGAATCGGAGCATCATGACGGAGAACATTGTGCCCCACAATAAATTTTGCTTTTTGCGCCGCAGTTTCTAGTTTAGCAGGATTTTTTTCACGTGCACGATCTTCACCCAGAATATAGCCGTACTCCCGAACTGTCCCCGTTCCAGGATTATATTCCAAGTCAAAAAACAAAAAATCGTGCAAATTATCCATACTTTACAAATATATAAGAAAAAATTTCAAAGTAAACCTTACACGGAAAAACAATCAACGTCAATCAGTCAATATAACCATTCCAAACTAGCTTTTCCTTATAATCGCAAGCAGGATAATTAGAACATCCCACAAAATAATGTCCATTATAGCCCTTTCGCTTTATAAGGAAACCTCCACAACTAGGACATATTTTAGGGCTTGATAAAATAGTCACATCCCTTTGCGTATATCGACATCTCGGAAAATTCGAGCAACCTACAAAAGTTTTTCCATCATGTTCAACTTTCAGCAAGTCCCCAGTTTTGCAAAGAGGACATTTCGTCTGTTTTTCGCTTGTTCTTCTCCCTGTTGATTTAAAGAATACTGATGTAGATTCTGAAAATTCCTTGAAAAACGGCGATGGATTCTTGTTATCCACAAGGATATAGGTTCTATTTTTCGTTCGAGTAATAGCAACATAAAACAAACGCCGTTCTTCCGCAAATCTATAATCTTCAGCATTTGTAAGAACAAAATTCAAGACGGGATCATCAATTATCTGATTCGGGAAACCCAGTTTGTCATTTCTAAAATTCAAAAGAATAACATTATCCGCTTCTAGCCCTTTTGATTTATGGACAGAGAGGAATTGAATCGGCAAAGCCGGATTCTGAATATATTCTAACGTATCTACACCATTTTTTCGAATCTCTCGGAACAAACCTGTATCTTTTGCAATTTCTATATCGTAATTAGTTCGTCCCAAAAGTAAAATAGACGAGTTCGTTCCAAAATCCAAAGCGATTTTATTGATTATAGCTTGTAAGGCATTTTTCGGACTTTCATCGAAGCCCCAAAAAACAAGAGGATAATCCAACAATTTATCAGATCGCAAACTCTTATGAAGTTGTAGCGGATTCTGCAAGACAAAACGCGAAGCTTCATCAATCAACTTTTGTGAATTACGATAAGTTTTCTCTATTTTCAAAATTTTCGCTTTTCCAAAATATTTTTCAAAATCGGTAAACAACGAAATATCGCTACCCGCAAATCGGTATATAGATTGCCAGTCATCGCCTACACAGAATAGCTTGGCTTTTGTTTTATCGACAATAGACTTCAACAAATTAAATCTAGCCTTTGAGATATCTTGATATTCATCCACAATCACATATTTATACAAAGAAATTTCACAATCACCATTAACTTTCTCTGTCGCATTGTTTATCATATCAGAGAAATCAATAGAATCATTAGCCAATAAATATTTTTGATATTCCTCCAATATGACTCTTATTATATTCAAAAAAGTATTGTTTCTTCTTTTCAAGAATTTATCGTCTTCTAGCGAAAGCCAATCTTTCCAATTTTCAATCGTTTCTACTGTATAATTATTGGACTTAAAAAGCACAATAAACGTTCCGCACAACTTCACAAATTCAGAGAAATATTTATTCGTCTTAGTCGCATAAACAGTATTGAATACATCCATGAAATCTCGTGATTTCAGAACAATTCCATTTTCTTTTAAAAGTTCTTCAAGTTTTTGAATGAGCACTCCCTCTGAATTGTAGTAAGAGTAAGTCTCAATCAACTTGGTATTATTCTGCTTATGAAATTCTCTTTTCCAATCAATTCCATCTAAATACTTTTGAGCTTCAATGGGAGAAAGCCACGGAACAGTATAGTCTCTTGTTATTCCGAAATGTTCCAAATAAATATCATAATCTTTCAAATAAAAATCTGGCCTATACGCTTTGCGCAAAGGATCAGAACTTTCAAATGGATAGAGTTTTTCATATTCATAATTTATGCCATTTAAAAAAAGAAAATTCGCAATTTGAACTTCTTCCAAGCTCTTGACTTTTTCATTTTTCAATGTAGTACGATTTTGCGCTTTCTTGATTTTTTCATCTTGTATATATTTTTCTTGATCATATTTCGACCTAAGCGTTTCCAAGTCTAAACATTTTTCAGCCTCATACACGTCACCCAGCGACGAACAATCTTCCATATTTTGCGGAATATCGATATAGTACGCAAAATATTCAATTAGATTTTTCACTAAATCAGGATAATTTACAAGTTCCTTTTCAAAAAAGTTATGTATAAATTCATTAAAAAGAGATTCATCAAGAACGTCAGGCCTTTTTCCAACAGCACTTTTGATTATATCAAGCCCCAATTTATGAAAAGTTGTTGATTTAATAGAAATTCCCAACTTTCCTTGAATTCTATCGGTCATTTCTTGGGCAGATTTTTTCGTAAACGAAATAAGCAATATTTCTTCTGGACTTACATTCTTTACATCACAGAGATACTTGACCTTGCCCGCAATTGTAAGCGTTTTTCCACTACCAGCTCCTGCAAGTACAAGAGTTCTATCTTCATCGGTTATGACCGCTTCTCTTTGTTGAGCATCTAACGATTTGCCATCAATGTTAGAGAAAAGTGTGTCATATTTTTCGGATTCTCGTGCAACAAATGATTTATTCGCATTCTCTAAATAATTAGGAAAATCCTTATAGGTCAATTCAAAAAGTTTTATTTTCCCATATCCTTCATCATCCGCTTTTAAAATACAAGTTGCAACATCTTGAGACAGCTTTTCCCACTTCCGGTAAAAAATTATCCCATCAGCATTCGTAATATAACGGCTCGTCAAGAAATCAAGTTCATCAAAAAAAATATTCACAAATTGCAAAAGCAACTTGAGATGTTCTTTACGTTTAATCTCTGCATTCGATGCTAAAACGAGTCTCGGAAAATTTTCGTATTTCCTTTTAAATTCTTCCAGTCTTACAAAAGTCTTTACCTTTGAAGAAATACGGCTATACTCTTGCAATTCAAAATACAATGCTTGATATTTTTGAATAAAAGAATCTCTTTCAGTATCTTGAATATAATGTTTTAACAATCCATCCAATTCAATTGAAAACGAATGTGCCTCTATTAAAAACTCTTTGCATTTGATTTCCACATTTGATTCTATAACGAGTCTTGGGAAATCTTTGTACTTTTTCTTAAAATCTTCTAGCTTTACAAAATCATCAACTTTTGTAGGAATACCACTATATCTTTGCAATTCATGATATAGCACTTTATACTTCAAAATAAAAGCGTCCCTTTCAGCATCCTGAATATAACGCTTAAAGATATTATTAAAGTCAACGAAAAAAGAATCACATATTTCTATGAAGTCCTCTATTTTTTCTTCAAATTCTTTAGCAAGTTGTCTCCGACGAACTACGTAAAAAACGACAAATAAGACAAACAATACAATCATTAAAACGAACATGCTTATCAAATACCTTATCCCTTATAATTCCAAATTTAAATCTACACCAATAGTACTGCTGGAGTATTCCTTCGCATTTTTATTATAATAATCAATAGCTGTCATGAGTGTTTTTAAACTTTATTACGCACTCAAAAAAATTTATATAAAAATATGCAATAGATAAAGCAAAAAAAACAAAAACATCGTCTAAAGCAAATAAAAGACAACTATTTGATCAGCGACATATTTGCAAAACGCACCCTCTGAACGAAGATACGAATCGTCACATATAAAGAAGGCGGCTGTTGGCCGCCTCATTTATTTTCCTCGAATTTGTTCTTCTGTAAGATTGAACCTTTTGACAAGTATTTCTATGGGAACACCATCTTCGTAAAGTGCACGAGCCGTACGGAGCTTTTCTTCCACCATTTGTTGACGTTCTTTATCAAGTTCTTCTGCCATTTGCTGGCGGAAATAGTCGCCAATGCTTACGAAACCGTATTTTTGTCCGATGCTTACGAACGCCATGTTCAGCTCCTTTAGGAATTCTTTTCCTAGATACTCTACTAAATATATACTTGTTTTTTCAAGCAGGCAAGAGGCCTCATTTCGGGGCATTTTATCCAAGAATTTACAGAACTGCGGCAAGAGTTCTAGCAACTTGTCCTTGTTGAACGCATGTTTCAGTGCGATTATTCCCATGCCGGTCGCCGTGTCTTCGCAGGCGAGGCAGTCGCTGTCGGGAATGTCCGACATGTTCACGAACGTGCACTGGAACGGCAAAACCTTTCCGCGAAAGTAATCCGGGTACGACTTTTCGAGGATTCTGAGCGGATTCCAGTTGTCTCGTCCGTTGTAGAATATTATCGCCATCGTCGGGATTCCGCTGAATATGCGGTTCTTGTCCTGAATTTTCATGACGGAATGGATGTACTTGGAAATTTGGTCGAAAATCACGGGGTCGCGACCGGACTTGTGCTCCAACAGGATTCCGACGAGAATCGGGGCGCCGGTTGCGACGTTCACGCGGAACGCCAAATCAGCTTCGCCGGTGTCGTCAACTTCCGAATAGGAATCGGGAATACGCATAAGCGTATCGAGATTAACCTGCGTCAGAAACGTGTCGATATCGTGATTTACTTTCGCCGCAAGTTCAAGCAAGTAGCGGACATGAGTTGTGTTGGCAAACAGCCAACGAAAGAATGCATCGTGTTTTCGTTTGGAAGTCTTTTTTTCGTTTTCCATTTTATTTTGTGAGGCCAATTAGTTCAAGCGAACTGGTACGCAATTTCATATAGCAAAGGATATAGAAAACGATATAGCAAACAAAAGTTTTTGAAAAATGTCTTGCATCATCAAAAACGGATAAGCTTAATTTAACAAACTCTTTTCAGAAAAGCAAGAGATATTTTGTTTTGAATTCATTTTGCAAACAACCGTTAGCACGAGAGTCGCAAGATTTGCAGCGAACTCGGCGTCTCGCTACGAACAAGACCTTTCGAGAATTAAACGATAAAGCCACCGAAAAAACGGCGGCATTTTTGCAAAAATCAAGTCAAATTTTTCCAAAATAAAAACATGCTCTTTGCTTTCTGGAAATAAGCACGAGTTTTCTCGGGTTCAATAAAGAATGTCGCCACGTAAACGACAACGTACGCACTGAAAAATAATCCTATAACAACACTGCCGACATAATAAACGTTAATAAAACGTTCATGAGAATCTAGAATCGTATTCCAAACGGTTCCCACATAAGCCGCTATAGAATAAACCATCAAAACCAGCGAATTCTTTTTTACAAATGCGTACAACCCCACCGCTATAGGAACAAAAGTCCACAGAACGGACATTCCCCAGAATGCCTTAAAATCACCTGCAGCCAATAT
>JAEEGI010012664.1_pt1 | contig 18014 bp, 10 predicted proteins | sample 8958751 | NCBI WGS metagenome assembly JAEEGI01 (sample SAMN16246545, study PRJNA631951) | gut metagenome | biome: gut microbiome; feature: rumen; material: KS-attached | host: Bos | place: Iran: Karaj | collected 2018-10 | reverse complement strand
TTTATTTTAATTAATGATTAAATAAGAATTTTATGATATATAAATAAAAAAAATTTATTTACAAATTAAATTATCACCATTCTTTCTTGAATTCTTCAAATATTTTTTCATATTCATTGATTTTATTCATATATTTCAATTTTTTAAATAATTTGTGGTGTAATATTTGTTTAATATTATCAAAATTTAAAATTAAATCACTATTTGAGATATTAATTAATTCTTAAATTTAAATAAAATATATAAAATATTTAAATAACAAATCTTATCTAAATACATTTATTTAAATGAATTCCAATTTATAAATATAAGAATACAAAATAAAAATAAAATGATTTTATTTCTAAAAACTAAATCTATATTAACAAATATAAATATCAAATTTTTTTTTTTTTATTTGTAATTAAAAAAGAAGTAAAACTAATATTATCCGATTTTACTTTAACATCAGTTAATCCTTCTTTTAATATTTTAATTTTCCAATAATTTTTAAGTAACCTTTCTTCACTTAAAATTAATTTTCTTAAACTTAAAATTCTTTCAACATAATGATTTTTTTTTTTTCTAAAACACTTAAAATAATTATTAATATAATTAATATAATTTAATTCTTGAAAATCAGTTACAATTCTACTTTCAGTTATACTATGTTGTATTTTAGGAGAATCATCATTATTAATGAAATTATTCAATTGTTTAATTCTCATTGAATTTCCTTTAATTAAAGGTAAAATTTTAGGTAAATCTAAAAATTTAGAAGAATATCTATTATCAGTAATAAAATTATTATTAGTACTTTTATTATTTTTAAGTTCTGAAGAATTACTCAAATCATTTTTATTATTAAAATTTCTTATTTTTTTTGCTTTTTTACCTATAACTTCATTAAAATCATTTACTAATCTAAAATCATGATAAAAAAAATTATTTAAAACTTTAATAATAAAAATCATTAATTCTATTGTTCCATCAACTGAACCAATAATATCTTGAAATTTCTTATATTCTCTATGATATATTTCTGCTTTATTTGTCATTTTAATATTTATCATTTCTATTATTTTATTATTTTCATTTGGAATATTATCATCAAAAAAATTATTTATATTATATGTTGATAATTTCTTTCTTATGTCAAAAAAAATTCCATCTGATGTTCTTATTATTGTTTGTTGTAAATTTATTTCATGTAAATTTATATTTAAAGGACTATAATTATATACTTTATTTGATAATTGTTTTTCAATTGGATTTTTATAATTATCAACATCAATATTATTTGAATAATAATTAAATATATATCTCATTTGCTTTTCTAATATATTTGAAGAATAATAACATGAATTATTATATAATGTATTATTTTCACATTCTTTTAATATTATTCCATAATTTATATAATGTTCAGTTTCAATATTATTTTCTAAAATTGGATAAGGAAAATTTTTTTCATAATAATTTATAAAAGTATTAGTTTTACTATCATAAAATTTACTTATACATAAACTTATATTATAATATTTTTCTTTTATTATTTCTTTATCATTTGTATTTATTGTATTACATCTTTCATATTTCCAATGTGAAAAATTATATTCTGATAAATCTTTATTTAATAAATTTCCAATAGAAATATTATTAATTCCAATTAAGGAAAATTCATTTTCATCAAAAGCATCATTTCTATTTTTTTCATTGATAAAAGTAATAAAATGAAAAAAGTAATTTTGATTTAAATTAATTGTTCCAATGTCTTTAATTTTAGTAATAAAATAAAAAGAAGTTGGATTTATTTTTAATAAAAAATCAAATGATATTAATAAACAAACAATAAAAACAAATATTGTTAAAATAATTGAAATGCAACCACTAAAAATCGAACTATGTTTAGTGTCTCCTTTATAATATAATGTTATTTTTGGAGAAATAATATCACATTTTCTTATATACATTTAAATATAAAATATTATTAATGAAAAAATTATTTTTATTTTACTACATAAAACTAAAATTTTAATATTAAAAAAAATATTCAAAAAATGAATTTTTTATTAAAAAAAAATTATTTAAACATCCATTTGAATAGAAATTCTATCAAGAATACTCATTTGAATAATTTCTCCAGTTTCATGATCTTGTTCTTCAATTATTTCTTTACTTAAACAATTAATAATATCACTATAAATAAAAATTTTAGTTTGAAAAGGATCTAATTGATTAATAAAATTTTGAATTTGATTTTCAAAATCATCTTGATTTTGATAAATATTCATTAATTCAATTAATTTAATAAATTCATTTTCTGATAAAATTCCATTTCTATCTAAATCAACTTGTTTAAATAATTCATTAAAATTTTTTAAATAATTTTCTCTTACTCTAATTTGAAAATCAATTACAATTTGAATAAATTTTTGATATGAAATTGAATTATCTTGTATATTGTTTTTATTAATATAATTTTGAATTTTATCATTTAAATTAATTAAATCATTTTCATTTGAAGAAAAAATATAATTTATTATATTTGACCATAATTCTTCATTTAAATTACCTAATTTTATTTTATTAACCATAATCTCAATATCATTTTTATTTTTTAAAGGAAATTTATTTTGATAATATAAATTTAAAAATTGATTAATTGCACTTTTTAATTTTGAAACAATTAAAATTTCTTCTTCTTCTAATTCATTTCTTAATATTTTTCCAAATAAACAAACTTCTGAATTTTCTTTAGAAAATTTTTTTATACCTGAAATAATCGCAGAAGCATATTCAATAATTAAATTTTTTAAACCATATTTTTTATTAAAATAAGAATACATATGTTGTTCTAAAGTTTCTTTTTGCAAATGAGAAGACATTAATTGTTTATCTCTTTGAAATTTACTATTATATATTTCATTAATCATTTCTAATAAAGTTTTCAAAGTTAAATTTCTTTTATTTATTGGTCCTATCATTGTTTTATTATCTTTTTGATTTGCTTGAGATATATTTGAAGCACTTTGTTGATATGTTATTGTTGGATTCTCTTTTTCTGTTTTTTTTGTTTTATTATTATTATTCCCTTTTGAAATATATTTTTTCATATTTTCATTTTTTTTTGAAACTTTTGGATTTTCAATCTGTAAATTTTTTATGAGTAAATTTGCTTCTTTGTTATTTACATTTTGAATATTTGGATTTGGGGAAAAATTGTTATTTATATTTATTATTCTATTTTTATTTATATTATTAATATTATTATTATTGTTATTATCATTATTATTTATATAAGTTGGATTATTATTATCTCTTAACTCTGAACATCTATCTTTTAATATTTTATTTTCTTCAATTATTTGATTAGTATAATTATCCTTATTATTTAATTCAATTTGAATTTGTTCTAAATTATTATTTAATTCTTCAATTTGATTGTCTTTTTCTTTTAAAGAATTTTGAAAAGAAGAAATTACTTCTTCAAATTTTGGACCAATTTTTTGAATAAGAATAATAGTTTCATTATAATTATTTTTAATGAAATTATTAATATCCTTCAATATATTAATTATATCAAAATCACTTTTTCCACTTAACATACTTAAACATTTATTTTGTAAATAAAAATAAATTTCAAGTTTTGCTTGATAAACATAAGCAGTATAAATATAATTAGGAATATTTTCATCAAGATTATTAATTTTTTCAATTTGTTCTTTTAAAACTTTTTGAAATTCAGAATAAAATAAATCAGTGGATTGCTTTTTTTGATTTAATTTATTTGTAATTCTCTGAGTGATTGAATTAAAATTTGGAATTTCATTTTTTAAAGAAGAATTATCTGCTTCTTTATCATTAATATCAATTGGACTTTTTTCTTCTTCTTTAACTGGTTTTTCATTTAAATATTTTAAATTTGGTAATTGAGATAAAATAAAATATGCATTTTCCTGAGTACTTAAATCTATTTTTAAAATTTCTAAGTTTGGAATTGTTGATAATGATAATCCTACATTTTGATAATTTATAAAAGGATTATCACTTAAATCTAAATTTTGTAAATTTTGAAATGCTGATAAATCATTTGGTAAAGAAGTTAAATTATTTTTTGATAAATCTATAAAAATAAAATTTTCAGGGTTATTTATCTTAAAAAATATTTGATCATTATCTGAAATATTTCTTGAACTTAAATCTAAATTTGACATATTTTAAAAATTTTAAAATAAAGAATAATTTTAAAAAAAAAAGATTTAACAAAATAAAATAAAAACAAATAAATAATCAAAAAGAAAAATATATCTAAAAAAAAAATAATTTCATTATTTAAACAATGGTTCTCATATCAGTATTAGCAGATGCATTAAAAACAATATTAAATGCAGAAAGAGCAGGAAAAAGACAAGTATTAATTCGTCCAAGTTCAAAAGTGATAATAAGATTTTTAAAATTAATGCAAAAAAGAAACTATATAGGAGATTTTGAAGTAGTTGATGATAGAAGAGGAGGAAAAGTAGTTATTGAATTATTAGGAAGAATTAATAAATGTGGTGTTATTTCTCCTAGATTTGATATTAAAGTTAATGAATATGAAAAATGGATTGCTAATTTACTTCCTTCTAGACAATTTGGATATCTTGTTTTAACTACTAATATTGGTATTATTGATCAAGATAAAGCTAGAAGGAAACATGTTGGAGGTAAGTTACTTGGTTTCTTTTATTAAATGCATTTATAATAAAAATAATAATATATTTAAACCAAACAAATGATAATAAAATGTATTTTATTTAAAATTAAAAAATATAATTTAAAAAAATTACATTAATTAATTATGAATGATATTAAATTTAAAAAAAAAAAATTCCAATTTATTATTATATTCTAATCAACACTAAGTCCAAATTTATCCATATCTCTAAATCCTATTTGAAAAACAACTTTAACCCATCCATCACATCTAACTCTTGAAATTTCTCTTCCTTGTCCACTACTAATGACTTTGGAAGCAGTAGTGACATCATTTTTTTTTTTATTATTAATACCAAAAATTCTTTGAAAACATCCACTTTCTTGAAGAGTAGAGAAAATATGAACTCTCCTTTCATGTCTGCCTGTAGTAGCAGGTACATGAACAACTCCATATCCTTCAACCAGTTGGTTTCCATCATCATCAACTGAACAACAACTTAAAACTAATTGTGGCCATCCGAAAGGATTAGTACTTCTAAAACTAATTTCAAATTGATTATTAAAAGAATAATAATTATATGTTCCTTCTCCTTTATATGAAAATTGACTCTCTCCTGTTATATTTCCATCTTCTTTATCCCAATCTTTTCCATATACAAATTCATTCTTTATTTTTATTGGAGTAGTTCCCATAATATTTCCAAAATTGATAAAATTTCCATATTCTATTGTTCCTGATACGTACAAACGAAAGAATAATGTTCTACGAATTGATACTTCCTCAAAATTTATTATGTCATTTTCTGTTATTTTTGTTGTTTTGTCTAATACTTCATCTATTTTTTTCTGGTCTTTTTCTGAAAGTTTTGTCCTTCTTGGAATTTTTGATGTTGTGTTATTACTTATTAATGATTGAGAATCGTCTATTAAGTTTGAATTATTCATCGAGCCATTACTTTGATTTAGGTCGGATTTCATTTTTTTTTAATTTTAATATGTTTAAATTTTTATTATTTTTTATTTATATTTTTTACTGAATTTTTATTTATATAATTGAGGAATAATAGTTTTCATATTATTAACTGATTTATTATTATTTTTTCTATTTTGAATTTTCCAATATAATGTTTATATATAAAATATCATCTAATTAAGGGGTTTTTTTTCTTTAGAGATTGTTTCACTTTTGTTATATTTAATTTATTCCTTTAATTTATATATTTTTTCAATTAAATGTTATAATAATTATTTGAAATTTTTTATCTAGAACTGTTTAAACTTAAATAAAAAATGTATATTTTATTCCAAAAAAAAATAATTACAAATTTTTTTTCTTTTTATCCCTTTCTTTCCTTTCATCATCCTTAGCTCCAATTTTATGTTTCCTTAAATTTGCCCTACAATATTCAGTATAATCATAAACTTCAGGTACTAAATTAGTTAAAGTATCAATAGTAGGACCAACAACAAAATTAATAAAACCAATCATAGCTTTATTAATATTAGTAGTATTTCTATCGCAGAAATTACTAACAGTTAAATTTAATTTTTTTTCCATATCTCCTTGAATAAAAAATTCATCATAAACTCTTTTAGTCCATTCTCCAGAAATTTTATCAGGTTTTCCAGGATTAGAAATATCTGAAGTATGAATAATCATATTTAACATATTTTGTTGTGTATCAAATAATTTAACTAAACTATTATTATCTTCATTTTCTTTATAAATTGTATCAAAATTTTTTCCTTTAACGATATTATAACTCTCAGTGTATGTTTTCATTGTTGATAATACTTTCACATGATTTGCCATATCTGTTGCTAAAATACCTTCTATCATTCTTCTTCTACAAATACGATATTCTTCAGGAGAAAAATTTTTAAATATATTAAATTCATCATTTTGTAATTCTTTAAAAGTTTGTGATAAATGATACATTTCTAAAACAGAAGTATCATTATATCTTAAAGCATATTTAGATTGAGTATTAATATGAAATAAATTATTAGTTCCTGGATGTTTATAATCATGACATACAGCTCCTACTAATAAGGCAAAAATATCTAAATCAGTTAATTTCATTTTATCTTTTAATTTTCCTTGAGTAAATATAGTATAACAAGTTTGCATTACATCACCTGCATGTAAATCATTATGATATATTGCATTTATTCTATCATAATTTGATACTATTTGAGTTATGAAATTTCTTAATATATCTTTTGGTACATTATCATTTTCTACAAAAATAAATTGTTCTAATATTTCACTTGCTATGTATATTACTGTTTTTTTTCCTAATATTTTATCTAATTCAAATATGTTAAAATCACATTTATCTAGTTTTCTCATTTGATCATATAAACTTCCTAAAATTGAAGGAGATATTAATGATGATAAATTAGTACTTCTTCTTTTTTTATTGTTATGTTTTATTTGAGAAAAACTTGATTTATTTGTATATTTTTTTATTGATGTTCTCATTGATATAAAATCTTTTTCTTTTCTATTTGAATCTTCTAATTGAGAATATTTTACTAAAAATTGTTCTCCTTCATTATCAAATGAAAAATCTATTATTTGATTTTCAAAATCATAAAAATTTTGTTCTGATATTATATTAATTATATTTTCTATTATTGGAATATAATTTTCTTTTAACTTAACCCAATCTTTATTTTGTAATTTTCTTAATTTTAAAATTATTTCTTCACTTTTTGATAATAAAATTTCATTTATTTTTTTATAAAATAAAGTTAATTCATCTTCAATTAAATCACCATTTCTAATAACAATTTCTTCAATTAAGTCATTTGTTTTTACATAACCATTATTATTAATATCTAATTTATTCATTAATTTTTTTGAAAGTTTTTCAACATCTAATTTTTCATTTTTGTTTTTCTCTATTGAATTCATTATATTTATTATATCTGTTTCATTTAATTTTTCTTTATCAATATTAAATTTTGTTTTAAATTGTCTTCTTTTTGCTTTTGCTTCTGGAGATAATACGATTTTATTTGATCTGTTTGATTCAGGAGAAAGAGAAGAAAAATTTAATTTTTTTATGTTGTTCATTTTTATATATTTTTAATGAGAAAAAAATTAAAAACATTAATTTTTAAATTTAAAAATAACTTCATTATCTTATTTAATCTTTTTTTTTTTAATTTCTAAATAAAATTAATCTTCTTTATTTTCTTCATTTTCATTTTCATTTTCTTCTTTTTTTTCTTCTTCAACAATTTCTTGTTTTTCTTCTTTAATAGTTTTAATAGTTTTCATAACATTATTAATTCTAATTCTTTCCATTAATTCCTTAAAAGAGTTTTTAAATTCTTGATAATTTAAAACACCATCTTTATCTTGATCCATCCAACTAAATCTTTCTTCAATTTCATCATTTTGAATATAAGGAATTAACCAAGTGATAAATTTTTTAAATTCATTTTTATTTAAAAGATGATCAAAGTCTTCATCATATTTAATAAAAATTTCTTGAATTTGATTACAATATTTATCATAATCATCAAAGAAATGTTCATATTTAGTATATTGAGATTGAGTAATATCTATTTTTTGCATTCCTATTTCTCCACTTAATAAATATTCTACTATATTTCTTAATATTAAACTTGCAGGATAATATTCTATTTCTGGATTTTTATTTATATCAAATTGATTTAATAAAAGTAATATTTCTGTCTTTTCAAATTTGATTTTATTTTCTGTTAAAAATGCCTGTTTCATTTTTTTATAATGTAATTTACCTGTTTTATATGGATCTTGCTTTAAAAATATATTTATTAAATATTTATATATTTTATCCTCACTTATTAATTTTTGGTAATTGAAATATTTGTAATATAATATTCTTAAAATTTTATCAAATTTCCAATATTGGAAATTTTGATCTGGGTTAATTTGCTTTAAAATAATTTCTATTTCTGTTCTTGTAAATAATTCATTTTCTTTTAATAAACATTTTTTTAAATTTTCAAAAGAAATTTCTTGATTATTTTCAAAATCATATTCTTTAAAATGTAAATTCATAATTTCAACACAATTTTTTATTTTTTTATCAAAACAATTATTATTTTCATGTTTATACATTGCAATATACCAAGCACTTAAACAATGAACTAATAAAATAGAAAAATTAACAAAATCTTCATAATCAATAGTTTCACTATTTTTTTTATTAGTATATCTCCATAATTTTTTAATATTTTCTTCACTCATATTTAATTTCCCATATTCAAATAATAATTTAAATTTATCATAAGTCATTTTTAAACTTGAAGGGTCAATATTTTTTTCTTCTTTATTATCATTAATTTTTACTTCTTTTTTTTTAACATTACTTTCGCTTTTTTTTTCTTTATTTTCTTTAGGAAAAGGAATATCATTAGTAACTAAAGTTTTCCAAATTATTTTAGTTAATTTATCAATATCATCTAAACTTTGAGTTTTAAAATTTAAATCAACACCTTCATATTTATAATAATCACTTCTATTATTAGTAAATATATTTTCATCATCTTCAATAGTATATAATTTCTTAGTTTCACCATTTAAATTTAATATTCTCGTTGATTCAAAATTAGTATGTAAATAAAGTGCTTTACTCATTCTAAATTTATCTAATAAAACTCTATCAATTAATGATTCAGTATATTTTAAATTTATTGAATCAAAAAGAGGATAATATACACTTTCATTTTCTACTTGAAATGATATATCATCTTTTTTTAATGTTCTATTTATTTTGAATATTAATACTACTTTATGTTCTGGAACAGGTAATTTATTTTTTCTTTCAAAAAATTCAACTGGAATAAAATAATAATTTTCTAATAAAGCATTTTCTATGGGAGAACAATATTTCTTTGTGAATCGAGATGTTAATTGATCTAATATATTTGATAAAAATTCTAAACATTCTTCATATGTTAATAATTTTTCTTCTTTTAATTGTACTGATGGTCCTTTTAAAATATTTTTAATATCTGCCATTTTTTCAATTGAAGTTATTTAATTAATAATTATTTTTAGTTTATTTATTTAGCTTTTTTTTTATTTTTTTAGTTTTAATGAAAATTTGGTTTTTTTATGAAAAATTAAAGGATATTTTGTTTTTGATTCTAATTTTTTTAATTCCATTTCTTTTAATAATTTTTTGTTTTCTTTCATTATTTCTGAAAATTCGGAAATGTCTTTTGAATTTTGGAAATATTTTTCATTAAAATTTTTTTCATAATTTAATTTCTGATTTTTAAGACTTTCATTTGATTTTATATATAAAGTTTTTTGTTCTTTTAAATATTCATAATAATTATATTTTTGTATATAATTATTTTTTATTTCTAATAATTTTTCTTGATAATTTTTTAATATTAATTCATTATTATTTATATTATTTTTAATTTCTGAAATTAGTTTATTTTCTTTTATTAATCTCTTTACATATGAATATAATAAAATTTTTGTAAATGATTTATATATAGAATGATTTATATATAATTTTTTTAAATGAGAAATTTGGTTTTTATAAATTTGAATTTTATGTTTTTTAATTATTTGATTTTTACTATTTATTATAAATTTCTTCATTCTTTTTAAATTAATAATATTTGTTTTATTATTAATATTATTTCTATATTCTTTTTTTCTTATTATATTATTTTTTATATTTATCATAAAAATTTTTGAATAGTAATTACTTATTAATTTAATTCTTTGAATTTTTGATTTATTTATATTAATTAAGTTTAGAAATTTATGAAAGTAAAATTTGTTTTTCTGGTTTTTAATTTGTAAAATGTTATTTTTCTCTATTATATATTTTTTAAATGATAAAACATTAATTTTAAATTTTTTAAAATTAATTTTCCAAATAAATTCATGTGATTTATTCTTTAGATTTATATACATATTTTTATTCTTCTTTATCTTTTTTATGTTCCTTTGAAAATTAAATAATAAAAATTTTGTTTTTAATCTTAAATTATTATCCTTTATTTTTATTTTTCTAAATATTTTTTTCATAAAATATCCAAGAACAAATTTCATATATAATAACTCAAAGAATTTTTTATCATTTAATACTTGTTTAAATTTCCTAAATACAATTTTATAAAATTTGTGAAAATTTTTGTCCTTGTAATTTTTTATTTTTTGATTAAACATATTCTTAAACTCAATATCATGTTCTATATTTTTTCCAATTTCAATTTGCTTTTTTGATAATTTTTTTAAATAGTTCAATTGATTTAAAAGTTCAATAATTTTATTTTTATTTTCTTCATTAATATTTATTAAACTTTGTTCTTTTTGATTATTTGTTTTTTCATTATTTTTATTCTCATTTATTAAATTATTATTCTCGTTTTTTTTCTTTTTACAAATCTTAGATATTAAAAATCTCTTTGATTTCATATTCAATTATTTAAACATAATTATCAAAAATAATATAAAAAAATATTTGAAAATATTATCACATTTAATTTTTAAAGTTTCTTTAAAATATAATTACACAAAAGATTAATAAAGAAAAAATATATTCAAAAACCATTTTATTTCAAAGGAAAAATAATAATAAACATAACTTAACTCTTTTTTAATATTTTATTTAAATAGAAGATGATTAATATAATCAGCTTAAATATATAAATTAAACTAAACTCTTTTTTAATTCTTGAAAAAATTAGAATTACTCACAAGAAATAAGAATTTTTAAATGCTTTTCTTTTTAACAAAAATTTTGAAAAATTAGATAAAAACCTTATTTAATGCTTTTAATATTTGAATATATTTATTAATGTTTTTATTAATCTTAAATTTTGTTTGTTTTTTTCAAAATGAAATTTTATATAAGAATTTATTTAGGTTTTTTTTAATAAATATATTCTATTTCAAGTATTAGAGCAATCAAATAAATTTGAAATAGATTGATTTAGAATTATTTTTTTTTTATTTAATATGAAATAATATTTTATAAAAAATCCTCATTTAATTTTTAATATTTTTTTAAAAAACCAGAAAAATAAAATTTATAATGGAATAAATAAAAAAGCAAACTTTTAAAAATATTCTACTTAGATGGAATATGTATATTCTTTATTTAAACAAGTTTAACTTGTTGTGAGAGACCGTCTTATTCCAGAATGGAAACTCATTCTTAATAAATAAACGAAAAAAATAATTTTAAATATATAATGTAAAAAATCAAATTAAATTCTAAAAATATAAAAAATAATTCGATAAAACAAAATCAATAAAATAATTATAAAATCATTCCTTCCCACAATAAACAGAAATAACTTTTTCTAAAACTTTACATTGAACAGGATAAATATTATATCTTTCACCATCAATAGAATAAAAAGTATTAAAATTAATAATATAATTAACATCATCAGGATCATTTAATTTACTTTTAGGAATTAATCTCCAAAATTTAGTTTGAACATAATGTATTCCATCAATAATATTATTATCTTTAGTAATAATTTTATTTCCATTATCAAAATAATAAACTAATTCATTCCATAAATCATATTTTCCACTATCACTTCCTTTTAAATATATTAAATCAATTAATCCATCTTCAAGTCTAGAAAGAGGATTTGGCATTTGAGTTTCACTTACAAATTTAGTATTATTTGCTATAAATAAATTATATTGATCATTTTCTTTAATTAAACCATAATCATCTTCATTTATATTTTCATTTATTGAAGGAATTGAATTTATATTAATGTTACTATCTTTTGGTAAATAATATAATGATCCATAATATTTTCTTAAACAAATAAATCTTAAAATTCCTATTAAAGTAGTTCTAAACATTCCTAAACATCGTAAATTTTCACTTTCTAAATCACAATCTGCAATAAAACTCCATGTTAAAGTTAAGAAAGAATAAATTTTATTATTATAATTTTTTATTTCATATTCATCTAAATCAATTTTTTTACTTAATCCTTTTCCAATAAAATAGCAATGAGTTTCTAATCTATTATCTTCATTACAATAATCTGATATTGCTTTTGAAAAACCATTTGCACTTCCTGCTGGAAGTGCAGAAACAATAATATTATTTAAAAAAATATTTCTATCTTTTTTATGCATTATTCCATTTATTATTTCATGTAAAATTCCATCACCCGAACAATTTATTATTCCATCATATTCATTAATTTTTAAATTTAATACTACTTCATATGCATGTTTCTCTCTATTTGTATATATTTCTGTAATTTCTAAATTTGCTAATAATAATATTTTCTTCGCTTTTTTCCATATATTTATTGCATAACCTTTACCACTTATTGGATTTATAAATGCTAATATTTTTCTTTTTCTATTTTTTGCTTTTAATTCATTTAATTTTAATCTAAAATTCAAGGAAGATGAAATTTCTTCCGTAATATTACTTTTTATTAATAAATAAATTATGTATATTTCTCTTTCTGTGTATATTTTATTTTTTTGACAATCACAACAAAAAATACATGATAATAAATTACATTTTGATTTATTTATTTTTGGAATAAATGTTAATTTACATAATTGTTTGCCTATAATTAATTTTTCCATATATTGAGATTTTATATTATTGACTTTTTCTGAATCCAAATCATTTTCATTTTTAAAAGAAATAAAATCATCAAAATTAATGTTAAGTATTTCATTTTTTTCTTTGGTTTCAATAATAATTGAATAATTTAGGTAATTTAAAATTAAATTAACATCAACAATTATTTTTGAATAATTATTAATAAATTGACATTGGAAAACTTTATTTTCTTTAGAAGATAAAATAACTTGTTCTTCTAAATCTAAAGATAAAGGAAAATTTAAATCATTATTTTCAAACATATTAAAATAAGAAAAATAAGGATATAAATTTATTTAAAATAAATAAAATTAAATAAAAAATATTATGATAGAAATTGATGAATCATGGGAACAATCAATTATTCAAGAACAAGAAAATAAAGATGAAATAGATACTTCAAATCCAAATATTAAATTAGAGAAAAAGAATAATAATTCAAATATAGAACAAATATGTTGCATTGAATTAACAAATAACAATTATATTTATATTCAATATGAAATTGAATGGACAATAAGAAAAGTAAGAATATAAAATTAAATAAAAAAAATATTAAATAAATAGTTAATAGAACAAATATTAAAACATAGAGATTTTAAAAAATTATACAATAAAAGAAATTGGAGAATAAATTCAGTATTACATATTCCTTTATTTGATCTTCATTTAAATTTATATAGAAAATTAAAAAGTGATATTGAAACAAAAGTTGATTTTAATGTTTCTTTAAAAACATTACATGAAAAACAATTATTGAAAAATCCAAAATATCCTTTTTTCAATTTTCAAGATAATAGAAATATTGGTAAATTAAATAATTATGACTTTTACTATGATTTCCAAAAAAAAATTCAAAACAATAATTATGAAAAGTTTATAATATATAATGAATATTTACCTAGAATAAATATAATAAATATATTAAATTCTCATCCTGAATTAGAAAATTATTATCAAAATTCAAAAAAAGGAATTTACAAAATGTCAAATTATAATATAAGTGAATTAATTTCAGGAGATAATAATTTAGATTGGTTTATTTATGATGATGAGTCATTGAATTTTTTAAGTGCTTTTGAAAGAGAACAATTTATAACAGAATCTAATGTTAAATACATTGAAGATAATGGAACTAAAGTTATTTTTGAAGATAGATATAAAAATGTTACTTTAAATGAAAAGCAATTTACTAAGTTATTTATTAATGTTACTTATATTCCTCCTATAAATGAAAATAATAATAATGATAATATTAATAAATCAATTACTATAAAATTAAAATTAAATCCTAATATGACTGCTAAAAATATTATTGAAAGGATGAATGAAAAATTATCTTTATTAAATAATCAATTTAAATTTGATCCAATGAAAAAAATTCTTAAAGTAAAATCTCTTAATGATTATATAATAGATATAAATGAAAAAATGATTAAATATGCTTATATTCATGATTGTGTTTATCAAAATGTAGAACCTGATTATATTATATTAGATAATCCAATTAAAGAAAATAATTTAGAAAATGATGAAAATAATAAAAATTCAAATTCTTTAATTCAAGATGATGAGAATAGTATAAAAAAATTTTTTACTTCTTCTAATTCAAAAGGAAAAGAAAATTCAAAAGAAGATTTTTTAAAAATTACTTCTCATTTAAATAAAAATAATAATAATATTCAAAATGATATATTAGATAATTTCATAGATGAAATTTCATTAAGTTTTAAAAATAAAATAAATGAGAATTTAAATAATGATAATAAAAATAATGATGATAATAAAAAACAAGATTTATTATATAACGAATCAAATTTGTTCTCAGAATATTCAAATTTAGAACAATCAATGAATGATATGAATCCACATAATTTTTCTCGTTTAACATCTTTTTTTTTATATGATAATTCAATAAATATAAGTAAAAAATCAACAGTAAAAAATAATTTTTTAGCTCCTTCTTTTTTTAACACTTCTTATATTCCAAGAAAAAAAAAAAGTAAAAATCAACAAAATATTTTTTCAGAATTTTCAAAAGAATTACCAAATATTTCAAATATGTTAGAAGAAAAAAGAAAAAATATAAATTTAAAAGAAATTGACCGTCCATTTTCTATTATGGTAAGAAATGCATATATAAATAAAATTTATAATTCTTATCCAGATCAAAAAAAATTAACAAGTGTTTTAGTTTTTAAATTTCAACTTTTTTGTGGTTCACAAGAATTTTCAAATAATCCTATAATAATAAAATGGATTAATAAAAGAAAAAGTGAAAAAGATTATTTTGATTGTCATCCTTGTTTTAACAAAAGAATATATTTTGACACAAATTATAATACTTTACCAATATTTTGTTCTTTATTAATTAAAGTAAAATTAAATATCTATGATAAACAAAATCACTTAATAAGTAATAATAATATAGGATGGGTAAATTTTAAATTATTTGATCACAACAAGAATTTAAAAACTGGAACTCATAAATTAAATTTATTAACATCTAATTTTTCAGATGATTCATATTTTTGTTATATAGATAATAATGATTATGAAGAAATAGAAAATAAAGAAGATAAAAAAAAGAATAAAAATATTGATGAACCACAAAAAAAAAAAATAATTAAATCATCAACAATATCATTTGAAATAGATTCATTTGTAGGAAGAATATTTAATGAACCATTATATATATCAGATCCAGAAATAAATATTGATCAATTAATAATAAGTGAAACTGATAAATTAAAAATAAAAGAAATAATATTAAAAACTCCTTTTGATCCATTAAATAATTATGATAAAAATGTTCTTTGGACAAATAGATATAAATTAAGTCAAGAACCTTCAATTTTACCAAAATTATTATTATGTATAGATTATAAAAATCCTAATCATTTATTTGAACTTGAAAAAATATTAAAAAAAGCAAAAAAATTAACTCCTGTACAATCATTAGAATTATTAACGGGGAAATATTTACATGAAAGTATAAGAAATTTCGCAGTTATTTGTTTAAAAGAATGTACAGTTCATGAATTACAAAATTATTTAATTCAATTAGTTCAAGGTTTAAAATTTGAAATGTATCATGATAATGCTTTAGCAAGATATTTATTAGAATTATGTGTTAAATATCCTTTAACAATTGGTCATTGCTTTTTTTGGTCTTTAAGAAGTGAAATGTATAATAAAAGAGTTCAACAAAGATTTGGATTATATTTAGAAGTATTCTTAAGTAAAATAAGTAATAATTTATTAAAAATTTTCAGAGAAGAATCTTCCTTAGTAGCAGATTTAAATAACATTGCAAAAATTCCAAAAGAAAAATCAAGTGAAAAATTATTTAAAGATGCATTAAGAAATTTAAATAAGAAATTAATAGATAATAAAATGGAAGTATCACTTCCTTTAAATTTTAAATTCCGAATTAAAGGAATAGTAATAGAAAAATCAAAAGCAATGAAATCAAAAAAAAAGCCATTATTATTATATTTTGAAAACGCAGATAAACATGGTGAAAATATAATAGTATTATTTAAAGCAGGAGATGACTTAAGAATGGATATTGTGACATTACAATTATTTAAAATAATGCAAACAATGTGGTTCAATAATGATTTAAATTTAAAAATGAGTTTATATAATGTTTTAAGTACAGATTATTATTCAGGAATGTTAGAAATAGTTAAAAATTCATTAACTTTAGCAGAAATTCATAAAGAAGAAGGAGGAGCATTTCAAAGTTTTAGAAAAAATACATTAACAAAATTTTTTAAAAAAACAGGAAAAGAAGAAAATGAATTTTCTGAAAATTTCCTTTTATCAACTGTGGCTTATTGTTGTTCAACATTTGTTTTAGGAATTGGAGATAGACATTCTGATAATATTATGTTGAAAAAAAATGGAGAATTATTTCATATAGATTTTGGTCATTTTTTAGGACATTTTAAAAAAAAATTAGGAATAAAAAGAGAAAGAGCTCCTTTTGTTTTTACTAAACAATTTCAAAATGTTTTAGGTGGTGATAAAGGGAAAAAATATTTAGAGTTTAAAAATAAATTATGGAGTGCTTATCAAATATTAAGAAAAAATTCTGCTGTTTTAATTACTTTATTAAGAATTTTATTAGTTACTGAAATTCCTGAATTAGATGAAAAAAGTATTAGATATTTAGAAATGACTCTTTGTTTAAATGGAAGTGATGAAGAAGCTAAGAAATTTTTGGAAGAAAAATTGGAAGAAAGTATGAATTCATGGAGTGTGGAATTCAATTTTTGGATACATTTAATTGCAAATAAGTAAATTTTTTATTATATATTTATTTAAATTATTTTATCATATATTTTTTTATTTGTTATTTATTATTTGTGCTTTTTTCAAAATATTGTTTAATTTTTTTTTATTTATTTTATAAGGTTTTTTCAGAAAATAAATTATTGAAAGATTCTCTTAAATTTTCATATTTTAATTTTTTTAATATTTCAAATATATTATCATACATTCCTTTTTTAATTATTTTAAGTTATGTTATAATTGATTTTCCCCTTTTTAATAATTTTATTGAAATGAATAAAAATAAAATCTTAATTCTTCTTATTAATTATCAATTGAACTTTTAATTGATTTGGTAAATCAAAAGAAGAATAATTCAAATTTTTAAATGATTTTTTAATGTATAAATTTTAATCATAAAGAATGATATTA
>JAEEGI010012660.1_pt1 | contig 18016 bp, 20 predicted proteins | sample 8958751 | NCBI WGS metagenome assembly JAEEGI01 (sample SAMN16246545, study PRJNA631951) | gut metagenome | biome: gut microbiome; feature: rumen; material: KS-attached | host: Bos | place: Iran: Karaj | collected 2018-10 | reverse complement strand
GGGCGAAGATTCACGAGAATTCTGGCAGAGGGCCGAAGACAGGACGCAGAACACCGCCCGTCTCTACGACCAGCTCGGCATGGCCGAATATCAGGCAATAGAAGTTTTCTTGAAATTATTCTAACATTTTATATTTATGCAAGTTATCATTCGCAACACCATGGTTGAGGCCTCCGTGTGGGCCGCCCGCTACATCGCAGACAAGATCAACGCCAAGGCCGCAGTCTCCGACAAGCCTTTTGTCATCGGCCTCTGCACCGGTTCCACTCCCATCGAGACCTATGCCGAACTCATACGCCTTGTCAAGGCAGGCAAGGTGTCCTTCAAGAACGTGGTTTCCTTCAACATGGATGAGTATGTCGGCCTTCCCGTCGAGCATCCCGAGAGCTACCACAGCTTCATGCACAAGTATCTCTTCGACCATATCGACGAGCCCGCCGCCAACATCCATATCCTCGACGGAAACGCTCCCGACCTTGCGGCCGAGTGCGCTGCCTATGAGAAAGCCATCGAGGCGGCCGGTGGATTCGACCTCTTCCTCGGCGGCGTCGGGGAAGACGGCCACATCGCATTCAACGAGCCCTTCTCTTCCCTCCAGTCCCGCACCCGCGTGATCACTCTGACCCGCGAGACCCGCGAAGTCAACTCCCGTTTCTTCGACGGCGACTTGGAGAAAGTCCCCGCCCAGGCGCTTTCCGTCGGTGTCGCGACCGTCATGGGAGCGAAGGAAGTGGTGGTGCTGGCATTCGGATCCAAGAAGGCCCGCGCCATCAAGGATGCGGTCGAAGGCCCCATCTCGCACTATTGCACCCTCAGCGCCCTCCAGAACCATCCCGCCGGCATCATAGCTTGCGACGAGCCTGCCGTGGGCGAACTCAAGGTCAACAGCTACAGGTACTTCAAGGCCACGGAATAAGCCATGGCCCGGACTCTGTCGACGAAGGCTACGCTATGGTGCCTCTGCGCGGCGTCGGCCGTGCTGCTCAGCATCCCCTGGCTTGTGCCGCACACGGGGCTGCTCTCGCTGGTGGCGCTGGTGCCCCTGCTCCTTGCCGAATACATAGCGCAGGGAGCGGGAGTGAAGCGCTTCTGGATCTGGCACTACTGCACTTTCGTGCTCTGGAACGCCCTGACTACGTTCTGGGTGTGCAATGCCACGGTGGGCGGCGGCATTTTCGCCGTCCTGGCCAATTCGTTGCAGATGTCGCTTGTTTTCGGACTGTTCCGCCTTTCGCGCAAGCGTCTCGGGGGAGTGGTGCCCTATGTGTTCCTCGCCGTGGCCTGGATCGCTTGGGAGCGCTGGTATCTGACGAGTGCCGAGATATCCTGGCCCTGGCTTGTGCTGGGCAATGCTTTTGCCACCAGCGTAGGGGACATACAGTGGTACAGCGTCACCGGCACCCTCGGCGGCTCCCTGTGGATATGGTGCGCCAACCTCGGAATCTTCGGGTTGCTGACCTCCCTTGGAAGCGGCCGCTGGCAGCGCTGGAACGGCAAGGCAAGGGCCGCCGCCCTTTCCGCCCTCGGCCTCGTCCTGCTGGGGCCGCTGCTGTGTTCCGGAATAATGTATCATACATATGAGGAACGCTCCGAACGCACGGTCGATGTGGTCATAGGCCAGCCCAACCTCGACCCCTACAAGAAATTCGAATCGATGAGCCAGGCGCAGCAGACCGACGTGCTCCTGCGCCTGCTTGCCGATTCCCTCAAAACCGCCCCGGCCGATCTGCTGCTGGCTCCCGAGACCTTCACTTTCGACGTGATTCTCAATGATATACCGTCATCTCCGACCTGGCAGCGTTTCCATTCCTTCCTGCAGGACTATCCGGGTACGGACCTGCTTTTCGGCGCCGCCACCAACGAAATTTTCTTCACATCATCGCCTCCCGGGCTGCTCTGCTATCCTTACGGCCAGGGCTGGAGGGTGCCGCACAACAGCGCCCTTATGCTGTCTTCGGACGGCCGCACGGAGGTCTTCCACAAGAGCAAGCTTGTGGTCGGCACGGAGCTTACGCCCTACCCCAAGGTATTCGTGCCGCTGGACAACTGGCTGGCCGGAAAGTTCAACGGCGGGCGTCCTATGATGGCCCGCGACAGCGGCCAGGACGAGATTTCGCTTCTCCATCTCTCGGACGGCACGCCGCTGGGCTGCGCCGTGTGCTATGAATCCGTCTATGGGGAGTACTGCTCGGGCTATGCTTCGCGGGGCGCCGGCTTCCTTGCCGTGATCACGAACGATTCCTGGTGGGGCAATACTCCCGGCTACAGGCAGCATCTCAGCTACAGTTCCCTCCGGGCAATCGAGCTCCGGCGCGACATCGCCCGCTGCGGCAACAGCGGCATCAGCTGTTTCATAGACCAGCGGGGGCGCATCCTGCAGCAGGGGCCCTGGTGGAAGGAAGCGACGCTTCGCGGCACGGTGAACGTGAACACCCGCCAGAGTTTCTTTACGCGCCACGGAGATATTGCCGGCAGGGTCTGCACCCTGGTTTTCCTCCTGCTTTTGGCTCTCCTCACGGTCAGGTGCTTGCTTCCGAAGAAATAGTTTTGTATCTTTGTGGGCTATGCTTATAGAGCTCCTGAAAGCCATATTGATCGGCATCCTTGCATCAGCCCCCGTGGGGCCGGTGTCGGTGCTCGTGATGCAGAAGTCTTTCTGCCACGGGCGCATGGCCGGTCTTGCAGCCGGAGCGGGCTCTGCCATCGTGGACACTTTCTTTGCAGTTGCCAGTCTCTTCGCCTTCATGGTGGTCAGCGATTTCTTCTCCAGGCACGAACTCTGGATTTTCATCGGCGGAGGCATCCTGGTGGCGGTGCTCGGCTTCTTTATGCTCCGCCGCAAGCCCCTGGAGACCAAGATAATGGTGGCTGAGACGAGCAAGAGCAAGGCGGTCCAGTACGCTCTCCAGGCGGCAGGCTGCTGCCTGGCGAACCCTGGCGCCATCGCCTATATGTTCGCCCTGGTGACTCTTTTCCGGCTGGATGTGGGCAATTCGGTGAGTCCTGTGTGGCTCATCGCGCTCTGCGTGTTCATCGGGGCCCTGGCATGGTGGTTTTCCCTGGCCTTTGCTGCCGACAAACTCCGCGAACGCTTCAATATTGAAACCATCAACCGCGTGAACAAGATTGCGGGCTACGCCGTCATCGGCTTCGGTCTCGTGCTCGTGGTGCGCGGAATCATACTGCTCTGATTATGGCAAAGAAGACTAAATCCGTCCTCGGCAACTGGATAGTCAGGAATCTGCTGCTCGGTGTGCTTTTCGTGGTGCTCATAGTAGGTGCCGCAAGCATCTTCCTTTCCATCCGCACCAGGCACGGCAAGGAAGTGACCGTGCCCGACATGACCAGCCAGACCGTGCGTGACGCTGCCGCCACCGCTTCAGCCGCCGGCCTGCGCGTGCAGGTCATCGACTCGGTCTATATGAAGAGGATGTCGCGCGGGGCCGTGGTGAGCCAGATTCCCAAGGCCGGCTCCAAGGTGAAGCCTGGACGCAAGATTTCCCTGACAATCAATTCAATAGTGCCCAAGAAGGTCTCTATGCCCAACCTTGTGCACGTGTCGCTCCGGCAGGCCAGGGCCGAACTCTCCTCCAAGGGGCTTGTGCTCGGACGGCTGAACTATGTCAGCGACATCGCCACGAACAACGTGCTCCGCCAGCTCTACAGGGGGAATGACGTGGAGCCCGGCAGGCAGCTCTACACCGGCTCCGTGATCGACCTGGTGCTCGGCCTCAACGGCTCCGACGCCATGACCTACGTGCCCAATCTCCACGGCTTCAAGTATCTTCGCGCCGTGGATGCCCTGCACGACAACTCCTTGAATGTCAGCGGCCTGTTCTTCGACAAGACGGTCCGCAGCTATACTGATTCCCTGAACGCCGTGGTCTATTCCCAGCGTCCCTCCGCGACCGGTTATCCGACAGTCATGGGCACGGGAGTGACCCTCTACCTCTCCCTCGATGCAGAACGGACCTCTGACTGATCCGGATTTCCTCCAGGACGAAGAACAGGAGATGTTCGAGCACTTCCGCATGGAAGTCGATCCCGGACAGGACCCCTTGCGCATAGACAAGTATATGGCGGCGCACATGGAGAAGACCTCGCGCCACCGGGTGCAGTGCGCCATCAAGGAGGGGTTCGTGCAGGTTGGGGAGAAGACCGTGAAAGCCAACTACATAGTCCGGCCCGGAGACGTGATACGCTTCGTGATGCCCTACCGTCGCCGCGGAGTGGAGATACTGCCCCAGGACATCCCGCTCGACATCGTCTATGAAGATGAAGACGTGCTGGTGCTCAACAAACCGGCCGGAATGGTGGTGCATCCCGGCCACGGCCACTATGAGTCCACCCTCGTCAACGCCCTTGCATTCCATCTCGGCATCTCGCAGGGCCCTGACGCAGAGGACGAAAGGATGGGCATACTCGTGCACCGCATCGACAAGGACACCAGCGGCCTGCTCGCAGTTGCCAAAAATGACGAATCCCAGCTCAACCTTGCCCGCCAGTTCTTCGACCACACGATAGAGCGCCGCTATGTGGCAATAGTCTGGGGCGATATGCCCTCGGACGAGGGCACGGTGGACGCCGCGCTGATGCGGGATCCTTCAGACCGCCTGCGTTTCACCACCACCGATGATCCGGAGCAGGGGAAGAGGGCCGTCACGCACTGGCGCGTGCTCGAGCGCCTTGGCTTCGTGACCCTCGTCGAATGCAGGCTGGAGACCGGACGTACGCACCAGATCCGCGTGCATATGAGCAGCATAGGGCATCCTATTTTCTGCGACGAGCGCTACGGCGGCACGGAGATCCGCAAGGGCACCATCTATTCAAAGTACAAGCAGTTCATCCACAACTGCTTCGAGCTTTGCCCGCGCCAGGCCCTGCACGCCAAGACCCTGGGCTTCGTGCATCCCCGCACCCGCAAGTTCCTGAAGTTCGATTCGGCCCTTCCCGCCGACATGACCGCCCTTCTGGACAAGTGGCGCCGCTACGCCTCCAATATGCCGGAAGAATAAAAAAAGAAGTTGCTACTCGAGCAACTTCCCTTTTTCATCGTAGAATTCGTACTGCAGGATGCTGTGTTCCGTCATTTCGACGACCTTCAGCTTGCATTTGTGCTTGCGTTTCCATCTCGATACGAATGAATTCCAGCCCCGGGTGATGTAGGCCCCGAGAATCGGGCTGACTTTCAGCGTGAATTGTCTGCACCCCGTGCTTTCGATGAGGTCTGCGAGCTTTCGTTCGATCTGCTCGTCGATGACCACCGTGGAAGCGATTTTCCCGGTGCCGTGGCAGAGCGGGCATTTTTCCGTGGTGTTGATTTCAGTGACCGGGCGGATGCGCTGGCGGGTGATCTGCATCAGGCCGAACTTGGTCAGGGGCAGCACGTTGTGCTTGGCCCTGTCGCTCGCCATAAGCTCGCACATGTACTTGTAGAGCTCGTTGCGGTGCTCGACGGTGTCCATGTCGATGAAATCGACGATGACGATGCCGCCCATGTCCCGCAGGCGAAGCTGGCGTGCAATTTCTTCGGCCGCCAGTTTGTTAACCTCGAAGGTGTTCTCCTCCTGGTCGTTGGTCTTGGCGCGGATGCCGCTGTTGACGTCGATGACGCCGAGGGCCTCGGTGGTCTCGATGACCAGGTACGCGCCCTGTTTCATAGGCACCACTTTCCCGAATGAACTCTTGATCTGGCGGGTGACCTCGAAATGGTCGAAGATCGACTCCTTGCCGTCGTAGAGTTTTACTATCCTCTCCTGCTCGGGAGAGATGAGGGAGATGTAGCGGCGAATCTCCTCGTAGATTTTCTCATCGTTGACGTAGATGTTGGAAAAACTGTCATTGAGGAGGTCGCGCAGGATAGTGGTGGTCTTGGAATACTCCGTGAAGAGCAGCCCCATGCCTTTGTTTTTCGAGATTTTCTTCCAGGCACTCTCCCATTTTTCGATCAAGGAGCGGAGTTCCGCCACCAGCACAGCGGCTGAACTGCCTTCTGCGGCCGTGCGGATAATGGCTCCGTAGTTTTTGGGAAGGATGTTGCCTACGAGGGTCTCGAGTCTTCTCTTTTCCTCTTTCGAGGCGATTTTTTGGGAAACGCTCACTTTCTCTGCGAAAGGGAGCAGCACAATGTTGCGTCCTGCCAGCGAAATCTCAGCGGTCAGCCTGGACCCCTTTGTGGAAATCGGTTCCTTGACAATCTGTCCGATGATCATTTGACCCGGCTTGAGGTAGTCTTCGATGCGCCCCTCCTTTGAAAGGGGAGCTCCCACTTTGATGCTCGAAAAGAGCTCCCCCATATTGCGGTTGGGGTTGCTCTCCTTGACAAAGCGGTCGAAGGCGTCGAAGTGCAGGCCGAGGTCCAGATAATGGACGAATGCCTCTTTGGTGTCGCCGATGTCCACGAAAGCAGCGTTCAGGGCGGGAAGTATCTTCTTGACTTTGCCAAGGTATACGTCCCCCACTGAAAAACTGTGGCCCTGGCTCGATTCTCTGTTCAGCTCGATGAGGCGGTGGTTTTCAAGCAACGCAATACGCACCTCTGCCGAGCCCACATCGACCACAAGGTCTTTTTCTTGGCGTTCGGACTCCATTGGGGATTAAATAAAAACAAAAGACCCGGCCGGATCTCCCGCCGGGCCTAGAGCGACTATTTCTTCTTGTGCCTGTTCAGACGCAAGCGCTTCTTGCGCTTGTGCGTCGCCATCTTGTGTCTTTTATGCTTCTTTCCGTTAGGCATATGTTGTTAATATTGAATTATTTCTGCAGCTCTGCCACAAAAGCCTTGCTGGGCTTGAATGCAGGGATGTCATGTGCAGGGATGGTGATGGTGGTCTTCTTTGTGATGTTGCGGGCGGCCTTCTGTGCACGGTGCTTGATGATGAAACTGCCGAATCCACGGAGGTACACGGCTTCACCCTTGACGATGGAACCCTTGATAGACTCCATAGCTGCTTCAAAAACTGTCTGGACTGTTACCTTTTCAATGCCAGTTGCCTTTGCAACTTCACTAACGATTTCTGCCTTTGTCATAATTTATAAATGTTTTGGTTGGTCAATTCACCTTTAAATAGATTCAAAATCAATTGGGAACGCAAAAATAGAGTTAAATTTCCAACAATCAAAATATTTTGGCGCTTTTCTTTGGCACGGAGATTGACTTATACACTGTCCAACGTTATTTTTGTCGTTTTACTGACATTTTGGCACAAAAATTTATGAAACAAGATATTAACATCATCCCTGTTGTCCAGGGAGAACAGGCTTTCAAGATCAACGAGTCTGAACTGCCGGATGTGCTGCCCGTGCTCGCGCTCCGCAACGCGGCGCTCTTCCCGGGCACGGTCTATCCTATCACCATAGGCCGTGAAAAATCCATCCGTCTCATACAGGACGCCGAGGAGAACGGTTTCTATATCGGCGCCGTGCCCCAGAAGGACGTGACCGTGGAGAATCCCGGTGCTGAAGACCTCTACCGCTACGGTACCGTCTGCCGCATTCTCAAGACCCTCGAGATGCCGGACGGCACACTGACTGCCATCCTCCAGGCGTTCAAGCGCATCGAGCTTGATGCCGTGGTCAGTTTCGACCCCTACATCACCGCGCGCGTGCTCTATCTCAACGACAGGGTCTATGACTCCGGCAGCACCGACATCAAGGCGGTCTCGGAAGCTCTCAAGGATAAGGCAATGCAGGTGCTGCGGGCGTCCAACCTCGGCTCCAGGGAGTCGATAGGAGCCCTCAAGGCGATAGACAACTTCGAGTTCCTCGTCAATTTCATTGCCACCACCGTCGAGGTCGAGAATTTCAAGGAGAAGATGGAGCTTCTCCAGTACGACGACGTGAAGATGCGCGCCATGAAGCTCCTGACCATCCTGGACGTTCAGATCCAGCTGATCAAGCTCAAGCAGGACATCAACCAGAAGGTCAAGAGCGAAATCGACCAGCAGCAGAGGGAGTACTACCTCAACAGCCAGCTCCGCACCATCCAGGAAGAGCTCGGCATGGATGAGAAGGAAGACTTCGACAAGTTCCGCGAGCGCGCCGCTTCGAAGAAGTGGCCCGAAGAGATTGCCAAGGCATTCGAGAAGGAACTGGCAAAACTCGAGAAATACAATCCCAATTCCCCCGACTATAGCGTCCAGTACAACTATCTGGAGTTTATGCTGCAGCTGCCCTGGGGCGAGATGAGCGTGGACAACCTCGACCTCAAGCATGCCCAGGAGGTCCTGGATGCAGACCACTACGGACTCGACACGGTCAAGGACCGTATCATCGAGTACCTGGCGGTGCTTAAGCTCAAGGGGAACATGAAGTCGCCGATCCTCTGCCTCTACGGGCCTCCCGGAGTGGGAAAGACCTCCCTCGGCAAGTCGATAGCCCGTTCCCTGGGGCGCAAATACGTGCGCATATCGCTGGGCGGCATGCACGACGAGGCCGAAATCCGCGGCCACCGCAAGACCTACGTCGGAGCCCTGCCGGGACGTATCCTCAACGGCATCGCCCGCGCCGGCACCTCCAATCCCGTCATAGTGCTGGATGAGATCGACAAACTCGGTTCCGACTTCAAGGGCGACCCTTCGTCCGCCCTGCTGGAAGCCCTCGACCCCGAGCAGAACTCCACCTTCCACGACAACTACCTGGACCTGGACTACGACCTCAGCAACGTGATGTTCATCACCACGGCCAACAGCCTGTCGCCGGTCCAGCCCGCCCTTCTCGACCGTATGGAACTCATCAACGTGTCCGGTTACCTTGCCGAAGAGAAGGCTGAAATCGCAAGGCAGTTCCTTCTGCCCAAGCAGCTCAAGGAGCACGGCATCGATTCCAAGGCCCTGAAAATCAGCGCCGCCGGCATAAATGCCATCATCGACCAGTACACCCATGAAAGCGGCGTCCGCGGGCTCGAGAAGCAGATAGCCAAGATAGCCCGTGTGACTGCTAAGAAGATAGCCCTCGGGCAGGAGTATCCTTCCACCATCAAGCCCGAACATCTGAAGGAATACCTCGGCCTGCCGACCAATTTCCACGACCTGCAGAAGGGCAACGAAGCCCCCGGTGTGGTCACCGGCCTGGCCTGGACCCAGATGGGAGGCGAGATCCTCTTCGTGGAAAGTTCCGTCAGCAACGGCAAGGGAGTCATGACCATGACCGGCAACCTGGGAGACGTGATGAAGGAATCCGCCACCATTGCCTACCAGTACATAAAGGCCCATCCTGAGATGGCCAGGACCGATTCCAAGACCTTCTCCGAGAAGGATATACACGTCCACGTGCCCGAAGGCGCAACTCCCAAGGACGGCCCGTCCGCAGGTATCACGATGGTCAGTTCGATGGTCTCCGCCCTTCGCGGCGAGGCCGTGAAGAAAGGCATCGCGATGACAGGGGAGATGACCCTTCGCGGCCGCGTCCTGCCCGTGGGCGGCATAAAAGAAAAGATACTCGCCGCCAAGAGGGCGGGAGTATCCACAATAGTCATTTCCGAGGAAAACCGCAAGGACGTGGAAGACATCAAGGAAATCTACGTCAAGGGCCTGACATTCCACTATGTCAAGACCATTGCGGATGTGATCGACTTCGTCTTTCCGAGCGCTTAAAAAAGCGTAGGATGATTCTCCTCCAGGCCGCGCAGGACACGTTCCATGACGGCCTGGCGGATGAGGGCGGAGCGGGAGCCCACCTTGAAGCGGCGGCAATACTCCTGGATTGCGGCAAGTTCCTTGTCGTTGAAGAAAACGGACTTGCGATGGCTGCGGCGAAGGGCTTCGCGCTGCTTGTCGAAATAGGCGGGGTCGACGCCTGCGGGTTTACTGCTTTTCTTTCTTGCCATAGTAATCGCAAATATAGTTAATTATTTCTGCAAGTGATTCAACTTCAAGGCGTCTGCCCAAAATTTCTCCGTCGGTGTCGGTGAAATACAGGCGCGGAGTGGACATCACCCCATAGAGGCGGAGGTAGTCGCTTGCCACTTCCGGATCCCAGGCATGGACGATTCCGACCTTCTTGTTCCGCACCTTGAAGGAATTCCGGAACTTTCTCCAGGCCTTTTTGTCGTGGCCGCAATACACGGCGTAGAACCTTGTCGGGAAGGTGATCTTCTCGAGCACTCCGGGAAGCACCTGAGCCGTGAGCTGGCATTTGCCGCAACTCGTGTCAAAGAAAAACAGGATGGAATGGCTGCCTTGCTCCGGTACTTTGATTTTCCTTCCGCACGGGGTCTGGAGAGTCACTTCCGGGGCCTTCATTCCAAGCAGCGTGGAACGGTTGAAGCTGGCGAAAATATCTGCGTCGAAGCGGTCGAACTGGCTGCGCATGGCTATGGTGCCGGGCTTGAACCAGTTGTCGTAGATGTGGATGGCCACGGCCTCGTCGCCCATAAGTTCGGAGTCCTTGTAGTGGTCGTAGAGCCAGAGGGCTATGTGCTGGGTGGTGAGGGAATCGTGGACGGAGCTGATCAGGAAATCGCATTCCGCGCTCTTCACGTCGAATTTCTCCTGCGCAATTGCCGCCGTGTATTTCTCCAGCATCCCGTCCAGCTTTCCGAAGCCAAGGCTGTCGGGAGCATCCTGGAGAACGGTCTCCTCCTGTGCCATTGCAGTTCCTGCAAAGCTGAGCAGACAAAGAGAGAGTATCAGTCGTCTGAGCATAGGCTAATCTACCTTCGGGAGCCTGACCCCTTCGGGGACAAAAAGGGAGGTGTCGCCGTGGTGGCGGAGAATATCGCGTACGGCGCTGGATGAGATATGGGCGAATTCCTGGGCCGTAGGGATGATGATGGTCTCTATCTCCGGGGCGAGGCGGCGGTTGGCGTCGGCGATTGCGCGCTCGTTCTCGAAATCGAGCATGTTGCGGACGCCACGCACAATATGGCGGATGCCCAGGTCGCGGCACACGTCGATCGTGAGGCCGTCGTACTCGATGACCCTGACGCCGTCCATGCCGTCAATTACCTGATGTATAATAGCTTTCTTCTGCTCGTTGGTGAAGAAACCGCGTTTGTCCTGGTTGATACCTATGGCAACTACCACGTTGTCGAACATAGTAAGGGCCCGCCTCAGTATGTTCAGATGACCTGCGGTGAACGGGTCGAAAGATCCGGGGAACAATGCTGTCTTAGCCATAACGAAACAAAGATAAATATTTTTGCTACATTTGTGTCATTATGCAGGTGAAAATAGAGGAAAGCTGGCGGGAAGCCCTCGCCCCGGAGTTCGAGAAACCATATTTTGCAGCCCTCGTGGAGCGGCTCCATTCCGAAAAAGCGGAAGGGCGGCGGATTTTCCCTCCGGGAGGGCAGATTTTCCGGGCTTTCGACCTGTGCCCCCTTCCGGACGTGAAGGTGGTCATCCTGGGGCAGGACCCCTACCACGGCTACGGCCAGGCGATGGGCCTTTCGTTTTCGGTGCCCGACGGAGTGCCGGCCCCGCCTTCCCTGAAGAATATTTTCAAGGAGATCGAGGACGACCTGGGTGTCAAAATGTCAGGACGTCCAAACCTTGAGCCCTGGGCCCGGCAGGGCGTGCTCCTGCTCAATGCCGTGCTCACTGTCAGGGCGGGGGAGCCGACATCCCATTCGGGGATAGGCTGGCAGGAATTTACGGATGCCGTGATCCGGTGTATATCAGACCGTTGCGAAGGCGTGGTGTTTATGCTGTGGGGGAATTATGCCCGTTCCAAGGCCCCTCTGATCGACTCATCCAAGCATTTCGTACTTCAGGCCGCCCACCCTTCGCCTCTTGCCCGCGGCGCCTTCTTCGGATGCAGGCATTTTTCTCCGGCCAACGCCATCCTCCGTTCGGAGGGAAAGACGCCTGTGGACTGGGTCCTGTAGGAACATTTTTTGCACGTTTCAGAGGAAAAACGATACTATGAGCATTTGGATATTATTGATAGCCGTGATGGTGCTTTCGTTCATCATCCAGCGAGTCCTTCAACGCAAGTTTGACAAGTATTCCGACGTTCCGTCGCCTGGCGGACTGACCGGTGCGGAAGTTGCGCGCCTGATGCTGGAACGGAACGGGATCCACGACGTGGAAGTCATTTCCATCGACGGCAAGCTGACCGATCATTACAACCCCGAGGATGCCACCATAAACCTCAGCCGGGACGTGTATGCCGGCAGGAGCGTCGCCGCCTGCGCTGTCGCCGCCCATGAAACGGGCCACGCGATACAGCACGCCAAGGGTTATGGCCCCCTGCGCCTTCGCACCGCCCTGGTGCCCGTGGTCACTTTTGCCAACAACACCGTGCAGTGGGTGCTGCTTCTGGGCGTGATCCTTATAAATCTCACCCCTGCGCTGCTCTGGGCCGGCATCGCATTGTTCGCCATGACCACATTCTTCAGTTTCGTGACCCTGCCGGTGGAGATAAATGCGAGTTCACGCGCCGTGGAGTGGCTGACCAGTGAAGGTGTGCTGGATGCGCAGACCAGGCCGATGGCGGTAGATGCCCTGAAATGGGCCGCCTACACCTACGTGATTGCCGCCATAGGATCCCTCGCCACGCTTCTCTACTACATCGCGGTCGCCAACAGCCGCCGTTAATTCGAAAGGTAACTGTCTTTTTCTTCCCTGGGGGCTACTGTGGTCTCCAGGATTACTGTGTCCCTGTCCGTTGGCACGAGCAGGAAATCGGGGCACTCTGCGGGCACCAGCATGGTCTGCCCGGCCTCAAGAGGGAAGCGTGCGGTCTGCCCCAGCACCTCGATCTGCACGGATGCCTCGCCCTGCAGGCAGGAGTAGAGTATGAAGGAGTCGAATTTCTCGCTGTAGATGTGCAGGGGGTCCGTGAGGCGCAGTTTCGTGACGGTGAATTCCGGTATGTCGACAAGCTTCTGCACGATGTCGCTGCCGGCTTCCGGCTTCTCCGGGGGAGTCCAGGCCCCGTAGTCTATGAAGTCCAGCGCATCCACGAGGCCGAGCGAGGGATCGAATTCCTCTTCGCTGACTTCCTGTCCCCAGCCGCACAGGCAGAAGTCCAGGGGGGAAGACTCGCTGATTTCCATTATCTCAATGTCTCCGGATGCCGCATGGGGCACTCCCGGACGTATGTGGAAGAACTGTCCAGCCACTGGCACGGTCTTATGCAGCAGCCCCTCTATGCTGGAATCCAGGCACTTGGAATACACTTCGGAAGCATCCGTAGGGCGCTCGAAGCCGGTCATCACGCATGCGTCCGCTCCCGCCTTCAGCACATACCATAGTTTCTCCCGGCCGAGGAAGTCGTAGCGCTGCTCTGCGATTTCGGCCCCGGGGTGGACGCGGAGGGGCATTTTCCCCTTCACGCGGATGTGCTTCACCTGCACGGGAAACTGCCGTCCCCAGAACTGATACACGTTGTCTCCGACCACGCGGTCCATATAGGTGTCCATCACTTCGCTGACCGCATTTCCTGCGAGCCAGCCGTCCCGCACCAGGGAATCGCGGTAGCCGAGATCGGCAATCTTGAACTCGTCGCTGCCCCAGCAGTATTCGTCCAGCAGCGTGCAGAAGCGCAGGGGGTATAATTTCTTTTCTTCCATTTTCCAGTTTTTATGACGCAAAAATACGGAAAAAACAGTATATTGCGAATATTATGAAAGGGATCAACATATTTCTTGCCGACGGTTTCGAAGATGTCGAAGCTCTCGCGACAAATGACGTCCTGCGCAGGGGCGGTCTGGACGTCAATATAATATCCATCTATGACGAGACCTCCGTGGTCAGTTCTCATGGTATCAATGTCGAGGCCGGTTTCACCCTGGACGAGGTCGACCTGGAAGCGGCTCCCGACGGCCCCGGCGACTTTATGATTTTCCCGGGAGGCATGCCCGGCACCCGCAATCTTGCCTCCTGCGAGCCTCTTATGGAAGCAATGCGCAGGCACTATGCTTCCGGCGGCTCCCTTGCCGCAATCTGCGCAGCCCCCGGCCTGGTGCTCAGCCAGCTGGAAAGCCTCAAAGGCATAGAATTCACCTGCTTCGACGGCTTCCAGGATGCTCCTCAGGCCAAGGGTGCGGTGTTCACCCCCAAGCCGGCGGTGCGCAGCGGCCGGATAATCACCGGGCGCAGTGCAGGGCACGCAGTCAGTTTCGGCCTCGAAATCCTTGGCTTTCTCTGCCCGGAAAGAGTGGAAGAAGTCAAAGCCGCTATGTATCTATGGACAGTATAAGAATCGACAAATACCTGTGGGCCATACGTGTCTATAAGACACGCAGCGAGGCTACGGACGCGTGCGGAGGCAACAAGGTGCGCGTGGGCGGAGCCGTGGCGAAGCCCAGCAAGGCCGTCAAGATCGGAGACGAGATCGAAGTCCACAAAGGCCCCGCAGTGCTGACCTACAAAGTGCTCCAGCTTGCCGAGAACCGCATGGGCGCTCAGCTGGTGCCCGAATATGCCGAGGACCTGACCCCCGAATCCGAGCGGGCTAAATTCCACGCCCCGAAGGAGACCATAGTGCTCAAGCGCGACAAGGGGGCCGGCCGTCCCACGAAAAAGGACCGCCGCGTGCTGGATGCATTGATGGATATGCTGGATTAACGCTTCCTTGCGGCGAACAGCGCCACGCCTAGCCCTGTGAGCGCCACACCGGCCACGGTCAGGAGCACGTCCGTGAATTTCACGACCACGGGATAAGCGGTCACTATGAAGCTGCCCGGCATCTTCACGAATCCGAAGTGCTGCTGCAGCAGCGCCAGCGCTATGCCGGCAATAAGGCCCACTGCCAGCCCGCTCAGCGAAATCAGCCACCCCTCCAGTACGAAGATACGCCGTACCAGCGTGTCCGTGGCGCCCATTGCCCGCAGGGTTTCGATGTCGTCCTCCTTCTCTATGATGAGCATCGAAAGGGAACCGTAGATGTTGAGGGCCACGATGAGCACCACGAATATGAGGATAAGGAACACCGCCGCCTTTTCGTACTTCATCATCTTGAAGAGCGTGGGCTCCTGCTCGTATCGGTCAAGGAGTTGGCACCGGGCAGCGTAGTCACGCTTGAAGCGCTTCACGGCCCGGGGGCTGTTGTCCTTGAGGTGGATTTCCACTCCGCTGACGAGGTCCTCGCCCCCGCCCAGCAGGGAGCGCACGATATGCAGGGGCACGATGACGAGTTCGGCGTCCTTGTCGCTGCTGATGGTCAGGATGCCCGACGGGAACACCCTGGCGCTGCGGGCGGAGGACGTGGGATCGCTTATCGAAATCCCGGCTTCACGATCCGGGTAGTACAGCATAAGGGGATCGGTGAAACGGGGGTGCAGGCCCAGTTTCGAAGCCACGCCTGAACCGACCGCCGCAAGGGCAAGGTCGCCCCTGCGGAGCTGGAAAACGCCTTCGGTGACGTGCTTCCCTATGTTGCTGAAACCGGCAAAATCGTCTTCCACACCCTTGACCCTTGCTATGCACTGCTTCCCGGCATAGGTCAGGAATACATTGTCTTCGAGAGTAAACTGCAGGCTTTCAACCCTTTGGTCCTCGCTGAGGCGGTCGATAAGGGCTGAGTCCGGGACGAATTTGGCCACTCCACCGGGTCCCGTCATCAGCAGGTCGGGGGAGATGTCGCCGAGGTTCTTGCGGATAATGTCGTCGAAGCCGTTATAGACGCTGAGGATGAGGATAAGGGCAGCTGTGCCTATAGCCATCCCGATGGCGCTGATCGCTGAAATGACGTTGATTACGTTGTGGGATTTCTTTGCGAACAGGTACCGGCGCGCTATGAACAGCGGAAAATTCATTTGCGTAGGAGTTCGTCGATGTGTTCGGCGTAGTCCAGGGTGGTGTCGAGCAGGAAGTCGATCTCAGGCACGATGCGGAGCTGGGAGGCAACCTGGCGGCCGAGTTCTCCGCGCAGGGCTTTTTTATTCTCCTCGAGTATCTGCATCACGGAAGCCTGCTTCGCGGAGGGGAAAATGCTCACGAAGACCTTCGCTATGCTCAGGTCGGGACTGATGCGCACTTCGCTGACGGTGACCATGGCACCTCCGAAGACGGCCATTCCCTTGCTGCGTATGATTTCGGCAAGGTCGCGCTGGATCTCCCGCGCCACCTTGAGCTGGCGGGTGCCTGCAGGTTTGTTATCCATTGATCTTGATTATGTAGTAATCCTTCTTGCCCTTCTGGGCGAGTATGTATTTGCCGTCGATGATGTCGTCCTCGGAGAGGGAGCCGCCGAAATCGGTGAACTTCTCCTTGTTGATGCTGAATCCGTTGCCCTGGATCATCTTGCGCGCCTCTCCCTTGGAGGGGAAGATGGAGGTCTCGACTGCGAGGGCTTCAAGTATGCCGACTGGAAGCTTGGAACGGTCCATTTCGAAAGTGGGCACTCCGTCGAACACTTCCAGGAAAGTCTTCTCGTCGAGTTTGCGGAGGTCGTCGGAAGTGGCCTTCCCGAAGAGGATTCCGGATGCGCGGACTGCGTTGTCGTATTCTGCCTGGCCGTGCACCATCACGGTGACTTCGCGGGCGAGGAGCTGCTGGAGGGTGCGGCGCTCGGGAGCGGCCCTGTGCTCTTCGATGGCAGCTTCTATGGTCTCGCGGTCGAGCAGGGTGAAAATCTTTATGTAGCGCTCGGCGTCGCTGTCGCTGACGTTGAGCCAGAACTGGTAGAACTGGTAGGGGCTCGTGCGGGCCGGGTCGAGCCAGATGTTGCCCTTCTCGGTCTTGCCGAATTTGCCGCCGTCGGCCTTGGTGATGAGGGGACAGGTCAGGCCGAACGCCTCTCCCGCGCCGGTGCGGCGGATGAGTTCGGTGCCGGTGGTGATGTTGCCCCACTGGTCGGCGCCGCCGAGCTGGAGGCGGACGTTGTGGTGGCGGTAGAGATACAGGAAATCGTAGCCCTGGAGCAGCTGGTAGGTGAATTCGGTGAATGACATGCCCTCGGAGGAGTCGCGGCTGAGGCGCTTCTTCACGGAGTCCTTGCTCATCATGTAGTTGACAGTGATGAGCTTGCCGATGTCGCGGGTGAAGTTGATGAAGGTGTAGTCCTTCATCCAGTCATAGTTGTTGACGAGTTCGGCCTTGTTGGGGGCGTCGGACTCGAAGTCGAGGAACTTGCTGAGCTGGGCCTTGATGCAGGCCACGTTGTGGGCGAGGGTGGCTTCGTCCAGAAGGTTGCGCTCCTGGCTCTTCATCGAAGGGTCGCCGATCATGCCGGTGGCTCCGCCGACGAGGGCGTAGGGCTTGTTGCCGCAAGCCTGGAAGTGCTTGAGTATCATTATGCTGACGAGGTGCCCGATGTGGAGCGAGTCTCCCGTGGGATCGATCCCCACATATGCGGACATGGGACCTTTTTTCATCTCTTCTTCGGTGCCCGGCATAATGTCGTGGATCATTCCTCTCCACTTAAGCTCTTGTACAAAATTTTTCATATCACATATCTTATAATTAATCTGCAAATTTGGGCAATTATTACTAAATTTGCAATCTGTGATTGAAAAATTACAGCCTGCAGGCCCGCCGGAGGCCCATAAAACATGGGAAAAGGGCCTCCGGCGGGCCTGCAGGCTATAAAAGAATATTTAAATATGAGAAAGAAAATTGTTGCGGGAAACTGGAAAATGAACACCACCGTTCCCGAGGGCGTTGAGCTCGCCAAGGCTGTCGTCGCCGCTTCCGGCGAAGTGCCTGCCGATGTCAAATTGATTATCGCTACTCCTTTCACCCACCTCTATCCCATCGCCGAGGTGGTCAAGGGCACGCGCGTAGGCCTTTCCGCAGAGAACTGCGCCGACAAGGAGAAGGGTGCCTACACCGGTGAGATTTCTGCCGCGATGCTCGCATCCGTGGGATGCCAGTACACTATACTCGGCCACTCCGAGCGCCGTCAGTACTATGGCGAGACCGATGAGAAGCTCATTGAAAAGACCCGCCTGGCCCTCGCAAACGGCCTGGATGTCATCCTCTGCGTGGGTGAGAATCTTGAGGAGCGCGAGGCTGGCCGCCACTTCGAGGTCTGTGAGGCCCAGATCAAGAATGTCCTCTACAACTTCACCGAGGAGGACATGAAGCACATCATCGTGGCCTATGAGCCCGTCTGGGCTATCGGCACC
>JAEEGI010012655.1_pt1 | contig 18022 bp, 1 predicted proteins | sample 8958751 | NCBI WGS metagenome assembly JAEEGI01 (sample SAMN16246545, study PRJNA631951) | gut metagenome | biome: gut microbiome; feature: rumen; material: KS-attached | host: Bos | place: Iran: Karaj | collected 2018-10 | reverse complement strand
CGAACACTGCGACGCTCCCTTCGGCGTCACGGCCACCGTCAACCTCAACAACGTCGACGTCAGCTGGACGCCCGGCGAGGGCAACACCGCCTTCGAGGTTGAGTACGGCAGCCACGGCTTCAGCCACGGCAGCGGCACCACCGTCAACGCCACCGAGCCCCACACCACGCTCACTGGTCTCGACTACAACACCCAGTACGACCTCTACGTGCGTGCCCTCTGCGGTGCAGACAACTACAGCGGATGGAGCCCCGTCACCACCTTCACCACCGGCACGGAGGGCATCAGCTCCGCCGACGGTGCCACCTGCACCATCTTCCCCAACCCCGCCACCAGCTCCACCACCATCAGCGTGGGCGGCGTCAACGGCAAGGTGAAGATTGAAGTGGTCGACATGAACGGCCGCACCGTTGCTACCGAGACCCTCGAGTGCAACAGCGACTGCGTGAAAACCATGGAAGTCGACAAACTCGCCCAGGGTGCCTACTTCGTCCGCATCAGCAGCGAACAGGTGAACATGGTCAGGAAGTTGATCGTGAAGTAATCTCCCCAACTAGTCAAACTAGTAAGACTAGTAACACTAGTATTTCAAGAGGGGGCGGCGCTGCGCGCCGCCCCCTTTTTGTTGCTCCGGCTGATGTGAAAATTTTCATCGGCTGCACAAAAAATCACGATAATATGAAAAAAATGAGTATCTTTGGACTTTGCAATAGTATGCTTGCACAATGGTAAATAATTCTGTGGCAACAAGTTGCTACTTCGGAACAATGAATATGCAATAAAAAAATATAACCTGTTAAACAATCCTAGTTATTAATCAAAAATGGTTTTGTCATGAAAAAACATTTACAACGACTGTTGCTTATTGCGGCGATGCTGGCTGCACCCTGGGCAACACGCGGTCAGACCCTGTCGAGCTACACGCTGACGGTGGACACGACGACCTTCAATTCCATCACGTCGACGGGTACGGCGTTGTCGTTCAGTACGCTGGACGACGGTTCTGCCACGACGACGCTGCCGTTTGCCTTCGGCTATGGCGAGAATGTGTTCCCTGCGGGGACGAGCATCGCGCTCTCGGCCAACGGCTTTATCCGGCTGAACGCCACCTCGACGACGGGTACGACGGCCAGTTATTCCAACTCGTCCGACCTCTTCATCACCGCGCTGATGCAGCAGGATGCCCACTTGGGCCGCAACACCGATGCCGGCGCGTATTATCAGTACGATGCCACTGCAGGCACCTTCACCATCGAGTACCACCTGTTGGGAGCTTACTCCACGCCATACGGTGCGTATTCCTATCAAGTGGTGTTGCACTCCAACGGCAACATTGAGTTTATCTATGACTCGGTCGATTTAGGCGGTGCCACGTCGCGCACGTTTGCCACCTATCTGACCGACGGCCCCAGCAACGACCGGCTCTTCCTGACCGGTGCATGGGACAGCCCGGTGGCGTCGTCCAGCTACAGCACACGTCCCTATTCCACTCTGCCCGCACACGGTCTGCACTACACGCTGACGCGCCCCACTGTCGCTTGCCCCAGACCTTCGACATTTGCGGCCTCGAACATAGGCCCGTACGGTTTCGACCTTGCCTGGACCGAGACGGGCACGGCCACCAGTTGGCACTTGCAGCTGATGCAAGGCGATTCGGTGGTGTACGACAATGTTGAGACCACTACCACTATCTCTCTTACAAGTCTCATTGCCAATACTCCCTATACTGCCCGTGTGGCCAGCCTCTGCGACGCGGGCGACACCAGCACGTACAAGACCTTGGATGTGCGCACAGGATGCGATTTCATCTCCACCCTGCCTTACGCCAACGGTTTCGAGACGGATCCATATTATTCGAGCGTAAGTTACGCCGAGGCTTTCCCCTACTGCTGGCACCGTATCAACGATGCCACCGGCTCCTCCAACTACTACCCATACATCACCACCACTACCAGCTACGTTCATAGCGGCACCAAGGGTATGTACTGGTACCACACCACCACATCGGGGTATGCCGACAACGAGTTTGCCGTGCTGCCGGGTATTGACACCAATGTGTACAACATTTCCGACCTGACGCTGGCTTTCTTTGCCAAAACCACGTCGACGAGCTATCACCCCACTCCCATCATAGGTGTGATGACCGACGCTTACGACGCCAGCACCTTCACGCCTGTTTACACATTCTCCGCTTCGGACATCACCACCACGTGGCAGCTCTTTGCCGTATCGCTGGCGAACTATACAGGTTATGGCAATTACATAGCCATCAAATGGCCGCGCCCGACATCGTCGTGCTACATGGCCATTGACGACATCTTCCTGACAGACAGCTGGTGCAACCCGCCGCAGAACATTACGGCCACCAGCACCACCGACCAGGTGACCATCAGCTGGAGCGGAAGCGAACTCAACAGCTACACCGTGATCTTCGACGACGACACGGTGAGCGGCATTGCAAGCAACAGCTATACCTTCACGGGCCTTAACCCCAACACGCAGTACGACTACGCTGTGGCCACAGAGTGCGCGTCTTCGCAGAGCATGTTTATGAATGGCAGTATCCGCACTCGCTGCGTTGCCCTGGACAGCCTACCCTATACCATGGGCTTCGAAGCCTCTGAGGGAGTGAGCACGGGTAGCTCCAACAACGCCGCGTTTGTGAACTGCTGGAACCGTCTGAACAACGCCACCGATTACTTCGGCTATCCCTACGTGGCCAGCAGCAGCAGCTATAACCACACCCCGGGCGGCAGCCGCGGCTTGTACTGGTTCCTTTCCACCACCACGGGCACCTATGGCGACTACGAGATTGTGGTGCTGCCTAGTGTCAACACTGCCCAGTATCCCATCAACACCCTGCAACTGAAGTTCTGGGCACGCGCCACCGGCGCCAGCTACGCCCCGGTGTTCCAGGTGGGCGTGATGACCGACCCGGACGATGCTTCGACCTTCCAGCAAGTGGGCATCGTCGAGGTGTCGGGTACTGTATACAACGAGTATGTCACCTCGCTTGGCAGCTATAGCGGCACAGGCAGCTATGTAGCCGTCCGCGCCCTGCGTCCCTCGACGAGCAGCTGGTATGCCACAACCGACGACTTCACGCTCGAGCCCCTGCCCTCTTGCCCGTCCATCACCAACATCGCTGTGGGCGGCACCACCCCCGGCGGTGCAGTGATTACATGGAGCTACATGGCTGGCACGAACGAAATTCCTGTGGATTATACCATAATGTTTGACAGTATTGGTGGTACTTCTCCCACCACTGTCACTGCCTCCGATCCCTACTACACCTTCACGGCCTTGACTCCGGTCACCACCTACAAGGCATACGTGCGCGCACGCTGCAGTGCAAGCAGCTATGGCGATTGGGACAGCATCACCTTCTCGACCTCCAATCTTGGATGCTCCGCACTCGACCCCAGCACGGCAGACACCTTGACACTGGCCGGCGGCACTTCGTCGTGCTATTATATCCCGCTCAACAACTTCTATAATTACAGTTATACCCAGCAGATAGTGACAGCCGCCGAGATGGGCAACACGGCAGCCACCCTCACCGGTATCGATTTCGACTATGCCTACACGTCGGCCTCTTCAGTCAAAGGCAATGTCACCATCTATCTTGCCAACACCACCACTTCGTCGCTCTCGTCGGGTTTCGTGACCTTCAACAGCAATTTTGTACCGGTGTATAACGGCCCGATGAATTGCACCTCGGGATGGAACCACTTCGAGTTCACCACTCCCTTCAGCTACGACGGCAGCAGCAACCTGCTGATAGCCGTCCACGACAACTCTGGCGGTTATGATGGTTCGAGTTATGTCTTCTCCACTCATAGCGCTGCAGGCAAGACTCGTTACTTGTGCAATGACTCCAGTCCCTACGACCTCAACGCTATCAGCGGCGGCACCAGCTACGACTACCGCAACAACATGAAGATTTATTCGGGCGAGTGTATGGACATTGCCACCTGCGCCAACCCGTCGATCAGTGTTGTCGGCGTCGACTCCACGTCGGTGGAGCTCTCCTGGGCACCGGGTTATGAGGAGACCATGTGGAACCTCGAATACCGCTCCAGAGGGAGCAACAATTGGGACACCTTGGAGCTTTACCTGACCTCCACCTCTTACATCGTCACCGACCTGAACCCTGGAACGGTGTATGATTTCCGCGTCTCCCACACTTGCGACACCCATTTCTATTTCAGCGAGACCACCACAAACACCTCCTGCATCCCCGACACCGTTCCTTTCTTCACGAGTTTCGAAAATTCCGAAGGATGGACCACCGGCACCTCCGGCACTGTACCCAGCCCCTGCTGGGTGAAATACACCAACTATTCCACCAGCTATTATCCTTATGTAACCACCGGCACGTACCATTCGGGAAGCAACTCGCTGTATCTGGACAACTACACTTACAGCTCGTACGAATACCTTGCTCTCCCGATGCTGCGTCCCTCCATCGACAGTCTGATGGTGAGCTTCTGGCTCTATAAGAGCAGCAGCAGCTATCCCGACGCCAAACTGCAGGTGGGTGTGATGACCGACCCCAACGACTTCGGCACCTTCACCGTGCTTGACGAGTTTGTGCCTGTCTATGGCGACGGCTGGGTGATGTACGACGTGATCATGTCCGACTACGAAGGCCCTGCCGGCCACATAGCCTTTGCCAACCCTGTCCAGGGTAGCACCTCCTACTATCCCTACATGTATCTCGACGACATCACCGTCGACTATATCCCCCCATGCTCACATGTGAACAATGTGCACGCCACCACCGTGTCGGGCGACACCATCACCATTGCCTGGACACCCACCGGCGACGAGACCGAATGGGAAGTCACCTGTGGCGACAACGTGATGACTGTCACCGAGGATTCCGCTGTGTTCACCGGCATGAGAGCCAATATGCGCTATACCTTCAGCGTGCGCGCCATCTGCTCCGACGAGGACACCAGCTCCGCAGTCTATTTCACCACCCATGCGGTATGCGGCGAGCTCGACTCGCTGCCCTTCTCCGAGGACTTTGAGACTGCACGAAGCGGCAGCAGCAACAGCACCAGTTTCATTCCCTGCTGGGGCCACATCAACGACGGTAGCTATCCTGGCTATCCCTATGTCAGCGTCAGCACCACCTACAACCACACCCCCGGCGGCATGAAGGGTCTCTACTGGTACTACTACAATTCCAGTTCCTACGGTAACTATCAGGCCATCGTTCTGCCTCCCGTCGACACAACCGTCTTCCCGACCAACAACTTGATGCTCTCCTTCTGGGCTAAACCATCCTCCACATCGTATGAACCCGTGTTCTACGCAGGCGTGATGAGCGACCCCAACGACATCAATACCTTCTACTACTACGACACCATCTATATCGACCACAACACTACCGACTGGCTGAAATACACCGTGTATTTCGACCAGCTGCCCGACACGGCCTATGGCAAATATGTCGCCATCCGTGCCAACATGCCGGCTAACTACTGGTATGCCTATGTCGACGACATCACCCTGAACGCCATACCCGACTGCAACCCTGTAGAGGATGTGGCTATTTCGACCGGTGCCACCTCGGCCATGATTTCCTGGTCAGCTATCGGCTCCAATTACAACGGTGCCACCCTGGAATACAAGGAAAGCTCCTCCACTTCATGGAATAGCGTGTCTGTCAGCGGTCACAACTATGGCGCCATCACAGGTCTCACACCTGAAACCGACTATGATTTGAATGTCATTGCTGTGTGCGATGATGGCGACGCAATTCCTGTCACCCTCCATTTCACCACCCGTCCGTACGTGTGCGATGTCTATGATTCCACCAACCTTATCAACACCATTGTTGGTGACATCCATAGCACCACTTCCTCCAACTATCTCCCCAGCTATTCGTTCTATAACTATGGCTATTCGCAGCAGTTCTACACGCCTTCCGAGATTAATGGCAGCGGCACCATCACCACCATCGCTGTCATGCCGACGGCTGTGGCTCAACAGCGTACTTTTGAGATTTACATGGGTTACTCTGCCGACTCTTCTGCTGCCGATTTCATCACCCCGTCGCACATGGTCTGTGTCTACAATGACGGTTATATCCCCATTGTGGCGAACGAGTGGCTTGAATTCGAACTTTCCACCCCGTTCACCTATAATCCCGACAGCGGCAACCTCGTGGTCATCTTCCGCGACCTCACCGGTTCCTATGTCAGCGGCAACGCTTTCCTCTCGACTCCGTCATGGTCAGGTGCCGGTTGTTATATCTATCAGGACGGTAGTCCCTACACTCCTGGTTCGGTCACCGGCGGTTACACACTGAGCGATCGTAACGTCATGAGATTCTTTGGCGGCACCTGTCTGCAGCCGAGCACTTGCGCCGCACCTCCCGTACTGGTCACCGGCGTCGGTCCGCACACTGTTGATATTGCCTGGACTCCCGGCAACGCCGATACCTCATGGAACCTCTACTACCGTTCTTTGAACGAACGCAACTACACCACCGCAGCCATGGGTGTCACCACTACCTCGTACCAGTTCACTGGCTTGAACGGCGGCACCAACTATGAATTCATGGTTGTGCCTAGTTGCAACGAGTCGCTGTCCACCACGGTCCGCGCCACTACCGAGTGTGCTCCTATCGCCTCTCTGCCCTTCACCGAAAACTTCAACGACTGGGGTTCCGGCTCTGGCCGTCTGCCCAACTGTTGGCTCCGCACCGGCACGTATAGCACCTACACTTACATTTCCACTTCCTACAACCACTCTGGTTCTACTGGCGGCTCCATCTACATGTATTGCAGCACAGGCTCCTATGTTTCGTACATTGTCCTGCCTGAGCTCGACACCAACATTTATGCAGCCAACCAAACGCAGCTGGTCTTCTACGTCTACAATGCTTCCGAGTCGTACGGTCGTCATGGATTCGAAGTGGGCGTCATGGAGGATAACCGCGATGCCAGCACGTTTGTCCCCGTCGACACAGTGTACCATTCCGGCACTGTCAGCCAGTGGGAGATTTTCGAGGTGCCTCTGACCAACTACACCGGCAACGGTGCCAATGTGGCAGTACGTACCCTTTACACCGACAACTATTTCTACCCCTATCTCGACGACTTCACCCTCGAGGTGGCTCCCACCTGCATCCGTCCCGACAGTCTGACATCGTTGCAGGCTACGCCCAACACTGTCGAACTCAGTTGGCATGAGCGCGGCAGTGCCAACCAGTGGGTTATCGAGTACGGTCCTATGGGCTTTGAGCTTGGCACCGGCACCACGGTAGTAGCCAACTCCAACCCGTTCACCCTCACCGGACTGCCCAACTCCTATATCGGCGAATACTATGTGAAGGCCATCTGCGGTGCTGGCGACACCAGCGAATACAGCCGCGAGGCTTGCGTGTTCGGCACCACACAGATTCCCGCCACCATCCCCTACAGCTACAACTTTGAGGATTCCACCGAATGGCACAACTGGCAGACCAGCAGCAATGCGTCGGCCAACTGGTTCCGCGGCACGGCTGCCGGCACCAGCCAAAGCATGTACATCTCCGCCGACAGCGGCGCCACCTACAAGCCTTACCAGTCGGTGTCCGTTGTCAATGCCTCTGCTTTCCGCGATATCGACTTTGGCTCTGTCGACAGCAGCTTCACCCTCACTTTCAGTGCTCGCGTAGGCGGTACCATCAGCAACAACTATGACGGCATGATGGTCATGCTCGTCAATCCTTCCATCCCTGCAATACCCTCCTCGGCCAACATCACCACTCCGTGGGGCCACGTCAACAACCTCTACCGCACTATCACCATACGTCGCGACACCAACTGGCGTACCTACGAAGCTTCGTTCGACAATATCAGCGGCATCCACCGTGTGGCCTTCTTCTGGTTCAACCAGAACACCCAGGCAAGCTATCCCAACCTCGGCGAACCTGTGGCTGTCGACGATATCAACATCAACTACAGCACCTGCCCGCGTCCCTATGCACTTCAGGCCAATCCCGGCACCTCATCGGCACGCCTCTCCTGGCAGGGTGATCCCAACGCCTCCTACGAGGTTGTATACCGCCCGTATCCCAATGGCACGACCAACACTATGGTTACCACCAACACCAACCACGTGACGATTACCGGTCTTGAGAACCTTACCCAATACGCCTTCTGGGTACGCCGCATCTGTGGTGTAGGCGACACTAGCATCTTCAGCGACGGTGAGACCTTCGCGACTCAGATATGCGACAACGCCTCCACTGCTGTCAACTACAGCCCCACTATGTCCACCTCCACCTCTTCCTACTCTCCCATTGGCTATGCCCTATATAACTACAGCTACATGCAGATGATTATCGACTCCGCTTACATGTCCACAATTAATGGCGACATTATTGCCTTCAGCTTCATGCCTACCAATACCACCGGCAGTACTTATTACACTAACATGACGGTGTACATGGCCAATGTGCCCGAAGACAATCTCAGCAGCGGATTCATCCATCCCGACACTACCGACCACATCTTTGTCAAGGTAATCGACAGCGGCGACTTCAACTTCACCGCAGTTGAGCTGCAGCTCCACCGCTTCGACACCTCCTTCACATGGGACGGCCACAGCAATGTTCTCTTCGCTGTCAACCGTGAACACGGCCAATATACCAGCAGCGGCTCGTTCGAGGCTCACGTTCATGCCTCCAGCCAGATGCGCTATGTCTACAACGACGGCAGTGCCTACAACATCAATACCGTTACCGGCGGTACCGCCTCGTCTACGGTCGGTGACATCACGCTCATCGGATGTGCCAGTATCTCTTGTGCTACACCTGAAATCACCAGCGTCACCCACGACTACCAGTCCGCTACCATCTCGTGGACAGGTGATGGCGACAACTACGAGGTCAACATCAAAGAGACCACAGCACCCGACTGGCCCGCCACCGACATCACCGTCAGCGGCAACACCTACACCTTCAGCGGCCTCAACCCCGCCACCAACTACACCTTCCGTGTGCGTCAGGACTGCACCGCCGACAGCAATGGCTACAGCGAGTGGGTCGAGGACTTCGTCGTCACCGACAGCCTCCCCTGCTTCCCGCCTCATAGCCTGCACGTCACCCATGTAACCAATGCCACCGCCACCTTCGACTGGATTACCATCGGCAATGAAACCACCTGGGAAATCCACGTCTGGACTCCCGGCGGCATCGACAGCATCTACCGCGTCACCTCGCATCCTGTCACTGTGGGCGGCTTCACTGCCGGTCTCACCTACAACGCTGAAGTGCGTGCCCTCTGCGGTGTCAACCTCCTCGAGGGCGACTGGAGCGCCACAATGACCTTCGCAACAGCCATCTGCCCCAACGTGGCCAACGTCTCCGCTGGCAACGTCACCGACAACAGCGCCCTCATCACCTGGGACCTCGACACCATGGCCCAAAGCTGGATTGTTGAGTACGGCTACGCCGGCTTCGACCAAGGCTCCGGCACCATCGTGCCCTGCACTGCCAACAGCTTCAACGCCACCGGCCTTGAGTGCGAGACCTCCTACGACTTCTACGTCCGCGCCGTCTGCGGCACCGACTGGACCAGCGAGAACTGGGCACGCGTCAGCTTCACCACCAACGAGTGTGCAGAACCCTGCGACGCTCCCTTTGGTGTGACGGCCACCGTCAACCTCAACAACGTCGACGTCAGCTGGACGCCCGGCGAGGGCAACACCGCCTTCGAGGTTGAGTACGGCAGCCGCGGCTTCAGCCACGGCAGCGGCACCACCGTCAACGCCACCGAGCCCCACACCACGCTCACAGGTCTCGACTACAACACCCAGTACGACCTCTACGTGCGTGCCCTCTGCGGTGCTGACAACTACAGCGCCTGGAGTCCCGTCACCACCTTCACCACTGGTACTGAGGGCATCTCCAATGCCGACGGTGTCTCCTGCACCATCTTCCCCAACCCCGCCACCAGCTCCACCACCATCAGCGTGGGCGGTGTGAACGGCAAGGTGAAGATTGAAGTGGTCGACATGAACGGCCGCACCGTTGCCACCGAGACCCTCGAGTGCAACAGCGACTGCGTCAAGACCATGGAAGTCGACAAACTCGCCCAGGGTGCCTACTTTGTCCGCATCAGCGGCGAACAGGTGAACATGGTCAGGAAACTGATTGTGAAGTAATCTCTCTAACTAGTAAAACTAGTAAGACTAGAAAAACTAGTTTCCTCAAAAGGGGGCGGCGCATTGCGCCGCCCCCTTTCTTTTACCTTTTTCGCCACATCAAGCCATCCTCCCATGCCACACCACTCCCGCAACCCAACATCCCGTCCCGCTTTCACTTGTTCTTAAATCAACCTTCGCATAGTAACAAATTAATAATTAGACATTCTTTCAACTCAAATCATGTCAGAAAACGGCGTAGGCCTCAAACAAAAAAGCCTGTTGGCACGACACAACCCGTTACCAATATCCTCACTCAATCGACTAACACCGAGAAAAAAATTATACCATTTCAAAAAAAAGTTTAAATTTGCCTGTTGGCTTCAATGTGCTAAATTAGTGTACACGCGTAAATATCAATAATATATAACAAAACAACAAATCAATTATTAATCAAAAAGTATTAGTCATGAAAAAACGTATACAAAGGCTGTTACTCATTGCGGCGATGATTCTCGTCCCTTGGGTGACACAAGCGCAGACACCAACCGACCCCATCAGCACGTTCCCCTATACGTGCGATTTTGAGGGCTCGGGTGACTCTGCTTCGTGGGTAACCGTCAACGGTACCCAAGAGAATGGTTGGTACGTCGGCAATGCCGCCAATGCCACCACGGGCGGTTCGTATTCGTTGTATGTGTCCAACAACTCGGGCACCAGCAACGCTTACAACGTCACCTCGGCAAGTGCCTCCTACACTTGGGCTTACCGGCGGTTCACCTTCACCCCTGGTTCCTACAACATTTCCTTCCAATGGAAATGCGTGGGTGAAATCGACGGCGACCCGTACGACTTCTTCCGGGTCTTCATTGTGCCCGACAATGTGGTGCTCACGGCGGGCCAGCTGCCGAGCAGCACCTACACTTGGTCTAACCAGTTCATGTCCGATGTCCCTTCGGGATGGATCGGCATCAACGGGACGAACACCTATTTCTGCGACCAGAGCAGCTACACCACGCTGAACTCCAATTTTGCCATCACCACTGCCGGCAACTACAAGCTGGTGTTCCTGTGGCTGAATGACGACAATGTTTTCAACAATCCTCCTGCCTCCATCGACGACATCAGCATCACTGCCAACACTTGTGCGCCTGCAGTGGGGCTTGAGTTCGTGAGTGCCAGCGAAACCTCTATCACCTACTCCTGGACGAACCTGAACGGTGCCTCCCAGTGGGTGGTGGAATACGACACCGTCGACTTTGTGCCTGGCACCGGTGCCGGCACGATACACCTTTGCAACGATACTTCGTTGACCATCACCGACTCGCTGACAGCCCTTGACAGCGGTATGGCATACTACATCTACGTTTATGCCAACTGCGGCGGCGGCGACACCAGCACCAGCAGTTTCCTGCTTGCCAGAACCGTCAACAACGAACTACCCTATTTCTGCGACTTCGAAGGCGCCAACGCCGACGAGTGGGACCTTATAAACGGAACGCAGACCAACAAATGGTACATTGGCACCGCCACCCACAACTCCGGCACCCATTCGCTCTATATTTCGGACAACAACGGTGTGGCCAACAACTACAGCGGTAGTGAATCCTACGTCTTTGCCGTGAAGGAGTTTGAGCTGGCAGCGGGCGAATACGCCTACAGCTACGACTGGAAATGCCAGGCCGAGAGCTCTTTCGACTTTATCCGTGCGGCCATGGTGCCGGAAAACACCGTCATCACGGCTGGCAGCTACTGCGGCTTCGACAACACTTCGTCCATGCCCGCAGGCGGTATTGCCCTTGACGGCGGCTACCGTCTGAACCTGCAATCCTCGTGGCAGACGCAGCAAGGCACCTTCACCATCGTCACCCCCGGCACCTACAAGTGGGTGTTCCTGTGGCGTAACGACGGCAGCGTCTACAACCAGCCTCCTGCAGCCATCGACAACATCTACCTGCAGCAGAACACCTGCCCTGCTCCCGTCCTCTATGTTGACCGTACCTCGCCAGACAGCATCGTGGTCAACTGGCACCCCGTGGGAGAGGAAACCTCCTGGATTATCTCCAACGGAACCACAGAGGACATCGTCTTCGACACCACCTATGCCTACGGCAACTTGCAGAGCAACACCGAATATCATTTCACCGTGAGAGCCATCTGCGCCCCTGGCGACACATCGATGCCTGTTTCCATTTACCAGCGCACCCCCTGCGTGTATATGGACTCGCTGCCCTTCTTCTACGACTTCGAGGATGCCCCCGTCGGCACCAGCAACACAGGCAGTGCCTTCCCCTTCTGCTGGACACGACTCAACAATGGCTCCAGCTACGGCGGCTACCCCTATGTCAACTCCTCCAGCACCTACAACCACACCCCCAGTGGCAACAAGGGTCTCTACTGGTACCTCACCACCACCACCGGCACCTATGGCGACTACGAAGTGGTCGTACTGCCCGGCGTGGACACCAACGTCTACCCTGCACGCAACTTGATGCTGCGTTTCTGGGCCAAATCGTCCAGCACCAGCTACTATCCCGTGTTCCAGGTAGGTGTGATGACCAACCCCGACGACAACAACACCTTCTACCCCGTCGACACCATCGAGGTGGGCAACAGCACCAACTGGCGTGAATTCGAGGTGCCCCTGGGCATTTATCCCGGCAACGGCAGTTTCGTCGCCATCAGGGCCGTCCGTCCCGCCAGTTCGTGGTATGCCTATGTCGACGACATCACGCTCGAGGTGGCACCCACCTGCCCCCGTGTCCTCGACCTCGAGGTTCATCCCACCGCCGCTTCTGCCTACTTGAGCTGGAACTATTCCACCACGTTAGGCATCACCCCCAACAACTTCGAGATTTCAATCCACGAGACCGCCGACACTTCCATCGCTCCTAACACCACCATCGCTACCAGCCTGAGCGAAGTCCTCACCGGTCTGGACCCCAGCACCTCCTACACCGTGTCGGTGGCTGCTGTCTGCGACGACGACGACCACGGCACTCCTGCCACAGTGGTCTTCACCACCCATCCGATAGCGGCCTATTGCTCCGCTCCCTATGTGATGCTCGACAGCATCACCTCCTCCGACGCCTACATTTCGTGGGTTGCCGGCTACGAGGAGACTCTTTGGGATGTAGACTACCGTTTGATGGGTGCACCCGACTGGACCAGCGTGGAGATGGCTACAGGCTCCAACAACGCCACTATCTCCGGCCTCTCCCCCAACACCAGATACGAGGTGCGTGTGGGTGCTCTCTGTTCCGACACCACCTTATACACTGTTTTGAACATCCTCACGGGATGCGGTTCCATGCCGGTACCCTTCCGCGAGGGCTTTGATGGTTCGGATTGGTCCACCTCCACTGCCAACCCGCTCCCGCAGTGTTGGTTCAAAAAGACCAACTACTCCACCAGCTACCCCTACGCCTCGACATCCTACAACCATACTCCCAGCGGCAGCAAGGCCATGTATATGTACTCCACCAACACCACCTGGAGCTACATGGTGCTCCCCAAGTTTGCTCCTTCACTCGACTCGCTGCAGGTCAGCTTCTGGCTCTACAAAACCAACACCACCTATCCTCACCGCCTCGAAGTGGGTGTGATTACCGACCCCAACGAACCCTCCACCTTCGAAGTCATCGATACGGTTGCTCCCTCCGCGCTGTCCACTTGGGAAGAATTCACCGTCCTCATGCATAGCGACAGCAATGGCGGCGGCTATATCGCCATCCGTTCCTTCAACAACGAATACTGCTATCCCTATCTCGACGACATTCTCGTGGATTATGTCCCCGACTGTATGCCAGTCATCGGACTGACAGCCTCGAACCCCACCACCAACTCCATCGACCTCCAATGGATTGACACCACCGGCGCCACCTCCTGGATTGTGGAATACGGACCCGGCGGCTTTGCTGTGGGAACAGGCACCTCCATCACCGTCTTCGATACGGCGGTCACCCTCACCGGCCTCTCCTCGAACACGAGTTACGATGTCTATGTCACTCCCGACTGCTCGGGCGGTGTGGCTGGTTCGGCTTTCGCCACCTTCCGTACCGAATGCGGCTACATCACTGTCCTTCCCTACTTCGAGAACTTCGAGGGCTTCGCCGAAGGCACCAGCAATATTGCTCCGCCCAACTGCGGCATTCCCTGCTACCATCGTCTCGACAACTCTACGCAATACCACTTCGGCTATATCGGAAGCCGTTCCTCATGGCCCACTGGCGGCCATTCCGGCTCAGGCTTCATATACTATTATATGCCTACCACCACCGGCACCTATGCCGACTGGATTATCACCGTACTCCCCCCGATTGACCAGGATTTGTTCCCCATCAATACCCTGCAAGTCTCCTTCTGGGTGAAGATGAACTCCTCCAGCACACAGGGCGACATTGTTGTCGGCGTCATGTCCGACCCGACGGTCGACAGCACCTTCGTGCCCGTTGACACTGTCCATGTAGCAGGAGCTGACTACGACATGAAGCTTGCCTACCTCTCCAACTACGAGGACACCGGCTGCTACATCGCCCTCCGCTACACCCGCGACCCCTCCACCACCACCTACTACTTTGTCGACGATATCACGGTCGAACCCATCCCTGCATGTCCTCCTGTTTCCGACATCGTCCTTGCCGGCATCGATTCCACCTTGCTCTCCGTCACCTGGACCGAGAACGGCGATGCCACCTCCTGGGAGGTTGAATACGGCCCGACGGGATTTATCCTCGGCACCGGCACTACCGTGACAGTCACCTCCGTGCCGCTGACCATCACCGGTCTCACCCCCGCCACCGAGTACGACGTCTACGTCACTCCCTCATGCCCCTCAGGAACCTCCGCCACACGCATGGCCACCTTCCGTACTGCCAATGCCTATGTGCAGCTGCCCTTCAACTGCAACTTCGAGAACGGTACGCAGAACCAGCTGTGGGCACTTGAAAACGGCGCCAACACCAACAAATGGTATATCGGCTCAGCCACCAACAACGGCGGCAACTACAGCCTGTATATCTCCGACAACAACGGTACCGCCAACTCCTACACCATCTCCACCTCCACACTCGACTTCGCCTATGTCGATGTGATGATTCCCACACCTGGCGACTACGGCTACTCCTACGACTGGAAATGCTACGGCGAGAGCACCCTCGACTACCTCCGTGTAGCCCTCATCCCCGTCTCCGAGTCGCTCACTGCAGGCACCACACTGCCCTCAGGGCTCAGTGCCACCTCCATGCCCTCTACCTGGATTTCCCTCGACGGCAGCAACAAGCTCAACTTGAACGGTTCGTGGCAGACCCGTGCCGACGTCATCACCGTCCCCTCCGCGGGAGTCTATCACCTGGCTTTCATATTCCGTTGCGATGGTTCGGTAGGCACCATGCCTCCTCCCGCTGTCGACAATATCATGCTGGTCCATTCACCCTGCACACGTCCCGACAGCATCACCATCACCAACCTCAGCCAGACCTCGGCCGACTTCACATGGAGCGAACCAGCCAGTTCCACCGAATGGCAGTACCAGCTCGACAACGGCACCATCACCACTGTCTACACCACCAACACATCGCTGACGGGTCTTACCGCCAACACCGCCTACACCTTCAAGGTGCGCTCCATCTGCGGCGGCGGCGACACCAGTTTCTGGCGTGCCTACTCCTTCCGCACCCCCTGCAACTACATCACCATGCCCTACACGCAGGACTTCGAGCTGGAGCCCACCGGCACCTCCACCACTGGCAGCGCCTTTGTCAACTGCTGGATACGTCTCAACAACGGCACCAGCTACGGCGGCTACCCCTACGTCAGCAGTTCTTCTACCTACAACCACACCACCGGTGGCAGCAAGGGCCTCTACTGGTATAACACCACCACCACCGGCACCTACGGCGACTACGAAGCGGTCGTACTGCCCGGTGTTGACACTTCCATCAGCATCAACAACCTGCAGCTGACCTTCTGGGCCAAGGCTTCCTCAGCCTCCTACTCACCGCAGATGCAGATTGGCGTCATGACCGACCCCAACAACATCGAATCCTTCGTTGGTGTCGACACCATCACCTTCTCCGGCACCGACTGGTCCGAGATTGAGGTGCCCCTCAGCAACTACACCGGCACCGGACGCTTCGTGGCCGTCAAGAACGACCGCGCAACGTGGACTGCCTACTTCGACGACTTCTACCTCGACTACATCCCTACCTGCGTATCCCCGCGCAACATCTTCACCACCGATGTCACCACCCACTCCCTCACCGTCGACTGGGTCGACATCACTCCTGCCATGGAGTGGCAGGTAGAGTACGGCCCGCAAGGCTACACCCGCGGCTCCGCCGCCGGCACAGCACTCACCGTCACCTCGCATCCGGTCACCCTTACTGGACTCGACACCCTCACCAACTACGATGTCTACATCCGCTCCATCTGCACCGTAGGCGACACCTCGCGCTGGCGCCAACCCAGCACCTTCACCACCGCCATGTGCGGCAACAGCGACGTCTTCGCCATCGGTTCAGCCAGTTCCTCCGGCTCCTCCTACTATGCCCCTGTGTGCAACTACTACAACTATACCCTCTCCGAGTCTATCATCGACAGTGCCGAGTTTGGCGGCCCCATGGACATCGAATACATCGGCTACTACTACACCTACTCCTCCCCCTCTACCGACAAGACCAACTGCACCATCTACTTCCAGCCCACCACGCTGAGCTCCTTCAGCAGCACCTCCAGCATAGTAGCCCTCGACTCCACTGCCACCATGGTCTACACCGGCCACCTCAACTGCTCACAGGGCTGGAACTACTTCACGCTCTCCACTCCCTACCACTACGACGGCAGCGGCAACCTGCTGATTATTGTCGACGACAACAGCGGAGCCTACGACGGTAGTTCCTACACCTTCAAGACCGAGTCCTGCTCCGGCTCCAAGACCATCTACTACTACTCCGACTCCAACAACCCCGATCCCCTCAACCCCACATCCTTATCCGTCAACATGGGCACAGCCTCGTGGCGTCCCGTCATGCAGCTCGTCAGCTGCGCCGCCGATGCCTGCAGCCAGCCCACCATCACCTCGGTGACCAAGGACTACCAGTCCGCCACCATCACCTGGATGGGCGACGGCACCGAATATCAGGTCAACATCAAGGAGACCACCGCTGCCTGGCCCGACTCCAACATCAACGTCACCGGCACCACCTACACCTTCAGCGGCCTCAACCCCGCCACCAACTACACCTTCCGTGTGCGTCAGGACTGCACCGCCGACAGCAATGGCTATAGCGAGTGGGTCGAGGACTTCGTCGTTACCGACAGCCTCCCCTGCTTCCCGCCTCATAGCCTGCACGTCACCCATGTAACCAATGCCACCGCCACCTTCGACTGGATTACCATTGGCAATGAAAACACCTGGGACATCCACGTCTGGACTCCCGGCGGCATCGACAGCATCTACCGCGTCACCTCGCATCCTGTCACCGTGGGCGGCTTCACTGCCGGTCTCACCTACAACGCTGAAGTCCGTGCCCTCTGCGGTGTCAACCTGGAGGAAGGCGACTGGAGTGCTGCCATGACCTTCGCAACAGCCATCTGCCCCAACGTGGCCAACGTCTCGGCTGGCAACGTCACCGACAACAGCGCCCTTATCGTCTGGGACCTCGACACCATGGCCCAAAGCTGGATTGTTGAGTACGGCTACGCCGGCTTCGACCAAGGCTCCGGCACCATCGTGCCCTGCACCGCCAACAGCTTCAACGCTACCGGCCTTGAGTGCGAGACCTCCTACGACTTCTACGTCCGCGCCGTCTGCGGCACCGACTGGACCAGCGAGAACTGGGCACGCGTCAGTTTCCCCACCCCCTCCTGTGCCGAA
>JAEEGI010012653.1_pt1 | contig 18024 bp, 21 predicted proteins | sample 8958751 | NCBI WGS metagenome assembly JAEEGI01 (sample SAMN16246545, study PRJNA631951) | gut metagenome | biome: gut microbiome; feature: rumen; material: KS-attached | host: Bos | place: Iran: Karaj | collected 2018-10 | reverse complement strand
GACATGCCTACAATATAAAAAAAAAGAACAAAACATAAATATAAGAAGAAATTTATTGAGAATAAAAAATCCACTAAAAATGACTTTGAGCTGCCAAATTATATACTTCGTCGGGCCTTACCCTATTTATAATTTGGATTAAAGACATGGAGTCACCCATATGTCCAAAGTGTAGATGGAAATTTGGGGTTCCTTCGAGATGGGCAATACGTTCACGGAAATCTGTGGACGAACGCCGTATCATTCCATGCACCTCATAGCCTTTCTCTAACAAAAACTCGGCAAGATATGAACCATCTTGACCTGTAACTCCTGTAATAAATGCTTTTTTCATATTCACCTATTCTAATATCGTTTATTTGGAATTCTCTTTGATATTACTCTGCCAGGATTCCCTACAACGACAGAATTTGCTAGCACATCCTTCACAACCACAGATCCCGCCCCAATTATACAATTATCACCGATGACAATGTCTCCAATAATAGTTACGTTTGCTCCAAGAGTAACATTATTTCCAATTCTGGGGCATGCATCTCCATTGGCTTTTCCTACTGTTGTGTATTGTCTTACAGAGAAGAAGTTTCCCACCTCCTTAGCAATAATAACACAACCTCCTCCCTTTATATGTTGGATTTTGAAACCATATCCTATCGTATTAGGCAAAACGGATATGTTACATTTCACTCCCATCCTATGAAATCTCAATTTACAAATAAACCTATAAAACTTTGTGAAAATGTTATTTGGGAGACAATTAAGGGCATATTCATATCTCCTTAACGACTTGCAGAACAGATAAGCCCTTGCCCTATCTGTACCCACAACACATTGTAAAAAGAACAACAAGCAAGGAATTGCCCCCCCCAAAACAATGTTATTCACTTTTCTATCTTCGCTTAAATATTTATTATAATCTTCTTTTGATAATATCATAATAATAAGCTTATATTGAATTCTTGAACGTTGAAGTTGTTTTTTCTCTTGTACAGACCATCCAAAAAACGATAAAAAATAACATTTCACTTGATTCCAAATACTGATCTACGACCAACATCATTAGAACAAATATACTGGTAGCAAATATTGTAAATGGGACATCCCCCATTTTAAATTCCGAATACAATTTAATAGTATTAAAGAATTTATATAAAACTAGAAAAAATAATATGATTCCATTTTCTGCAAGAAGAGACAAAAATGAAGAGAATGGTTTATTCCTTGATCCGTCATTAAAGCTCATAACATCAATAATGCTCTTATCCCATAGAGGATGTATATACTTCAAATGATAATAAGGCATAGAATGTCCCATCATTGTCGTGAAAATATTATCAGCATCTTTATTCAGCAGAAATGAGACTCGTCCATTATATCCCCCTGGTCCAATACCAAACAGCAAAGATAGCGGGTTGTCATCTACTACTTTACTATAGTTTAGAAATGCTGATATTTTCCTAAAGTCACTATCCCATACATCCAAATCACTGATTTTTGCAATTGAGTTTATATAGTATCCCATATTTATACTATTATAGTAAATAATTAAAACAAGAATAATAACTCCAATTGTAGAATAAATAATATTTTTTATCCTGATTTTCTTATTCAAACTAACAATAATTGTTATTAATAAACAAATCATAGCTAATCCACATTCACATAAAGCAAAACTAAAAAAAAAGAAAAATGATAAATATAAATAATTTCGTATATTTCTAGACCAATACAGATTAAAATAATAAATAAACATTAATGCATTAATTAATGCTAATCCATTTTGTGACGAAAAATGACGGCCATATGGAAGCCCCATTACGTCAGGATCACTTGATATAAAACGACAAATAATCCCTATGCCATTTACTACAACTAAAATCATAGTTGACAAATGTACAAAATCAGTCTTGACAGAGAAAGAAGCTTTACATTTTACAGAAAAAAACAATAGTAATATAGGGTAAGTTATCCAATAAGACAATAAAACATTTGAAAAATTTGTTGTTTCACTATATAATCCCATAATAGTTGATAACAGAAATAATATGGTAACTATTAGATTTATTTTACATACAAATCTACAATTAAATATAATTCCCACCCACCATACCACAAATGGAGTCAATACGATAAATGAAGCCCTAAAGGGGGTTAATAACAATAACGACAAAACTAATATCCCAAATTTATTATTGGTCATAATAATGAAATATCGAATTATTACTTATACCATTATCATTAGTAATTTTCTAAGAATTCTGCCGTTTTGAAGATTCCTAAGTCTTTCTGATTTAAGACTAATATAAATTACGGTTCGAGACAGCACATTCAACTTCCCACCATATTTTTCAAATTTGCCAAGTGCTTCATTAGTTAAAACCTTATTACCTGCTAATGCAAAATTTCTAACACACTCCAGATAATGTCTAGACATCACTTCACATCCGCACAGGGAGATTACATCTGTTTCATTTTTAGTCCACAGCTTCCACCAACCTAATGCCACACGATTAGCACTGCTTGAGATCCTATCACCAGAAGAAACAATTGCTGCGGCTAATATTTTATTAATATATCCAACCTTATATATCTTAGATAGTCGAAAACAAATATCATCATCTTGTGAAGCTGGCATATCAACATCAAACATTCCAATATGCTTGAGACTTTCTATCTTTGCTGTTAATGTTATCGTTGGTGACAAATAACCTTGAATTAACACATCACGATAAACGTAACCTTCTAGCCCAAGAGGCTTACTAAAAGGAAAAACTTCCCCTTTTTCATTAATTATATTTAAATTTGAATATGTGACACAGAGTTCATTATCTTCTTCATATTTTGCTTTATGTTCTTCTAAAAATGTTGGATACCACATATCATCGCTATCAAGAAAAGCGATATATTGGCCAGAAGAATTTCGAATCCCATAGTTCCTTGCAGCAGTAGCGCCACTATTATCTTGTTTAATATATTTAATTCTGATGTCATTAAATGACAAAACCACCGATTCTGTATTATCTGTAGATCCATCATCAACCACAATTATTTCAAAGTCTTGAAATGTTTGAGTTAATACAGAATTTAACGCGCGACTTATTTCTTTCTCACGATTATAAGTGGGAATAATTATAGAAAAAAACATTAGCTTATCTTCCAATCAGTCTATATTATACAATATGCATAAACATAAAAATATGAACAAAAAAAAATTCTATATATGTTCCTCCACACCACGAAAATGAACATTGAGCTCATGTAAGTGCTCTAGTAGAGTGCCGAGTGGTGTACCCTCTGTCATTTTTGCAAAGGCGTTAACATCCTTAGGAAAGCATTTGCCTCCATAACCGAACTTGCCATCAGGACCGGGAACGTAGGTGTGAGTGTCATTAATATAACCGGACAACAGCACACCTGTATGCACCTTCCGCCAGTCAGCACCCATCTGTTCGCAGTACTCACGACAAGCGTTAAAATAGGTTACCTTATAAGCACCAAACACGTTGTGCATATACTTGGTCAGTTCTGCCTCCAGAGGGGTCATCACAGTGAATTTTTTACCCACAAAAATCTTGGTAAGCAACTCCTGTGCACCAGTGAACACCATGGTTTGCTTCTTGAAATCCTCTATAAAAGTACGTTCTGTTAGAAACTCTGGCATATAGCATACCTGGTGTCCAGTTTCTTTAGACAGTCTTTCACTGGTGCCAGGAAGAATAGTAGTACGAACAAATACAGGCACATCAGGTAAATTGGTGATTAACTCCTTCATGAGCGTCAAATCCTGTGTTCCATCATCCTCTGTAGGTACATGGATCTGTAGGAATGCAATATCAATATTACTCAGATCATCATTGTAACCCTTGTAAGGGTCGCTAATAAAAAGTTTACACTCTGGGTTGTTATGTTCCAACCAATCTTTGAGGGCTCCACCGACGAAGCCACATCCAATAATTCCAACGTTAATCATATTGTTACTAAAATTTTTTTATTTCACATCAAGGTTGCGCGTTCTTCTTTTTCTTCGTAATCAGCTTATCTAACTTCTGCATATAGGCATCATCGACGATGCTGGCATGGCCGTCATGGCGTACCTTCACGCATTGTTGGTCATAGAGATCGAACGAATATTCCACAACACCAAAGTTCTTCGACACTGATTCTGACCTGCCTGTACAGTCCACCTGTTTAAACATCGAGCGATAAGCCGTCAGCACACCTTGTTCTGGCAGACCTTGCGACTTGTATATAGTGGTACAGGCAAGGGGCAGTTTTTCCGCTCCCTGCACCAGACTGCCAGACAAACGGTCTGATGTCGAAGAGCCATGATGAGATATCTTTACAAACAGTGGCTGTTGCAGGGCTTTGGGATATAGCATGTCGATGTCGTCATTCTCTGTATCGGCCATAAACAAGAACCGGTTGCCTGTGCCTATTTCAATCATCAATGCAATGGAAAGGTCGTTCTTCTCCATCGTCTTATGCTTTTCCAACATATAGTTGATGCGTGACGAATGTGGCGACAGTGCATGAATATAGACAGGGAGCATACCCAGACCATCATCCAGTTCAAACTCCATCATGGGTTGATAGAGCTTGTCTGATACGGCAGCGGTATGGTGCGACAGGAATTTCCTCTTGGTCAGTGCCAATACCTTATTCACTATTTCCTTGTCCTCCCTATTGTATTTCACGTTATTCCATGCCTCGCCATTCAAATCGTATGGCAGCACCACTCGAGTATTTTCATTACAATAGCCGTTCAATATCTCCTGAATCCCATAGGTGTGGTCATAGTCTGGATGCGACCACACGAGCATATCCAGTTTCTTGTCCTTAATGCCATGTTGGTCCATTAGTTCCGTTGTCTTGTGGATACCTTTGTACTTGAAACTGTCGATGGCTAACGAATAGAGTACCCTGTTGCCGTCACCCTTGTCCATAAAAAGTATCAGTATGCTTTCTCCCCGTTCTGAATAGCCTATCACATAGACCTTGACAAGCAGATTGCTGCGGTCGCTGATGTCCATATCTGTCAGTCGATATTATCTATTCTGATGTTTACCCTGTTGCTATATTTCTCCTCCAATGACGATACAGATGTGTCATTGCGTGAGAAAGTCGCTGAAGCTGTCCCAGCATCGTCATTGAAGATGCTGAACAGTGTATTGTCGCCATCGCTGCCCGGTTGAGCATTGTCCTGACCGAAAACGATGTCATACAGATTATCCTTACTATTGTTGCTGCACATGTTGTGATAGGTAGTTTTCCGTGACCGACATTTTGTAAAGTTCAAACATATAGTCATTAATCCGGTCAAGCGTCGTCCTCAGGTCGGCAGGGAATGTTAGAGTGTCCTTGTTGATAACAAAACTGTCCACATAGCCGTCAATATCTAATATAGCCTGATACGGATTTTGCCCTTCAATCTGTCTGCATCGTGTAGAATAGTTCATCTTAACGGTTTTCTCGCTATGCGGTACACTGATGATTTGCTTCATATATCTGTCATGATATTCGCGGTCAATCATCGTCGTGTTATCCCTATCCACCTGATGCCCATCGAAAAAACGGTCTTCAAACGTCTCTCTCATAGATGGAAGACTAGGAAAAGCTCCACCGCTTATCTTTCGAATGCCAATGCGCTCTATCTTAATATAGGGGTCAGTATGCATGAAGGCATCGAAATAGGTTGTCAGATAATTGAAATAATCATCTGCATTCGTGTAGTTGTTACAGTCTATTTGGAAAGTCATGAACAGGCTGGCAATCTCCATTGTCACTTTGTCCTGCCGGCCAGGAAAAATGCTGTCAAAGAATCGGTGTAACGGAGCTGCACTGAATGCACTCATGGGCATTGAACGTTGTTTTGCAACCTCTTCCATCTTCGACAAATCAAATGTTGCCTGATTCAGGTAGCCTTGGTTATATCCATTAAACACAGTATTGAATCGAGGGTCTCGTTTAACCGTATCTACCCAGTTTTCAATATTGGTCACGCCATTATAGTCAACCCTAATCAGCACTTTCTTCAGCATATTATGCGTCAGATTGTGGCGAGTGTATTGTTCCTTGCACATAAGTTTAGAATTTATAATCTGGCTCAATTAAATACTCTACTTGTCCTTGGCCTTTCCTTGCAACAACCTTATGAATACTCACTTGGCTGGCACCTGCTTTCTTTAATTTCTCTGCAACAAACTTGTACAGTTCTAAATTATCTTTCTTATCCTTTACCAGATTTTCCATTTCCTCGCCAGCCTTTGTCAACCTTCTCCCCTTAAATTTTACCAATATTTTACCTTCGCTCTCGTTCTTGGCAATAAGTATATGTTCAGGATCCCTCCCGATGATATTATCTCCTTTGTTCAAACTGACGCTACGTTCCAAGTCATCTGGCGACATCACGCCCATGTCTATCAGCCTGATCACATCGTCAAGATTCATTCCATATTCAGTTTCTGTAAGAACGAAGTGGTCAAGACACATGTATTGCATGGCGTTTACATATAGGTCAGCCTCCTCCTTTGTCATATTCTTTACCACGTCAAGGGTTCTCAAAGAGAATGACTTCGGCTGCTTAATCTCTCCCGACAGTATCAGCGCCCATACATTCTGCATCGTGTCATCCGAGATTTCTTCAATGATGGCATTAAAACGGTTCAGCCAGTCATCATTCACCTTCTCATCACTCACAGCCTCGTCCGCTGCAACACAAGCCTTGGCTTTCTCCGTCACACGTCTCACATTGTTCAACCGTTTGTTTTCCTTCGTCAGCGAATAGGTCAGCGTATCCCAAATCTCTTGTGGCAACTTTGAGCCTTGGCTCATCAGCAATTCAGCATCCGTTGCTGGGGTGCTGAGATCACATGACACCATCTGCGTCATCGTCCATTGGAACTTGTCGCCATAGCTCACGCTCTGCTCCGCTGGCAGGTTGATAGTCGTTTCTTCGTTGCTCATGTCTTTCCGAAAGTGACAGCTAATCCTTGTTCACAAATTCTATATATCCTATCCCCTTCTTGTAAAAATATGATATCAGCTTATTTCCTGAAGCAGGAGCAATAACAGGCTGGAACATTTGCACCCATCCTTCCTTTTGATAAACTTCTACTGCTTCATAGATATCATCAACTTCATAACAGATGTGATATGGTGAAACGCCCCTCAATTTCAGCATTTTGAGCATCGGTTCATTTTCAGCGAAAGGTTCTACAAGCTCGACTTTAACTTCATCTCCTTTTTGAAGATAACAGATTAGAGTCTTTTGAGTTTCATCGGGAATTGCCTCGCCAAGCCGTTGATAACCTAATTTTTCAAATAGCTTAGCCGTCTTTTCAATATCACCTGTTAAATATCCGATATGATCAATCCTTAATTCCATATTTTCTACAATACAGCATCCGATAAAATCTTTATTCCTTATATTTCTTAACCAGATTAGCTATAGCATCAAGACTGCTAAAGTTAGTCATAGATATTTCCGTTCCAGGTATAGCTACGTCAAATTCTTCTTGCAGCTCATCTACTAAGATTACGACCTCCATAGAGTCTAACAACCCATTTTTGATAAAGTCAACATCTTCAGAAAAATCACATTCAGGACGGATTTCCGATAAAATTTCTAAAATTTTCTCTTTCATAATTTATTTATTAATTTGTTTGTTATAATATGCTCTATCAATTTTCCCGTTGTTGTTAATTCTCATCGCATCTTCCTGATGATACTCTGCCGGTATCATATATTTAGGAATCCTTGATGAAAGGGCTTTTCTGAACTCCAACATCTTTATTTCTGATGTTGATTCATAAAACAATACAATTTTTTTGTTGGCATGATCATAGATCACGCAACAATTATTTACGATGTGAGAAGCAAGCACTGCGTTTTCTATCTCTCCTAACTCAATACGATAACCATTATGCTTAATTTGTGAATCAGCACGTCCAACATACATTATTTCGCCTCTTTCATTGAGGTACACCAAATCGCCGGTGCAATAAATGGTTTCTGGGTAAGCCTTATTTAGTGGGTTCTGAATAAAGGCCTGCTGTGTCTTTTCCCAATCATTATAGTAACCAAGAGCTAAGGAACTGCCTCGGACACATAATTCTCCTTGTTCATTTCCTTGCGCTACACGCTTCCTGTCTACTAATATAATTACATCGCTATTACGACACGGTATTCCTATTGGAAGCGGTTCTTCGTCAGTAAAATCTCTATTGACAACATAATATGTGCAGTCTACAGTTATTTCTGTAGGGCCATAGAGGTTGACATATCTACAATGGGGTAAATAATTTCTCCAATAATTTAAATGTTTGTTGGGCATTACTTCGCCTGCGAAAAACACATCTTTTAAATATTTTGGAAGTTTCTCGTTGAAGATATTTTTATTAGCAACATTGATAAGGGCAAAAGGAACCCAGAACACGAATGAGATCTTGTGGTCATTTAAGTAGTCGACCAAATCAACCGGAAAAGTGAAAAAGCTCTCTGGAATGATGTCAAGAGTAGCACCCGTGGAGTACATCAGATAGATATCTAATGTGGAGTTGTCAAAATAAAATGGTGCCTGATTCCCAATAACCATATCATTTCCATCAAAGTTGAAAGTTTGGTTTGCCCAATCTATGTAGTCTATTACCCCTCGATGCGAAACGACAACTCCCTTTGGAGTTCCCGTAGATCCAGATGTAAATATACTGTAAACGGGATCCGTATCTATTTGATGTTTAAGATAGTCCTCTGCACTGGCATTAGTCTTTACTTGATTATTCAGAACATTTTCTATAACTATTATCTGCTTGTTGCATATTTCTTTCAGATGTTCTTCATGTTCTTTATCTGTAATAATAATATTCGACTCTAATACATTCAGAATGGAAACAACTCGTGAATCTGGCGATTTCGTGTCTAGCGGAACATAAAAGTTTCCGCTCATATTGATTCCTGCAAAGGCTTGCACCATTAGGCATCCCTTTGGGATATATACTCCAATAGGAGACTTCCTGACATTTTTTTCTTTAATTTCATCTGCCAATACAAAAGATGAACGCAACAACTCTGCAAAGGTAATATTTCCTTTTGCATCTTGTACGGCTTTTTTATGCGGATATTTCTCAGCAGTAGCCACTAAATATTCAATAACACTTTTCTGCATAATATCATAATTTATTTTTCAAACTTATATCCTTTTTTACTTGGTATATAATAGGTGTCAATACCTTTTCTTGCAAGAGCGAGAAGAGTCTCTAACATTTCCTTTGTTTCAAAGCAAACAATTTCCAAATTACTTATTTGGGATGTTTTTCCATTGAGATATTTCTTGGTAATCTTCCTTGTTAAGACATAACTGCTTGTCCTCGCCTTTGTCAAATCATAATTCCAATATGTTTTCTCTTGACCATCATAGTCTATGTAATGATATTCTGTCTTTTCCTTGTCAAACATATCATGGTAATACTGAACTTCATCTTTTAACAAAGATTCTATACAATGCTGAATAGTACCCTGATAATACTTTCCAAGACCGAAACAAAACAAAAGACCGTTTAATTCGTGAAGACGATAATAAGGTGATTTCTTATCCCATGCTGTTTCACCTAAATGATGCTCAGAAATCAAATACTCTGCTTTTGCTCCGATTGCGCATGCAGCATGTCTGCTATTACAGCTACGTTTTACTCCCGGATATTTTCTGAATGCTTCAGCAAGAAGCCCCATATAGGTAGGCGTTCTTTTTACATTATATATTTTACCCTCACGCTTAAATGGCTCGCAGTCCATTGCCATCGTACCGTCTGATCCTATAACTTTTAGAATTTCTTCTATCAATTCGGTTGGTGTACTGGTACAATTATAAAATTCTGCCCATCTGCTTTGAATGAAGACCACACTCCCTGATCTCATCCCCATCTTTTGCATTTCGCGCACTACATCCTGTGCTGAAAATTTTTTCTTGTAAAACCAATGACCAGCCCTTAAATGCCAATCATAGATAAAATACTCTAAAAGAAATGGACTTTTATCTGAGAATCCTAATATCTTTTTAATAATCCTGAAAATTTTTCTTCTCAAAATTTTTAGATTGTCTATTATCATACTCAATCTCTTTTTTTTATTACTTTTACAAATTCTTTTATCTGATTGCGATAGATCAGCGTGAACACCATGCACAGGGCAATCACAACTGCAGCTTTTGAAAGTATCCGCCATAGCATATCGTCCATCTGCTGGAACTCAAAGACTGTCAGCGAGACTGCAAGCATCATGACAGTCATCGCTATCATACGAACATAGTGATACTTGATTTGTGGCTCTAACCACATGGAGAGTACCAAAGCCAGCACCGCCGTCACCATCATCGAGGCAAACAGCGAGATACCTGTGCCAATAATGCCAAAGACGGGTATCAGCCAAAGGTTGCCGAAATAGGCCGTAGCCAAGGCAATGATACTGACATACATCACGTATTTGGTATGGGCAAAGAACAAGGGCTGGCAGAAGAAATAATACAGCCCGTTGGCCACAAAGCCAAAACAAATAAAGGGTATCGGCTGCCATGCATCGTGAAACTTGTCGGAGGTCATCAGACTGATTACTTCCGGAGCAAACAGAGAGATAAGCAGGGCGAAGAAGCAACAGATAAATGTAGCTACATCAGCAAACATATACAGCTTCTGATAGTTGCCATTCTCTCCCTTGGCCATCTCCTGGAAGCACCAAGGCGAATAGGCCAGATTGATGCTATAGGCCACAATGCTGATGATACTGCCGAACTGACTACCTATACTGTATAGACCTACGGCTGAGGCACCCATCAGGGTGTTGAGCATCAGTCTGTCGATCATCACTGACCAGTAGCCCGTAATATTATGCGGCACTAATGGTAGCGAATATTTCATAGCTGCTACTCCTATTTCACGGTCATATTTAAAACTGATATTTGGTACAAACCGTATCAAGGAATAGATAAAAAACACAATGGCCACTAACAAGGAAGAAACGATGAGCGAGAGTATACCAAAGTTGAATACCGCAAGGAACACTATATTCAGAGTTACTGCCAATATAAAGTTACATAATAAATTTGCAGAATATCGCCATCCCTCTTGCCTATTCCTCAGCCACTGCTGATAGAACATATACAGTGGGCTAAGTATTGTCCCTAACAAAGCCAAAAACACCAGAGGATAAAATTCGATGCCCTTAGTGAAAGGATCTATCAGATAGGGATGAAACACGATGGCCAGGACACCCCAGAACACTGAATTTGCCAGAACCAATAGCAATATGGTTCCCCATACCTTTGCTCTATACTCCTTTTCTTCTGAGTTGAAATGAAAACGAGATGCCGCACCATGGAGCGACATTGTAAATAAGATGGACAGGAAACCCGTAATTGAAGTAATAACGTTAAGCACGCCGTAATCTTCAGGAGAAAGATAATGCGTGTAAAGGGGCAGTAATAAGAATCCTATCCCTTTCTGCAAAAACGATGCAAAAGAATACAGAGAGGTATTGGTTATTACCTTAGGAACTCTCATGCTTTCTGAATAAACTTATTGATATACGTCTTGACATTCTGCTCAAAATCCTGTTTCCAGAATCTCTCGAAGTCAGTACATACGGTAGATTGGTTGTTCTTGACGTAAGCTGCCATCTCCTCGGCAGTCTTTACCCATATTCCTACATCCTTGTGAACCTGACGGCGCGACATATCCACATCAACGACAAACGGCATACGGCCAAAAGCCAGCAATTCGTAGAGACATGTGGAATACCATCCCACGACATAGCGGCTGCTGCACATGTCCTGATAAAGCAGCCTTGTAGAGTTAGAGAACTGGACATTCGGGCAGTCAGTAAATATGGCCGGTTGCTTGTCTAGTTTCTCAATCGGGTGCAACCGGATGGTTATCGAAGTGTCGGGCAACAGCTTGGTCAACTGCTTGACGAAAACCGTCTGCATCTCCTTATGGTTGGGCTGCGATATGATAAGCACTTCCTGTGTATAGTCGGTCCCCTTAAGCTTCGGTACGAAATCGTTCAAGAACGGGTTGCCCACAGGATATTTTTCGTACTCCCAATCTATGCAGCCGTTCCAGAACTCACCAAAGGTAAATACTGTGTCGGGCATATACCGCATATATTCGGGATTGTTCTTCAGATAGTCGGGAGCACAATAGGTGACATGGTTATATACTAGTCCGTGCTGCGTCTCTATGGTCTTGATGCCCAGTTCCTGAGCCACCTTGCATATACAGCCTTGTGTCTGTCCATATGAACCGCAGTTAATCAGTATAACCTTTGGATTCACCCGCTTGATGAACCTTCGGATAAGCCGTTCGTAAAAGCCACCGAAATGATCCATTCGCTCCAGCTCCTTCGCGGTAAACCACCCAGGATATTCATCGCATATCGCCTGATAACCCGGGTTCTTGTAGGGGTGCAGCATACTGTCGAATCTGGCCAAGAAGGCAGCAAGGACAACATAAAATGAGTTGATGTACGAAGAGCATGGATAGAGATCTGTCTCACGCCATTCGTTGTTCATGTCACCATCATCCACCATCAGTGTGTCGTTAGGATACAGGTTATAATAATATCCATGCAGTGTGTTGAAATACTTCCCTTCAGCATTGCGCGTATTAAAAAGCGTACTGGTAAATATCAGTATATCTTTCTGCTCAGTCCTGAAGCGTCGCCACTGCATCATCAGATTCAATAATCTTTTCCACAAGGGCTTGCCTTTCATACCCTCACCTGAGAATTTCTGTTCGTTCAGCTTTCCCATAATCCTGCAATACAACCAAGGTAGCATCAGCATACCATTGTTGAATCGCAGATTTAATAATTTCTGATTTTCAATATATTTCATTCTTCAATTCTAAATCCCAATATTGTAAACATCTTCTATTGCCTCGCTCCAATTGTCTTTACAAAAGAAATTTTCGAAGCAATCCCGAACAGCTCCTGCTCCTCCTTTTACTTCACTCACGTAATCACAGACGGCTTTAATCTCTTTACAGCTATCCGCAGGACACGCCTTATAACCCACTAGTTTCATCGGTGCAAGGTCATTTAGATCATCACCAATATATCCTATTTCATTACTGCCTAAATGATTCTCGGACATAAAGTCTTGCAGAAAAGACTTCTTGTCTTTTACATTCTGAAAAAGATATTCAACCTTCATTTCCTTCATCCGCCGTTCTGTGGCCTTACACTCTCGTCCAGTCAGAACCATGATTTTAATACCAAGTTTTGCTGCAACAAAAAATGCTGCCGCATCTCTTGTGCAAAACATCTTCAGTTCGTTTCCGTTTTCGTCATAATAGATGCCCGCATCTGTCATGGTGCCGTCAACATCTATGATAATCAGTTTAAGGTTGTTATTCGACATAAGCTGATGGGGTAATAAAGTTTAGATCCAAAGCCAATGATCCTATAGCTTCTTGACCATCATGCTCTTGGAAAAACAATTCCGCAACATTTATCGTAATGGACTTAGATCCAAATTTTACATAGGTTTTCCTTCCGATTAGAAAAAGAAAATAACGTAAGGCATTCTTTAATTTAGAGAAACTGTTTATTTTTCTCAATGAGCGTATATCCACAATAATACTATAGATTAAAAATTTAATAATATTTTCTCACAAAACTCTCTTACGCAGCCCTCTCCACCTTTTTTCTCCATCACTTTAATGCCTGGTACGACTTTTACCTTGGCATTTGCATCTGATGGGCATGCTGCTAATCCAACAGAAGACAGCAAATCAATACAATTCACATCGTCTCCGATATAAGCGACTTCCTGCATCGTAATTCCCAACTCCTTTACTATTTCCATTACTATTGCGACCTTGCCACAACACGCTTTTCCCTGACAAAGGTAATCAACTTTCAACTTTTCTGCTCTACGTTGATTCAACTGCCTATCTTCGCTAGTTATAATACCTGTTTTAATGCCTGCATCTCTAAGCAATTGAAGCCCCATTCCGTCACGGGTATTAAACTTCTTTAATTCATCCCCGTTCTCACTATAGTACATTCCACCATCTGTCAGAGTACCATCGATATCGGTCAGAAATAGTTTTATTTGATGATATGAGGATTTTTTCTTTGACAAGACATGTTTATACATCAAATTTTCCATTACCATCCAGTCATCGGGCTCATCAATTTCAAAAGATGTATATTCTGGCATCTCATAGATTCCAATCTTTCCACTGAGACGATTTCCATTATTCAGAATGTTAGCAACTGTGTTAATATAAAAAGCGCCGTTCTCCATTAACATTCCATTGAAATCTTGTCTACGTGGTCGATTCTTGAAATCATAGTTTTTACTCGTTCCATCCTCGTTCCAAAAAAAGCGATAATTGCGAACACATGTAAGGATGCTATCATTTTTCCCTTCTGCGTACAATTTTATAGCTTCAAAAAAATGAATAGTTTCCGTAAGAGGTGATGTCGCCTGGACAAGCATAAAAATGTTGTTTGATGGTAATTGAGCATATTGTATATACTCTATCATTACACTTTCAGTACTTGCCGTATCACAAGCATTTTCAGCAGAGCGTCGGTAAAGGGTTGTCTTGGTATAATGACGACTCTCAACGGTCTGCCAAATCTCATCGGAATCTGTAGCCACAATGATTTCATCCACCAAGTTACAAGACTCTAAAGCCTCAATATTCCAACAAACAAGGGGCTTCCCGCAAAAGGGCTTAATATTTTTTAGAGGAATAGACTTACTTCCTCCACGAACAGGGATAAATGCAACGACTTTCTGATTGTTTACCATTTTACCTGATTTTTCTTCAATTTATTGCGCTGCACTTTCTCTATATCAAGAATATCCTCACGTTTATAAGTAAGTGCCTTTGCTACAGCACGGCAGTCACGAGCCAATTTGCGGACGCCATCGGGTTCCAGAGATGCAGCATGGTCTGTCCCCTTCCATGTACGATCAAGAGTATAGTGACGCTCTATCCATTCTGCACCAAGGGCGACTGCGGCAGAGTCAACAGCAATTCCGAGGTGATGACCTGAGAACCCGATGGCTTTCACACGATCAGTATAGAGTTCGCGAAGTTTAGTCAATTCCAATAGGCAGATATCCTCAAAGGGGACTGGATAACCTGAGGTGCAATCGTAAATAACCAAATCCTTATTACGCCCCTTTTCCTCAAAAAAGGAAACAATTTGCTCTTCTTCCTCACGGGTAGTCATGCCAAAGGAAAGGTGAATCTCACCCTCAAAGTTCTCACAGAGATAAGTCAGCATTGGCTTATTGAGATTACATGCTGAGGGAACTTTGATAAGCTTGGGCTTCAAAGTGCAAATCTCTTTGGCTGATGTCACATCCCATACAGATGTAGAATACTCAATGCCATATTCTTTACACCACTCCTGCAACTGACGGTGCTGGTCGAGAGTAAACTCTAGAAACTCACGATGCTCTCCATACGTTTTACCATAAGAATTCTCAGGGTGTGGATGGGGAGCATTGTATTCTTCTGGAGTCAACAACTCACGGTTACATCGTTTTTGGAACTTGACCACATCTGCCTTACAATAAGTGGCCGCGGTCATAATCATTTCCCGAGCAATGTCCATATCACCTTTGTGATTGCAGCCTATTTCTGCTATAATTTTGGGTACTTCCATATTTGATATTTTTATATAGTCTTTACATTTATAATCTTATACATAGAAATTGTAATGTGATATTGCAAATAGAAGGGCAGGATTACCTAATTTGGTATCGTATTAGCATTTATGATATTTATTTGGCAAGAGCCTGCCCTTGACATAACGATTTTTTATAGATGCTGCTGTCACAGCAGGATTGGGTGGTAATATCTTTATTCCTTTAAATATTTGCTGATGGTCATAAAAAGACTATTCGCATATTTGCTTTCTGAGACGCCATCAAAAAATGAGATCGTGAGATCTGATTTCTTGATATTCAGAGGATTCTTATCCAAGGTCGTCTTGAAACGGATGGTAATGGTGTTGCCGGTTTTGGATACATCTTCCAGTTTCATCTCTTTGATGGTACAGTAATCCAGACCTTCTATCTGCTGACACTGAATTGTTGAAAGATAGCTGTTGTTAACGGACTCTTTGTATTTTGAACAGAGTTCCTCAAGGAGCAAGGCCAGGCGAGCGGAACCTTTCTTATGAGAGACTGAGCCTGCCCCAAACTTAACGATTTTTTTAATAGCAGCCTCGCAGCAGGATACTTCTATTCAATAACAATTCTATCTATAAAATAGTAAAAATGAACCAGAATAAGTTCCGTAAATCTAGCAAGCATATACTTATCGTCATCATTTGACTGATCTTTACATGAATCCCAGTAATGAAACCTAATTTGGAGTTCGTTACGACCAGGTTCTTGCTTAATCGTAATACAGCCTTTCTCTGCCCATTGATCGGTTGTATGCACTAGTACTCTTTCACCTGCATCTGTTTCTACACACTGCCAGGTGACAATACCATTGCCATTAGCATCAATCTTTTCTGATACTCTATCAAGTATCTCCTTTTTCAGCTTTACTGCGCTGGGTGTATAGATTATGTAGTTCATAACACAATTTATATTGATTTATTCAAACCTGATAAGGAATGAGGAATACTGGATTTGTTATCAGCAATCAAAGGATTTAACCAATTATTGCATTTCCTTAAATCGTTTAAAGAGATCCTGTGTTTCTTTCAATGGACAATTGTCAGAGACTTCCATTGCACGACTAAGGAATTCTAAATCCAACATCTTTGCTTTTTGAATCTGAAAGTCAAGAACATGACTTTTAACATATAAGGTTCCATAGTCATTACCTTTAATTCCAAACTTCCTGAAGGCCTTTCTTCCAGTCAGGGAATGGAGGATTATCGTAAAGTTCCTGGCAAATGGTTGCCACCTTGTTGGCAAGAGTCATTATTAATGATGACATACTCGCCTGGTGACATCTTGATAATGGCCTCAATGCACTCTTTTCTGAAGCAGAAGGTGTAATTGGGCGTTTCCTGATGGAAGGTTGCACCTGCTGTCGTGGAATAGACTTTTCGCATATAATCTTATAGGGTCACATCGATGATAATGTGGCCTGGGTTTTTCTTTTAGAAAGAAATGGTTTTTACCGACCAACCAACCTTCCTAGCCAGGAAGGCTTCGAACCTTTTCCCAAACCCTTTTCCAATCATTGGAACAGGGCTTAATTGATTACGGGCAGAGACCGCCCTTCATCAAGGTCTTTTTGTATGGCTCGCAAAGCCTGTGCCCCTTCGGGGCGAGCCATGGTTTTTATTTGGCCCTGCGGGCTACAATAATTATGATAATAATCTATTGCCATGCTAAAACACTCGGGGAGCGCCACGCGGCTAGGGGCAGACAGCCCCGACGAGCGGGGTGGGTGGGAGCGAACGCCAGAGAGCGGGATAATTTTATCGAGTTATCCAATTCTCAAGGCGAATGCCTTGGAAACGATGGAAATCCTTAGTATTATCTGTTACACAGATCAAATCATTAGATATAGCCGTACAAGCTATTAAGAGATCAAAATTATCATCGCATGGAGTTCCTGCCAAACGCAAGCGTACTTTTTCCTTTGCTGCAAGACTAATAGCATCGTGAATAGGTAGAATCTGTATGTCTGCAAAGAAACTATTTAGCTGTTTCGAGCGATCTACTCCATTCTTCTGCATCAGGAGTTCTACACCCATCTTAAGCTCCAACATGGTAATCTCCGAAATAAAACAATTCGTCCATCCCACCTGATCAATACGCTTATCCACATCGTATTTACCTCTCAGGTAAAATGCACAAATATTTGTATCAAGTAAGTACTGATTCATAGTTCAATTATATCGTGATTGAAACTACGAAGGGATTTCAGTTCATCAACAAACTCTTCATCCGTCATCCCATCATCTCCCCAAATGCCATAATACTTCTTTGCCGACACGCGTTTGGAAGTTCTCTTCTTTAGCGATTTTGTCAGCATGGC
>JAEEGI010012650.1_pt1 | contig 18027 bp, 9 predicted proteins | sample 8958751 | NCBI WGS metagenome assembly JAEEGI01 (sample SAMN16246545, study PRJNA631951) | gut metagenome | biome: gut microbiome; feature: rumen; material: KS-attached | host: Bos | place: Iran: Karaj | collected 2018-10 | reverse complement strand
TCTCCGTCTTCCTCCGCTGTTCTCTTCGTCGGGGCGGGCAGAGGGAAAGAAAAAAGCGCCGTTTTCCCCTGACATGCGGCCGTAGCTCCCGCCATATGGGATATCCCTCAGGGCAAGCCAGTCACAGAGTCCGGTCTGTTCGTGAGAAAGAAACAGGGCATCGTTGCCGGCATTGATCGAAAAACCAAGCTGATCAAAGCGAATGACGGTGAGCTCTCCGGGCTCCAGGGTAACCTCCGGCAGTGAGGATTTTAAATAAAAATCGTCATCGTCGGAGAGATACCATCCGGAGAGACTGACAGGAGCATCGGAGATGTTTTTCAGCTCAACCCAGTCGCTTCCCTGGTAAGGTGAGAATGCTGCGTTGGGATCGGAGACCAGAACTTCGTTGAGGATGATGGGACCGGAGACTACAGCACGTTCCTGAAGCGCATCATAAGCCGCAGCGCTGTTTTCATATCCCGGCGTCGGATAAAGACACTCTGCCAATTCTCCGCTCGGCTGCAGGGCAAGACTTCGGTCTGCAGCCAGGTCCTCACAGGGAACGCGGGAGATCATTGTTCCGTCCGGCGCGCGAAGGAACAGCGTCTCGCCGACAGAAAGAGAAAACGGTGCGTGCAGAGACGCCGGACGATCCTTTCCCGAGGCAAATACAACACAGTAAGAATCCGCAGGGAAAAGAAAAGCAGGGAACACCAAACCGGGCTTTCGGTCCCGATCGCTGAGACTCCATCCTTCCAGAACAATGTCGAAGCCGCTCTCATTGTGCAGTTCGATCCAGTCTGGAAAATCACCGTCTTCATCGCGAAGAGTCGCGTGGTTCCTGACCATTACTTCCGTAATCCGAATAGAACCTTCGGCGAAAACTGGAATACCGGAGTCTGATGCAGCAGGCTCCGGATCCTGAGAAGGAGCAGGAATGTCTGTATTCCCGGGGCCGAGGCAGGCACAAAGACAGAGAATGACCGCGGCGAGAAGGAGCAATATACTTCTTTTTCTGATATTCATAAATTCCTCCGGGACGATCAGCTGCATGCCAGCAGAATAATACAAGGTATACAAACAACTATTATAGCGCCGCAGATGGAAAGTGTCAATTGCCACGAAGACTTGAAAAAACTATTGACAATTGCGGTTAGAGGTATTAAACTATGTGAGAATTAGAAATAGCTAACGACCGTTAACTAAGACTAATATAAGGTTAAGAGAAGGAGGTCAGGTCATGATGCCTCTTCTGCTGGCTGATGTTGGCGAGGACAACATCATTCGAAAAGTCGGAGGGAATCAGGAGATGAAAAAGCATCTTGAAGATCTTGGCTTTGTGGTCGGCGGCACAGTGAGCATAGTATCTGAAATCGGCGGGAATCTGATTGTAAATGTGAAGGATACCCGCGTCGCGGTCAGCCGCGAAATGGCAGGAAAGATCATGGTATAAAAGAGGGTAAAGGAGAAGGATGAGAATGAAAACACTGAGAGACGCCGAAATCGGCGCAACGGTTAAAGTGCTCAAACTCCATGGCGAGGGAGCAGTGAAACGCAGAATCATGGACATGGGGATCACAAAAGGCACGGAGATCTATGTCCGCAAGGTTGCTCCGCTGGGAGACCCTGTTGAACTTACTGTCCGCGGATATGAGCTCAGCCTGCGGAAGGCCGATGCGGAAATGATTGAAGTGGAATAAAGGAGAAGGAATATGGACAAACAAATCCGTATTGCCCTTGCGGGCAACCCAAACAGCGGCAAAACGACCCTGTTCAACAAACTGACGGGATCCAACCAGTTCGTCGGAAACTGGCCGGGCGTAACCGTAGAGAAGAAGGAAGGCAAGCTGATTGTTGACAAGGAGGTTATCCTCACAGACCTGCCCGGCATCTACTCGCTTTCCCCTTATACGCTGGAAGAAGTTGTTGCCCGTAATTACCTTATTGAGGAAAAACCGGATGCAATCCTCAATATCGTGGATGCAACGAACCTCGAGCGCAACCTTTATCTGACGACACAGCTTACCGAGCTCGGCATTCCTGTGGTCATCGCGCTGAACATGATGGATTTGGTCAGAAAGGCCGGTGACAACATTAACGTCAAGGAGCTGAGCCGCCAGCTTGGCTGCAGAATCGTAGAGATCTCCGCACTCAAGGGAGACGGCGTGACTGAGGCTGCAAAGGCGGCAATTGAGGCTGCAAAGAATGGGAAAACGATCCCGCAGCACCGCTTTTCCGGCCCTGTTGAACATGCGCTGGCCCATATTGAGGAGGTCACCGTCCATAATCTGCCTGAGGAGCAGCAGCGCTGGTATGCCATCAAGATTTTCGAACGTGATGAGAAGGTCATGGAGAGCCTGAATATTGCTCCTGACGTTAAAGCTCACATTGAAAAGGACATTGCTGCAGCCGAGAAGGAGCTGGATGATGATGCCGAGAGCATTATAACAAACGAGCGCTATATCTATATCGGCGAGATGCTCAAGGGGATCTACAAAAAGAAGGGCAAGGGGCAGCTTTCCGCATCCGCCAAGATAGACAAAATCGTCACTAACCGTATTCTTGCGCTGCCGATTTTCATCGTTGTAATGTTCCTCGTCTACGCACTCTCCATGGGAACCTCCATAGCAGATGGCGGCATAGCCATCGGAACTTTCCTTACTGACTGGACGAATGACGTGCTTGGCGGTGCATGGCTGCAAGATGGCTCACGAGCCCTCCTGGAGGAATGGAATGTTGCTCCCTGGCTGGTCGGCCTGATTTCTGACGGTATTCTTGCCGGCGTTGGTGCGGTGCTCGGCTTCGTCCCGCAGATGCTCGTTCTGTTCCTGATGCTGTGCCTGCTTGAGGACTGCGGCTACATGGCCCGTATCGCTTTTATCATGGACCGTATTTTCCGCCGCTTCGGTCTCTCCGGCAAAAGCTTCATCCCCATGCTCGTGGGAACCGGCTGCGGCATTCCGGGCGTCATGGCTTCCCGCACAATCGAGAATGAACGTGACCGCAGAATGACGGTTATGACCACAACCTTCATGCCGTGCGGAGCAAAAATGCCAATCATCGGCCTGATCGCCGGCGCACTCTTCGGCGGAAGCACATGGGTTGCCACCTCGGCCTACTTCATCGGTGTAGCCGCCATCGTCATCTCCGGTATCATGCTGAAAAAGACCAAAATGTTTGCGGGCGATCCCGCTCCCTTCGTCATGGAACTGCCTGCCTATCACCTGCCTGCCTGGGGCAACGTCCTGCGCGGCACCTGGGAGCGCGGCTGGTCCTTTATCAAGCGAGCCGGCACCGTCATCGTCGTATCTTCCATCGTGATCTGGTTCCTTACCAGCTTCGGCACCGTCAACGGCCGTTTCGGTATGGTCGACGATTTGTATGGTGACGACACGGTCGTGACCGACGAATATGTCGCCGTTGTGGCCGACCGCATGGGCATCCCGGAGGACGAGGTTGAGCCAATGGACGACTCAATCCTGGCCCGTATCGCGCAGCCCGTCTCCGTTGTCTTCAAGCCCCTGGGCTTCGGCGACTGGAAGCCCACCGCCGCGACCGTTACCGGCCTTGTCGCCAAAGAAGAGGTCGTCGCCAACTTTGGCATCATGTACGCCTATGACGATCAGGACGGTGAAGAAGAACTGGAAGAGAACGGCGATCAGATCTGGGAGCGTGTTGCAGAAGACTTCAACAGCTTCTCCGGCGGACACGGCAAACTTTCCGCCTTTGCCTTCATGATCTTCAACCTGCTCTGCGCCCCCTGCTTTGCAGCCATTGGCGCCATCAAACGCGAGATGAACAGTCGTAAATGGACCTGGTTCGCGATCGCCTATCAATGCGGGTTCGCATGGGTGATTGCATTCATTGTCTGGCAGCTCGGACGCCTGTTCGCGGGCGGCATGAACGCCGTCGGGCTGGTGGTTGCCGTCGTGATGCTGGCGCTGCTTCTATGGCAGCTCTTCAAGCCCTATAAGGAAGCGCAGAAGCTGACCGTAAGGTAAACCGTATACTTTCTGCAGAGGATATCCCTCAAAGGAGGACAGAATATGCTGGCGTGGTTTACTGCCAACCTGATAAACATTGTGATTGTTGCCGTTCTTCTGCTCGCTGTAGCTTTGGCAGTGAGAAGCATGGCGCTGGACAGGAGAGAGGGAAAATCATCCTGCGGAGGCAACTGTGCACACTGCGGAGCCTGTGCCTGCGGCGATGGAGAACCAGGGAAGCAGATAAAAGGGGAGGGGCGAAAACCAGTGCCTCATTCCGTTTAAAATATGAAGAATAAAGCAGCAGGACGCCCGCAATACGCGGACGTCCTGCTGCTTTATACCTACGCTTTTTTCTGACGCCCGCGGCGTTTGGCTTTTGCGGCAGCATCCTGGACGGTGCGTATGAAACAGATCAGCGTAATGGCAAATGCAATGATCAGAGCGGCAGCACCGTTGTTCATCAGAAGCAGATAGCGCATTTTCAGATAGGCATGATACCCTAGAAGAGAGGCAAACTGACTCAGCAGAGCAACTGCGGAATAGAGCGGGAAGGAAAAGGCAAGGGAAAGAGAGAGAATATCCGCACAGTAGAAATAGCGCTCATGCATGTGCGGCAGGAGAAACGGAATGCCGATTGCAAAGAGAATACAAAGGGCCAAAACTGCCTGGTCATTCAGATATCGACGGTTCACCCAGGATACGGCAAGAAGATTGACCATATAGAGAAAAGCAAGAATAATGGCCGCAACGGCAGCCGCTTCTTTGTCACGGATATCGGTGAAGACGGCAAAAACCGAAGGGGAATTATAGTTAAGCCCGTCGCCGATGCTGCCGGTCTGGCTGAAATAAAGCGTAACGGTTTCCAGAAACGGACGCCCATAACAGACTGCGGGGAGAACCAGAATGATATAGGCTGCAGGGAAAAGCAGAACATGCTTCCAGGAGAGTTTCCCTGTCATCAGAAAGACCGCGTAGATCGGAAGAACAAAAACGGCCTGGAGTTTAAAGCCAAAAGCGACTACTGCGAGAATAACAGAGAGGCTGGGACGATCCCTCAGAGCACAGTAGATTCCCAGCATCAGCGGAGCGGCGTAAAGACTGTCACACTGACCCCATACAGCACTGTTGAGAAAGACGGTAGGCAGAAAAAGCGTTGTAAAGAACGCGGCAAGCAGGCGTGCCCGGCTCTTTGTAAACAGACTGCAGAGCAGAAGAACACCCCAGGACAGGAAAATGTCGCCGAGAAAGCTTAAAAGCTTAATGAGATAGAGATCATCCATCGGAAGAACTGAGAACAGGGCAAGAAAATAGAGATAGGGGATGTTGTAGTTCCCGACAGAGTATTTGAGCGCACGGAAGCCTCCGTACTGCCGGAAGAAATCAATCCATCGGGACAGGAAATTGATATAATCGAGGGTCTTGTAATCAAAAACAGTTGCTCGGAGGCCAAGCGCAAGCGCGAAGAGTGAGACAGAGACAAGCCAGGCGGCCCTGCTTTTCAGAACGCCGGAACGCCGCAGGAGATACAGCCCCAGAAAGCCTTCCAGGATGAGAAGCCCGATCGATATCTGAAGATCCATTCTGAACTCCTAAAAATCATAAAAGTAAAAGCAAGTATAAAAGCAACAGGAATGCCTGCATGTCCGGGTTAAACTAAGCGGACAGAACGCCTGCTGCGACAGTATTTCCCGCGCGGCTGTCCAGGAGAACCCACAGTGTTTCCTCCGTTGCTGTTCGACCATCCGGCCCTATCCAGGAGGATGAGGCGCTGACTTTGGCGGCAGTAAAGCCGTCATCCAGAGAATACAGTTCGGACACTTCAGCGCCATGGAAGATATAACCGTAGTTTTGAGGCAGACCTTCATCCGTCAGCTCAGAGCGGATCTGAAGATCAAGTTCGTCGCCTGGTATCAGATAGGGCTGCAGCAGATTGCAGCTGAAAAAGCCTGTCATGACCCTGGCATGTGCGTTCATCCAGACGTTAAGGAAGCTGGTAAGAAAAGTCTCGTGACCGCGGACATCAGCAGGCTGGACTTCAGGGAAAACCGAAAGATCGGAGAGAACGCTGAACTGCTTCAGCGCTTCGGCATAAGATCCGGACTGAAGCAGCGTCCGGACCAAGAGAACAAGAGAACTATCTCGCTGTGCCTTGGCATCACGGTAATTGTCCAACGCGGCAAAGGCGCTGGCAGCGGCCTCATATTCTCCACGCTCTTTCATCTGTGCAGCCAGATCATAAGCTTTCGCGCGTGCAGCTTCAGCTCTCGAACCGGCGTCAAGGACTTCCGGGATTTCTGAGAACAGCTCTGAAGCTTCAAGATAGAAAGCCTGCTCTTCCAAAGCAGCAGCCCGGCAGTATTTTTGCAGCAGGGTGCTGTCCTGCCAGTCTCCGAGTGCAGAAAACCCTGAAGCAGCATCTTCGTAACGGCCAAGACCCATCCATTCGGAAGATTGTGCGTAGAGACTGTCCCGCAATTTTGTTGCCCGCATGTCACAATCCCGAAACAACGGAAGAGAGGAATACCCACTGATCGCGCCACTGACAGAACTGACCGCAAGGTATGTACTGTCAGTGGAAAAGGCAGTCGACGCAACAGCCTCCTGCTCCCGAGCCTGGCAATAGGCGGTCATCAGCCTGCAGTCCTTGAAATCTCCCATGGAACGGAAAGCGGAGTACGCTTCTTCATAGTCCCCGTTTTCGAGTGTCTGACAAGCTCTTGCATAAAGGAGGAGCTGCTCTGCGTCCTGGTAGGATCCGGCTTTTTCAAAGGCAGCTGCTGCCGCATCGTAATTCTCTTCTGAGAGCGCTTTCTGACCGGCCAGCCAGTTGTGTTCTTCCGAGACAGAACATCCGCAGAGCAGAAACGAGAACAGTATCAGTATCATAACACTTTTTTTCATCATCCCGCTCCTCACTTCTTAATCAGAAAGGCGTTGGGCAGATAACGTGAGGTTCCGCTGGCGGAGGAGGGACTGTTCAGGTACTCTCCATTAAAGTACATAACCGTGGAGGAACCTCCGTCCAGACTGCAGGCATTCACAGCGCCAAAGTCCATCATGATGTCCCGAAGATCAGCATAATTGGCACCGATGCTGTGGATCTGACGGCCGTCGATACAGAGCATAAGAACGGCACCGTCTTCCCGCTGGCCGATTGCGGTTCGCGGGTTGATCCCGCTTTCCATGTGTCTGCCATATTCCGGAGCACCGTCAATGATCAGAGCCGGGCCAAAACTGACGCAGTCTCGAATTCCGGCAGCGGCGGCGCTTTCTACCGTGTAAGTACCAACATGCAGGACGTTGTTTTCATCAAATGCCGCAGAGGCGCCGGAATCTTTCCACAGATAAGATTTCCCGTCGACAATGGTAAGACCTTCGGGCAGACCGCCGGTTCCGCCTCCGCCTTCATCGATAAACCCGCCTCCGTTGATGCCGCCCAATGCATCGTAACGTTTGACAAGATCCTCCAGAAGCATTCCGTTTCCTCCGTAGAAACCGGGGCCTCCGACAAAAACACGGGAGGGATCCAGTACAATCATCATGGTTCCCTGAAAGCCCTTTTTCATGACGTCAACAAGTATGATACCGTCACCGTCCTCATCAGGGGGAAGTTCTCCGCCGGGAAGCGGCCCCGTGATTACCGGACGTCCGGTCGGGTTTTGCTCTCCGTACAGGCAGTCCTCTATGGATCCGGCAAGCGGCCCAGTATCCGTGTCACAAAGCACGATCCGGAAGGTTCGGGTTACCTGGACGGGGCCGACGGGCTGATTAACAGAGGCAGAAGCACGGACATAGGCAAGGTAATAGTTCCCGTCCAGATGGAAGAGGTCAAGGAGATCACTTCCGTAGTAGTTGAAATAGGTATTGGGGCCGTACGTGCCGACAATAAGAACCTGGCGGAAACGTTTGTCCAGTGCTCCGTTCCGCTCAATGAAAGGGACGACCCCGGCATACCCGACAGAGGAATCAATGGTTCCCGCGCTGAAGTGAAGATAGGCCTGAACAAAACCATCCAGAAAAGAAGCAAAATTCTGACGCAACTCAGGCTCAGCCTGCTGCAGAATGAATGCATCGGGTGAAAAGTCCATCACAAAAAGTGCACCGTCATAGTCGCCTTCCTGCAGCCTGTTCTGAAAGAGAGTCTGTGTCATGTTGACCCGCTGAGCTTCAGAGTCGCGGTACTGACCGAGGGCGGAGAAGAGTGCAATTGCGGCTTCCGGATCTCCTGCATCGGAAAGATGCAGGGCTTTCTGATAAACCAGATCCCGATCCGTGTTTGCACGCGCTGATGCATCCAGAATCTCGGGAATTGTCAAAAACTGTTCGGCGGCTTCCAAATAGTGCTCTTCTGTTTCCAGAAGACAGGCTTTGCAGTAGACACTCAGTTTTTCGCTCTCCTCAAATGCACCGAGCGCAGAAAACAGATCGTTTGCGGTATCATATCCGGCTTCGTCGAGCAGAGAAAGGCCTCGATTGTAGAGCGCGCGCAGGCAGCCTTCAGCGCGTTGTGATGCATCCCGGAAAGCAGGGAGAGCTTCGTAACGTCCTGCAGCATCAATCAGCATGGGGACTGCTGTATCAAAATTCCCGTCTGCAAGGGCATCTCTTCCGCTTGTTTCCACCTCACGGCAATCATAATACCTCAGCATTTCCTGCGCATCCCGGAAACTGCCAAGAGCAGCAAACGCTTTATGGGCAGTCAAATAATCTCCGCTCTCAGCAGAAAGAGCAGCCCGGCTGTACATCAGAAGAAGGCTTGCGTCCCGGTAGCTTCCCAGTTCCTGAAACTGGGTGGAGGCTTCCTCAAATCTTCCCTGTTCAAGAAGCGCCACGCCGGTCTGATAGCTTTTCTCAGTCGCAGATGAACAGCCTGTCAGCGACAGAAGCACACACAGGCTCAGCATCAGGAGGATAATTCTGTTTTTTAGTTTCTTTAGACACTTTATCATATAAATATCCCATCCCGCGATTCTGTTTTCTCATCATGACAGAATGTCGAGGCAATGTCAAGCTTTTGCGCATTTTCCGCTCAACAGGATATCTGGGATTATCCTAAGGAGGCCGCTGATGAGGGGTTCTGCAAATGGCTTGCAATTCGCGCTGTTTTGTATATAATAGAATTGGTACATAATGGGCATGAGCCGACGCAAAATCCAATGCCTCAAGTGGAAATCTGTAATAAAAAGGAGAAAACAATGAGCAAGAAAAAAATCATGAAAACGATGGACGGCAATGAGGCCGCCGCTCATGTGGCGTATGCGTTCACCGAAGTTTCCACGATCTATCCCATTACCCCATCCAGCCCGATGGCGGACCATGTTGACGAGTGGTCTGCACACGGACGCAAAAACCTCTTCGGCCAACCGGTGCAGCTGGTTGAGCTGGAAAGTGAAGCAGGTGCCTGCGGCGCCATGCACGGCGCGCTGGAGACCGGCTCTCTCGCGACAACCTTCACCGCTTCCCAGGGCCTTATGCTGATGATCCCACCCATGTTCCGCATTGCAGGTTCCATGCTTCCCGGCGTCATGCATGTGTCCGCCCGCACTGTCGGTACCCACTCCATCTCCATTTTCGGCGATCAGAGCGACGTAATGGCCTGCCGTCAAACCGGCTTCGCTCAACTGGCTTCTTCCAGCGTGCAGGAGTGTATGGATCTTGCCGCGGTAGCGCATCTCTCCGCAATTAAGGGATCCATTCCCTTCCAGCATTTCTTTGATGGTTTCCGCACTTCTCATGAGCTCCAGAAGATCGAAGTACTGGACTATGAGGATCTTGGAAAGCTGCTCGACTGGGATATGGTCAAAAAATTCAAGGATCACGCCCTGAACTCCGAGCACCCGACCATCCGTTCCACTCTTCAGAATCCGGATACCTTCTTCCAGTCCCGTGAAGCCTGCAACACGGCGTACAATGCACTGCCCGGCATCGTCCAGGAAAAAATGGACGCCATCAATGAGCTCACCGGAAAAAACTATAAGCTCTTCAATTACTATGGTGCTCCTGATGCGGAACGTATTGTGATTGCGATGGGATCGGTCTGTGAGACCATGATCGAGGTTGTTGACTATCTGACTGCACGCGGTGAAAAAGTCGGCATGGTGCAGGTACATCTCTATCGCCCGTTCTCCGCTTCGCACCTTCTGGCCGCGATTCCCGAGAGTGTGAAGACAATCACGGTTCTCGACCGCACCAAGGAGCCCGGCAGCGCCGGTGAGCCTCTGTTTGAAGATATCTGCACTGCCTTCACCGAAGCCGACCGCAAGGTTCGGATCCTCGGCGGCCGCTACGGCCTCAGCTCCAAGGACACCATTCCCGCTCATGTCAAGGCCGTTTTCGACAATATGGCCGGCGAGCAGAAGAACCACTTTACCGTGGGCATCAATGATGACGTCACCTTTACTTCACTCCCCGTCGGTGAAAACATTGTCACCTCCGGAAAGAGCATCATTTCCTGCAAGTTCTGGGGCCTCGGCTCCGACGGTACGGTCGGCGCGAACAAGAACTCCATCAAGATCATCGGCGACAACACCGACCAGTATGCGCAGGCATATTTCGAGTATGACTCCAAGAAATCCGGTGGCGTGACCAAAAGCCACCTGCGCTTCGGCCACGAACCGATCCGCTCCACCTATTATGTCACGATGGCGGACTTCGTCGCCTGCCATAAACAGAGCTACATGAAGAGCTTCGACATCGTCTCCGAAATTAAGGAAGGCGGTACTTTCCTGCTGAATACCGACTGGGATATGGCAGCGCTGGAAGAGCATCTGCCCAACCGTGCAAAACGCATTATCGCTCAGAGAGGCATTCATTTCTATACCATCGACGCCACTGCCATTGCTGCGAAAATCGGCCTCGGCAACCGTACCAACTCCGTGCTTCAGGCTGCCTTCTTTAAGCTTTCCGGCATCATGCCGATTGAAGAAGCCGTCGGCTACATGAAAGACGCCATCATCAAGACCTACTCCAAGAAGGGCGATAAGATCGTCAACATGAACTGCGCTGCGGTGGATGCCGGTCTCGACAACGTTGTGGAAGTAAAGGTTCCGGCTGCGTGGGCAGAGCTTCAGGATGAGGAAATCGTCATTGATCCGACACTGCCGAAGTATATCCGTGAGATTCAGATCCCGGTCAACAACCAGTACGGCGATAAGATCCCGGTCTCTTCCTTCATGGATTACGCAGACGGCGTGAGCCCGGTTGAGACTTCCAAGTACGAGCGCCGCGGTATTGCTACAAATGTCCCGAAGTGGATCCCCGAAAACTGCATCGGCTGCAACATGTGCGCATTTGTATGTCCGCATGCCGCTATCCGTCCTTTCCTGCTGACGGAGGAGGAAAAGGCTGCTGCGCCTGAGGGCATGGTTACCAACAAGGCTGTGGGAAAAGGCTTCGAAGGCCTTACCTACCGCATTCAGGTGGATCCTGTAGACTGCCAGGGCTGCGGAAGCTGCGCCAGCGTCTGCATGGCCAAGAACAAGGCACTGGTGATGGAACCGCTGGAGAGCCAGATGCACGAACAGCCGAACTGGGATTACCTCGTTGCGCTTCCTGTGAAGAAGAACCCCATGAACAAATTCACCGTCAAGGGCAGCCAGTTCGAACGCCCGCTTTATGAGTTCAACGGTTCCTGCGCCGGCTGCGGCGAGGCTCCGTACATGAAGCTCATGACCCAGCTCTTCGGTGAGAGAATGTATGTGGCCGATGCCACCGGCTGCACCTATGTTGTCGGTTCGTCCACGCCTGCCTTCCCATATGCCAAGACCGCCAAGGGTTATGGCCCCGCTCCGTCCAACTCTCTGTTTGAGAACAACGCCGAATACGGTCTCGGCATGTACCTGTCTGTCGAGCAGATGCGCCGCCAGACCAAGATGCACGCAACTGCGGCGCTCGAGAGCACCGCTGATGAGGCGCTGAAGCAGGCACTTGCCGCGTGGCTTGAGAAGGGTGACAGCCCGGATGAGACCCGTGCGGTCAGCGATGCGCTGAAGGAAGTACTTGCCGTAACAGAAGACGACAGTGCAGATGTCCGCTTCCTGAAGGATCGGACGGACGCTCTGGTAAAGAAATCCATCTGGATGTACGGCGGCGACGGCTGGGCCTACGACATCGGATATGGCGGGCTGGATCACGTACTGGCTTCCGGCGTTGATGTGAACATCCTCGTCGTTGATACAGAGGTCTATTCCAACACCGGCGGACAGGCATCCAAGGCTACGGCAATTGGTGCGACTGCTCAGTTTGCCAATGCAGGTAAGGAGACAGCAAAGAAGGACCTCGGCCGGATCGCGATGGCGTATGATAATGTCTATGTTGCCAAGGTTGCCATGGGCGCCAATCCTGCGCAGCTGGTGACCGCACTGAAGGAGGCAGAGGCACATAAGGGCCCGTCCCTGATCCTTGCCTACGCGCCCTGCATCAACCATGGCATTTCCAACGGAATGGGCAAGTCCCAGCTTGAACAGAAGCTTGCGGTGGAATGCGGATACTGGCCGCTCTTCCGCTACATTCCTGAGAATATCGACGAAGGAAAGAACCCCTTTGTTCTTGACAGCCGGGAACCCAACGGCAAGCTGCGTGAATTCATGATGGGTGAAGTTCGCTTCGCAGCGCTGACCAGAACCTTCCCGGAGCGTGCCGAGGTGCTGTTCAAAGCGGCCGAAGAGCAGTGTGCAAAGCGCTATGCTACCTATAAGGCAATGGCAGACTGAGTATCATAAAACAGTAAATTCCTGAACAAACCCGACAGTCGTAACAGTATAAGGCAAAACGGCCGAAAAATACCGGGCGGTTTCCCGTATATGCGGGAACCGCCCGGTATTCTTTTATGCCGAGTTTTCTCAGGAAGAGCGCTAGAAAGTTTTCTGCGAATCAATCGGAAACACAAAAAACTCGAAATAAACAAAAAAGACTTGACAAACGCCAAGCCACAATGCTAAAATATCTTGCTTATTGCCTGAAATGTGCGAGGCACATGCTCCCACATATCTGAACTGAGTATAGCATGATCAAGAGGTAAAATCAATGCCGGATGAGGAAATTTTATAAACTCATCCGGGCGTTCGAAATTAAGGAGAGTATGCCAATGCCAAATGATGTTCTCTACGGGAAAACGCTCAGAAAGAGTTACGCCCGTACACCGGAAATCATGGACATGCCCAATCTGCTGGAGATTCAGAAGAGCTCTTATAAATGGTTTCTGAATACCGGCTTGAAAGAGGTATTCCAGGATGTGGACTCCGTCACGGATTACTCCGGAAACCTGGAGCTGAGTTTTATTGATTATTCGATGAACGACGCACCCAAATACTCGGAGGAAGAGTGCAAGGCGCGTGACGCCACCTATGCGCGGCCGCTCAAGGTGCGTGTACGGCTGCGCAACAAGGAAACGGAAGAAATCAAGGAGCAGGAGATCTTCATGGGAGATTTCCCTGTCATGACGGAAGGCGGCACCTTTATCATCAATGGTGCCGAGCGCGTTATTGTATCCCAGATCGTCCGTTCCCCCGGCGTTTACTTTGGCCGTGATGTTGACAAGTCCATGATGAATATCTATACGTCCACCGTGATCCCTTATCATGGAGCCTGGCTGGAGTATGAGACGGACGGAAACGACATGTTCAACGTCCGTATCGACAAGAACCGCAAGCTCCCGATCACATGGTTCCTGAGGGCGATGGGCGCCTATGATGAGACAAAACCGGCGACCTGGCTGAGCTGTGTCGACGAGAAAACCGTCGGTGCAGTGACAAACGAGCGCCTGAAGGAGATCTATGGAGAGGACGACAGGATCCTCTTCACCATTGACAAGGACACGGCAAAAGACCGGGATGAGTGCCTGATTGAGATCTATAAGAAGCTCCGTCCTGGAGATCCCCCCACAGTGGAATCTGCGGAGACTCTGCTTGAAGGCCTGTTTTATGATCGGCGCCGCTATGAGCTCTCCAATGTCGGCCGCTATAAGTTCAACAAGAAGCTCTCCCTGTATCCGCGCATTGCGGGGCAGGAGCTTGCATCCATCGTCTCCGACCCGGCAACGGGTGAAATACTTGCGGAACCGGGTGAGATCCTGAGCCGTGAGCGCGCCAGGGAGATTGAGGAAGCCGGCGTTGTCATGCTTGACCTGATGGTCGATGGAAAGAAGGTTCGCGTTTTCTCCAACGGCATGGCGGACATGAAGCATTTTCTCCCCGATCTTGATCCTGCCGAGCTTGGCATCAAGGAAAAAGTCCGTGGCATCATTCTGAGAGAACTGATGGATCAGTACAGCGGTGACGCACTCAAAGACGCAATTCGCGAGCACTTGGACGAGCTTGTCCCGAAGCACATCATTGCTGACGATATTTTTGCCTCTGTCAACTATCTGAACTGCCTGGCCTGCGGGCTTGGTGAGCCGGATGACATCGACCACCTCGGCAACCGCCGCGTTCGCTGCGTGGGCGAACTTCTGCAGAACCAGTTCCGCATTGGCTTCAGCCGTATGGAGAGAGTGATCCGAGAGCGGATGACGCTTCAGGATCTGGATATTGTAACGCCGCAGAGCCTTATCAATATCCGCCCCGTGACTGCCGCAATCAAGGAGTTCTTCGGCTCCTCCCCGCTCAGTCAGTTTATGGACCAGACAAACCCGCTTTCCGAGCTGACGCACAAACGCCGTATGTCTGCTCTGGGACCCGGAGGACTTTCACGTGAGCGCGCAAGCTTCGACGTGCGTGACGTTCACTACAGCCATTACGGCCGCCTCTGCCCGATTGAGACACCGGAAGGTCCGAACATCGGTCTGATCAACTACCTTGCTTCTTATGCCCGTGCAAATGAATACGGTTTCCTGGTTGCTCCGTTCCGCCGTGTGGAAAAGGGTACCTGCCGACTGACGGACGATATCACTTATATGACGGCAGACGTGGAAGACCAGTACATTGTGGCGCAGGCTTCCGAACCGGTGGATGAGAACGGCTGCCTCAAGAATAAGCGTATAACCTGCCGCCACCGCAATGATACCATCGAAGTAAACCGGGAAGAGGTCGACTATATTGACGTCAGCCCGAAAATGATGGTCTCCATTGCAACGGCAATGATCCCCTTCCTTGAAAACGATGACGCAAACCGTGCTTTGATGGGCGCCAACATGCAGCGTCAGGCGGTACCTCTGATGACTACCCAGGCTCCGATTGTTGCGACCGGCATCGAGCACAAATGCGCCGTTGACTCCGGCGTCTGTGTTCTGGCAGAAGGCGACGGCACTGTGACCCGGGTAGACGCAACCCGCATCGGCGTGCGCTACGACTCCGGCGTCAGCAAGGATTATAAACTGATTAAGTTTGCGCGGTCCAACCAGGGCACCTGCATTAATCAGCGGCCGATCGTCTCGGTTGGCGATCGTGTTCAGAACGGGGATGTACTGGCCGACGGTCCAAGCACCTCCGATGGCGAGATCTCCCTCGGAAAGAACATACTGGTCGGCTATATGAACTGGGAAGGCTATAACTACGAAGACGCTATTCTGCTCAATGAGCGGCTGGTCATGGAAGACGTCTTCACTTCCATTCATGTGGAAGAGTATGAATGCGATGCACGCGACACCAAACTCGGACCGGAAGAGATCACCAGAGATATTCCCGGCGTAGGCGATGATGCTCTGAAATATCTCGATGAGCGCGGCATTATTATGATCGGCGCGGAAGTCACCGCCGGAGATATCCTGGTCGGCAAGGTTACCCCGAAGGGCGAGACGGATCTGACAGCGGAGGAACGGCTGCTTCGGGCCATCTTCGGCGAGAAGGCCAGAGAAGTCCGTGATACGAGTCTGAAGGTGCCACACGGTGAGAGCGGCATTATTGTCGACGTCAAGGTCTTCACCAGAGAGGCCGGAGACGAAATGAACCCGGGTGTCAATCAGGTCGTCCGTGTATATATCGCTCAGAAGAGAAAGATCTCTGTCGGCGACAAGATGGCCGGACGCCACGGAAACAAGGGCGTTGTTTCCCGCATCCTGCCTCGCGAAGACATGCCTTACCTGCCGGACGGCACGCCGCTGGACATTGTGCTGAACCCGTTGGGTGTTCCCTCGCGTATGAACATCGGTCAGGTTCTGGAAGTCCACCTTGGCTATGCGGCCCAGGCGCTGGGCTGGAAGGTTGCGACTCCGATCTTCAACGGTGCGAATGAGTTTACCATTCGCGAGACGCTGAAGCAGGCCGGCCTCCGCGAGGATGGAAAGAGTGAAATGTACGACGGCCGTACCGGTGAGAAGTTTGATAACGACGTCACCGTCGGCTGGGTCTACTTCCTGAAGCTGCACCATCTGGTAGATGATAAGATCCACGCACGCAGCACAGGCCCCTACAGCCTTGTGACGCAGCAGCCTCTGGGCGGTAAAGCCCAGTTCGGCGGCCAGCGTTTCGGTGAGATGGAAGTCTGGGCGCTGGAGGCGTACGGCGCAGCATATACCCTGCAGGAAATCCTTACCGTGAAATCGGACGACGTAACCGGTCGTGTCAAGACCTATGAAGCAATTGTAAAGGGCAACAACATCCCGCAGCCCGGCGTTCCGGAAAGCTTCAAGGTGCTCATCAAAGAACTCCAGAGCCTCTGCCTCGATGTGCGTGTTCTGGATGAGGAAGGAAACGAAATCGAGCTGAAGGATGACGATGACGATGATTTCATCCCGGATGTCCAGGAAGAAATCTATCAGGAAAGTGACGAGGAGATCATGGGCGAGGGATTTGAGATCGACGATGTCCCGGCAGATGAACTGGGGGCAGACCTCGGTATGGACTTTGAGTATGACACAGAGGAGGATGACGAATGAGTTATACACCGTTTGATGCCATCCAGATTGGCATTGCCTCTCCTGAGAAAATTCTGGAATGGTCACACGGCGAAGTGAAAAAGCCGGAGACGATCAATTACCGTACACTGAAACCTGAGCGTGACGGCCTCTTCTGTGAGCGCATTTTCGGACCGACGAAGGACTGGGAATGCCACTGCGGCAAGTATAAGAAGATCCGCTATAAGGGCAAGATCTGCGACCGCTGCGGCGTCGAAGTGACGAAGAGCAAAGTCCGCCGTGAAAGAATGGGCCACATTGAACTCGCAACCCCGGTCAGCCATATCTGGTACTTTAAGGGTATCCCGAGCAGAATGGGTCTGATGCTGGACCTGACACCGCGTATGCTGGAAAAGGTTCTGTATTTTGCAAATTATATCGTCATCGATCCCGGTTTCACACCGCTGCAGAAATGCCAGATTCTCTCCGAACGGGAGTATCGGGAGATGCGGGAAAAATACGAGGATGATTTTGAAGCCGGAATTGGCGCAGAAGCAATTCAGAAGCTGCTTGCCCAGATCGATTGCGATGAGCTTGCGACGCAGCTGCGGGAAGAGCTCAAGAGCGCAAACGGGCAGAAAAAGGCAAAGATTGTCAAACGCCTCGAAGTAGTCGAGGCTTTCCGTCAGAGCGGCAACCGGCCGGAGTGGATGGTCATGACCATCCTGCCTGTAATCCCTCCGGAAATCCGGCCGATGGTTCAGCTGGACGGCGGACGCTTTGCCACCTCCGACCTCAACGATCTTTATCGCCGCGTCATTAACCGCAACAACCGTCTGAAACGTCTGCAGCAGCTCAATGCGCCTGATATCATCGTGCGCAATGAGAAGCGCATGCTGCAGGAGGCTGTGGATGCACTGATTGACAACGGACGCCGCGGAAGAGCGGTAACCGGCGCCAATTCCCGCGCTCTGAAGTCTCTGAGCGACATGCTCAAGGGAAAACAGGGACGTTTCCGCCAGAACCTGCTGGGCAAGCGTGTTGACTATTCCGGGCGAAGCGTTATTGTTGTCGGACCGGACCTGAAAATCTATCAGTGCGGCGTCCCGAAGGAGATGGCTATTGAGCTGTTCCGCCCCTTCGTCATGAAAAAGCTGGTGGAGGACGGTGCCGCCAATAACATCAAGTCTGCCAAGAAGATGGTTGACAAGCAGAGAACTGAAGTCTGGGATGCGCTGGAGTCTGTGATTAAGGAGCATCCGGTGCTGCTGCACCGTGCCCCGACACTTC
>JAEEGI010012643.1_pt1 | contig 18032 bp, 20 predicted proteins | sample 8958751 | NCBI WGS metagenome assembly JAEEGI01 (sample SAMN16246545, study PRJNA631951) | gut metagenome | biome: gut microbiome; feature: rumen; material: KS-attached | host: Bos | place: Iran: Karaj | collected 2018-10 | reverse complement strand
AAGGGGGTGACCATCGACCGTGACCGAACCTCGATCAACCTGAACGAGAATATGGACAGTCTGGTTCCGGCGTCGAAAATCTCCGACATGCCGACAGGCTGGATCTGCGGCCAGACGGCGAGGGACTTCGTGAAGACGAAGACCGGCAAGGGCGGGTCGATGAACATCCAGGAGAGCGAGGAATTCCAGACATCGAAATTCTTCTGCAAGACGGACTTCGACATGAAGGAGATCGAGGAGGAGGAGAAGCACTATACTGACCTCCCGAAGTTCTACACCTTTCCTTCCAAAGAGGCGAAGGAGCACATCCTCTATGAGAACTTCGTGAACGTCAACCGAGAGGTCGAGAAGATGTGCAACGACATCACGCAGTTTGTCAAGAAATAAAAAACAGAGTACCATTTTAGAGTACCATTTTGCCAAAAAGTGACGAAAAGTGTAATTATTTGTTCCCAAAACATATAAGTTGCTTTGAACAGCGAATCACTATGACTAATTTGCACAAGGAAAGAACACATAAATAGATACTGTTATGTTGGATTGTTTATTCAAGGAAAATGAAGTCCCCTACGGGATTCTCGAACCGTTCGGGCTCACCCAGACCATGATCGAGGACCTGCCGAAACCGGTCATCGTGAGTATCCTCGATGGTGGCCGCTCTCCCCTGCTTCCTGTCAAGGTTAAGGATGAGAAAGGCAACACCGTCAAGGCCCGTGCTCGTTTCCGTCTCTTCCGGAACGATGACGGTGACATCGATGTCGTCTTCTATCCACGTGTTGGACGGTGGCCCATCGACAGCTATACGCCAGAGGAGCAGGAGAAACTGAAGGACTTCCGGGCTATACTCAGCCACGCTCCGGACGATCCGGAGCTCAAGTGCTTCGTCCAGCTAGATCCTGAAACCGGTCAGGTCGTCTACGTACCTACACCGATCATCGGCAAGAACCTCTCGGTTCTCATCAACCATTTCCGCCCTTCTGCTTCCGCTATTCGCCTTATCCAGCAGGGAGAGCCTGTGTCCCTCCTCGAAGGAGAGGACCAGGTGGTTGCCGGTATCGACCTGCTGAGTCGCAAAGGCATCAGGATCGTACAGGGAACCATCCAAGACTGGAAGCGTGAAGTCGAGGAGTACGACATGAAGCGGTACAATTTCGGTCTCTACGGCTGCTGGTACCGCAATGACGGTGACGATCTTGAGTACGTCGCCGAGGAGGACTACACCGAAGAGATATGGAAGGCGTTCGACGATGAAGCCGACCGCGTCAAGGCTATGAAACGATAAACTCTAGAAAGCCATGGAAAAGAAATCATTCTATACTGAAGACGAACTGGTCCAGATGTACCAGGACGGGGTCATCAACCTCGTCGATTTCATCGAGATGCATCCGGAGAACTGGAAGGATGAGTTCCAGTCCTTCTGCGCCGAGACCGGCCGGACCGTCTGTGACGAGAGCGCTCTCGCTTTCCTCGAACGGAAGGATGCTGAGCTGGAGAAGGCGATGGAAGAGGGTAACGCCTGACAGTAACACAACCATTAAGCCATGCCTACCAGATATCAATCTCTCGGCCCTTACGCCGGGCTTTCACCGGAGCTCAAGGATACGCTCCGGCGCAACGGTATGCAGGCCCGTCTTCTTCAGGATGAAGGCGGGGTTAGGCTTGCCGTACAGGGGCACGACTCCCCTCTTCTGAGCTATCCGCTTACCCGTGCTCAGCTTACTGCACTCACGGACGGCGGAACGAACGCTTCCAACAGGAAGGCGTATGACACCTTCGCGTCGATCGTCGGAGGTGACTTCCATATGCCGAAGGATTACGTACACGCTCGTAATGCCAACGGGCGTGTCGTCACCGGACTGCACGGCTATCGTGTGGGTATAGGTGATGTCAGAAGGGCCGACCACCCTTATTCCGATCAATGGGCCTACAGGGGCCTGCTCGGCTGGACGCCACGTGCTCAGGACGGCTTCCACTTGAGGCGCGTGGGCGGGGAGCTCCGATACGCAGGGGCTCCCCTTGTCCCCGAGCGTCCGGATGGACGGATGAGACCTGGCGAGCTCCAGAGCGGAGGCTACGGCTTCTACTACAAGGGCGACCAGCCGGGCCGTACTGGCCAGCAGGTTCGTGCGGCGCAGCAGCTGGATCCGCTGGATGATCTCAAGGTCATCGTGCCGGAAATCCAGCCGAGACCTCGCAGCGCGGAGGCCGCGAAGCCGTATTCCGAGGTCATCACCTCAGATGTCTATTTCTCCCAGGACAAATGGAACGAGGTTCTTGCAAGCCACGGTATCGTGATAGATGCCGAGGCGAAGACACTCACCGTGAAGTCCTCTGCCATCAATCGTGACCTGGTATATGACCTTCGCGATGACGAGCTGCAGGCGCTCACTGAGCCGTCCCTCAAGGAAGTTCCCGTGAGCACCCGTATCGACATCCTAAATGCGGTCATCGCCAAGGACTACGAAGGGAAGATTACGCTCGATATGCTGGAGGGCCGGGAGACCATAGCTTTAGCGCTCACACCGGATGCCATCCGTGATATCCAGGAGCAGGAGCGTTTCCTCTGTGGTCAGCTGTCTCCCAGTGAGGCATTTGTCCTCTCCACCAGAGAGAACGCGCTTCAACGGGATGAGAGCTACTTGCTCCGAGGGACTGCCCAGGTCGATGGGAGGACTCTAGCCGATATGGGCACCAGGCAGGACTGGTTTCGTGAAGGGGCCCACGGTCGGCAGGTCGATGTGGGCGGCATCTGGATCGAACCGGTTCTGGGTAAGGATGAGGATCCTGCCCGGGATATGAAATACCGGATGACGGCTGTCATCAACGGCGAGGAAATATCGCACGAGATCACCCGCAGGCAGTATGACAAGTTCATGGCGGTGGATGACTACCACCGTATGAAGCTCTTCTCGAAGGTCTTCAACGAGGTGGATATGAAAGATCTCCCGAGGGAGCAGGAATTCCATCTCGGCCCAGCCCTGTTCGCCGCGCTTCAGGTTGCGGGAGAGCTCGTCCGGGGGCCGAGGATGGCGCCGGACCTCTATATGGAGCGTCACGCTGGGGGCCATATCTATATGAAACCAGGCGTGGATACCGCGCAGGACATCGCCAGCAGGGCTTTCGATGCCGGCATCAACGCTGCCGAGCATGGTGTCGGTCTGGGACGCTAAAGTATTGATGATATGGCTGGTTACACTTACGACGACTATCTGCAGCGGCTCTCCGTCCAGCAAGTGCTGATGGATGCCGGGTATGTGCGCAACCGCAAGGACGGTATGCGCTATCCCTCGTTTGTCAGGCTTGACGAGCACGGCCAGAGGATCCGCGGAGACAAGTTCATCGTCACGCAGAATGGCCAGCGTTGCTTCCAGCCGCCGGTGCAGAAGACCTTCAATGTCATCTCGCTGATCAAGGAGCACCCGGACTTCTTTCCGGAGTATGAGGTCGGCATGAACCTCGACCTGTTGGTCAACAAGGTCTGCTGCCGTCTGCTCAACACGCCTTTCGAGGAGAAGGAGCAGAAGGTGCGTGGTCCGGAGCGTGAGATGAGGCCGTTCAATATGGACGATTACAGGATACAACAGTTCCCTCGCGACTTTCGAGGAAGGATGGCTTTCCGTCCTTTCTTCAAGTACCGGGAGATTAGCTTGGCCACGCAAGTGGCCTTTGGTAACAGCTTTGTCCTGGCTTCACGTGAATCTCCGGATAAGAAAGGCGTGGTGTATACCAACCTTTCCTTCCTTCTGACCATCCCCGGAGGTGACGGAGCGGTCGTCGGTTTCGAGGAACGTGGTCGGGAGAATCGGTTTGGGGGCAAGTCTTATAAGGGGAAGGCAGCCGGGAGTAATGCCAGCCAGGGACTCTGGATTGCATCCCCGGCCGGTACATCCCTCAAGGATGCAGAGAACGTCTTCCTCTTCGAGAGCGCATACGATGCGATGGCTTTCTACCAGTTGCAAGAGAGCAAGGAGCCCAAGATCAAGGAGGCGGTCTTTGTCTCTACAGGGGGAAACCCCACCGTGGGCCAGATGCAGGGGCTCATCCACACCGCTCCCGGAGCATCCTTCCATCTCTGCTTCGATAACGACGCGGCCGGGCATCAGTTCGCCAAGAATTTCAAGGATGTCGCCCGGGAGGAAAAGCCTTTCAGCGAGGTCGCCCAGGCCTATAAGGACACTCCTGGCAACATTGAGGTCGATCACGAGAAGGAAAGCGCCTTCTTCAAGCTTCCTGAGGAGGTGAAGAAACAGTATTTCGCCACCAGTGACCTCGTTGAAGATCTCCGGACTGGCTATCTCTGCAAGGAGGACAAGGATGAGCTCCGAAGGTTGATCAAGGAAGGCTTCCGGCGTTTTGACGGTATGGTGGACGACTGTATCATCCGTGTAGACCGGCTGTTCCCTTCCGAAGGATACAAGGACTTCAATGACGAGCTCATTGCAAAAGAAACGCAGGGCGATGAACGGAAGGCCGTCGGCTGCGACTTCGACGGAGACGGCGAGGTGGAGCCCGAGGAATCCAATGAAGAGAAACACAGATATCACAGATGAACTCCGAGAACCAATACGAATCCCTCCTGATCCGTCCGGACTGGCGGCAGCTCCTCATCGACGAGTTGCTGTCCATCCTTGCGGCCATAGCCCTGCTCATTATCGGAGGCCTGGATGGGGTCCCCTATCACTCTGTGTTCTTCTGTCTCGCTCTGGCCTTGGTGTTCAAGGTCTACTACCGGTTGGTCTATCTGCGTTGCATGCAGTACACCATCACCGGGGAACAGTTGGTCTATGAGCACGGGGTCTTCACCCGCAGCCGGGATTACATCGAGTTGTACCGCATCGTGGACTTTGACGAGAAGCGCAGTTTCCTTCAACTTCTCCTCGGCCTGAAGACGATAGTCATCCATTCCGGAGACAGGACGGCGCCGAAACTCAACATCATCGGTATCCGGGAGGGAACGGATGTCGTGGAATGTCTTCGTGAGCGGGTTTCCTACAACAGAAAACGCATGAACATCCATGAATTCGCAAATTATCGATAGAAGAATGTGGCGCCGGTTAACTATCGCGCTCATCTTGCCGGTCCTCCTGATGAGGTCTTGCCCCTTGCGGGCCCAGATCGTCGTTGCCAATCCGTTGGAGTGGGCTGTGCTTGCCGAGGGTAACGAGCTCATCGACGGCCAGATTAAGAATGAGATTGACGGTCAGACGAAGACGGCTGTCCTTCAAGGGACGATATCAGCCGAGTTCACGCAGATCAAGAACTGGGAAAGCAAGTACAACGCCTACCTCAAGTCGGTCGATGGCTATGCCTCTTCCCTGAAGGCTGCGACCCATCTCTATAACGATGGCGTGCGGCTCTTCATCAACCTCTGCGACATCAAGAAAGCCATTACGAATAATCCCCAGGGCATCGCCGCGACGCTCAGCATGAACAACCTCTATGCTGAGACCGCCACGGAACTGGTCAGCGTCTACACGACGCTCCGGGATGCCATAGCCACCGGGGGTGAAGGGAATATGCTGACAGGCGCCGAGCGCTCGAAGACACTCTGGCTGGTTGAAGACCGCCTGAAGGCCTTCAACCATAAGCTTTCACTCCTTTCGCTTTCCCTTCGTTATTACACCCTTAACGATGTCTGGTATAATGCAACGGCAGGAATCGTTGACCGCACGAACGGTGAGATCGCGCAGCAGGCGCGTTCTCGTTGGACGCGGGCGGCGAGGACCTATTAGACAACGATGAAAATGAAAAGAGCCTCATTTGTCACCATACCTGTACTGCTTCTGATGCTTATCAGCAGCGTCCTCCGCGCCCAGTCTATCGACCCCACGCTGGCGGCGATGATCGCCCTGTATACGGAAAAGGCCGAGAGTACGCTCAAGTCCCAAGAGGAGGCGATGCTGATGGAATCCACCGGACACGTTTGGATCAAGGAAGAGGTGGACGGGACCTGGCAGATCCAGAAGGAGTTCAACGACTACCTGGACACGTTCAGGGGCATCCTCGTCTATGCTGCCCAGATCTACGGTTTCTACCATGAGATTGACAGGATGGTGGACAATACGGAGAAACTGATGGAGCAGATAGGTGCGAGCCCGGCCAATGCCGTGGCCGTCGCCCTGTCAGCGAACAGGAACAAGATATACAGGCAGGTCATTCTCCAAAGCGTGGAGATCGTCAACGACATCCGGATGGTCTGCTTGTCGGACATCAAGATGACGGAGAAAGAACGCACTGAAGTCCTCTTCGGAGTCCGTCCCAAACTCAAGGAAATGAACCGGATGCTTCAGCGTCTCATCCGGGCTGTCAAGTACACGACGCTGAATGATGTATGGAACGAGATCTCCGGGAACCAGCCGGATAAGGCTGATGTGCCTGGTATCTCGCAGGAGGCATTCCGCCGCTGGCGGAGTCTCGGTAAGACCGTAAGACCATAAGAAAAAGGAAAAGATTATGAGTTGGGCATCACTGCTTAAGGCTGGCGGCAAGGCCGTCAAATGGGCTGGTAGAGGCGCCGGTAAGGTGCTTGAGACCGGTGGCAAGGCCATCCTGCATCCCCAGCAGACGCTGAAGGGTGCGGGGACGGCCCTCAAGACTGCCGCGGTGGGTGGTGGTCTAGGATACGTGGGCTGGAAGAAGCTCACGACCGACGAAAGTGTCGTCGGCATCGTCAGCGACGCCATCATCGGCGAGAAGAACACAAAGAAGGTCAGCGATACGGTCCACGGAGCCGTGGACGGCATCCGTGATCTGAAGGACTCCGTCGGAGGAATGACCGAACGGGTCTCAAGCGCTGCCGAGAACGTTGACGGGAAGCTGAATGGAATATCCAGCTTCCTCTCCGACGTTTCCTCGGGCAACGGCGGAGAGATGCTTGGCGGGTTCCTCGGGAACCTCGCCCATGGCAACGTCTCAGGTCTCGGCATCATGGGCCTTGCCCTTTCCGCGTTCCTGGTCTTTGGCCGCTTTGGCTGGATGGCCAAGATCGCGGGGGCGATGCTGGCGATGATGACCATCGGGAACAACTCCCGCAGGGATCTCTCCCCTGTCGCCACGGCCCAGGCCGACGCGTCGCGTGTGGCTCAAGCTCAGACTGAGATGCCTGTGGCGCAGCCGGAAGTAGAACAGATACATCGAAGAAGATAAGATATATGGAATACTCTCAGGAAATGATTCTCAAGTCACCCTCCGGCTACTGTATGCCGTTCGAGGAGCGTGACAAGGAGGTCGAGATGAGGCTCGGCTACGGAAAGCAGGTAAATTCTGACACAGGCGTGGAGTTCTTCCACCACGGGGTCGATTTCTTGGCACCCCACTACCTGCTTTCCGCCGTAGCCAGCGGAACCGTCTGCGGCATCGGCACGGATAACGAACGAGGAGCCTATCAGGTCATCCGTTACGGGGATTATGAGGTGGTCTACGGGCAGCTCTCGAACATTCTCGCCGGGTTCGGTGAGAAGGTCCGCGCCGGGCAGACGGTCAGCGTAAGCGGCGACCATCTCCATATGGAGACGAGATACAAGGGTGAGGAGTTCGATCCCATCGAGTTCCTCACGATGATTTACGGGAACATCCGTACACTGGAACGCCAAGGCAAGGGGCTTGACGCACCCGACTTCAGGGATGTAGGTGACGGATTCCGAACGAAATACGATGCGGACAGTGAGGAGATAGAGGAGCTGATGCTCCGTTTCCTCCCTGTCTATCTGAAGGACCTGGGCAGCGGGGCCTATCGGCTTCCGCAACGGACGGAGCACAGTCTCCGGCATTTGATGACGATGGCCTCCGCAAGGGATTACTTCTTCGAGATGATCCCCTCGATGGAGAATCCCATGGGGCTGGGCCAAAGAAGTGTCCCTCTCGCCAGGAAGGTCCAGGAGCTGCTCATCGGCGACTTCCTGAACTATCTGGCTCTGGAGCACAGATTGTTCCTGTCCACCTGGGATGACGGATTAAAAAAAAAGCCTACGAGCAAGCCATAGACGAGAGCGATATCGTCGACCCCTTGAAGGATCTTGAGATCGTCGTCCAGAGCTTCGATATCCCGAGGATAGTGAGTGTCTACCCCGACCAGGCGGGCGTCCGCTGGTGGACGAAAGCCTGGTTCAATAACCGGAAGGAAGGCGAAGCAAGCGTTGAGATCACGCGGCAGACGGCCCTTCTCTTCATCCGGAACCAGATTGAGAAGGATCAGTGGCTGGAAGAGCACTTCCCCAAACAGATGGAGGTCTATCACAATGCCATTCAACAGACGAGGGAGCAGCTGCTTGCGCAGCAGGTCAACATATAGGAAAAGAGAATGACAGACAGAGAACAGTTCAATAGCCGGGTCGTGCCCATCATGGACAGGGTGCGAGATGACCTTCAGGCCAAGCAGGCCGAGGAGGTCCGGCGTTATATGCGCTCCCCTGCTTACATCCTCGCGGGAGGCGCCGGTCCGGACGGAGGCATGGGTGCCCAGGCGGTCGCTCTTGATTCGCTGAATGTCATCGGCGAGTGGAACTCCAAAACTGTCGAGGACTATGTAGGTATGGTGAAGGATGCGCTCCAGAAAGAGCATATCGAGGTCAGCCCGGAGTTGGAGGAGATGATGCTCGATAAGATGGTACGTGACCAGATGCCGAAGTCCTCCATCGAATACATCCTCCGCAAGGCCGGGGGCAACAGCATCTTCGGTCTCGTGAATGAGCTTCGCAAGTCCCCTCTCCAACATGAGATCGACGAGCGCGGAGAGCAGTTGTATAACCCTTCTCCTGTCGAGAAAGGAATTGGCTGGGGGCTAGGTGCGGCGGCGGATTTCGCCGCATTCGGCGGTCTTGGTGGCGGCGTGGCAAGCGGACTCAAGTTCGTGGGCGCTGATCTCGCCATCAATGCCGTTATCGATACCGTGGACGCAAGCCAGCGGAAGGATGTACCGAAGGTGGTCCTCCCCGGACACGAAGAGGAATGGCTTGCGATGAACGGGAAGAAGGATGCGAATGAAGCTCCTGCTCAGGAACCTATCCAGCAGATTGAAGAGACGGCAAAAACTGTCGAAATAGTGCCGGAGACAGTCCAGACTCAGCAAGATGCCGTTGAGAAGGAAACACCCGCACAGGCTCCTGTTGAGGAAGACAGGACAAAGGTGTCCGAACCGCGCGAGGCGGCTCCGGTAAAGAGCAATACCGGCGGCTGGCAAGGTATTTTGAACGGCCTGGGGCTGAACGGCATCAGCGACATCGGCCGCAATGCCGGATATATCCTAGCGATGCTCCCGGATATGCTTCTCGGGATGTTCACTGGCAAGACGAAATCACTTGGGCTGAAGGAGAACCTGGTGCCGATTGCAAGTATCATGGCTGGGCTGTTTGTCAAGAACCCGCTTCTGAAGATGACGCTAATCGGCCTGGGTGGTGCGAACCTCATCAACAAGGCGGGACACGAGCAACTGGCCAAGCGTGAAGGATACGCCCAGGAGACTGTCCATCAGGCCCGTTACCGACAATATGAGGAGCAGGCTATGGATCCCCGGATAAGGGATGCAGAGATCAGGGGCAAGACCCTCATCGCTGCCATTGACGGCATCCCTGTGACCATTGCTCTTCCGGACAGGGTCGTCGATGCCTATGCGGCCGGTGCCTTGCCGTTAGGGACGCTTGCCAATGCCGTCCTTCAGAGGTGTGACCAGATGCAGCAGCTCACTGATGCTCGGGAGCGCTTCGAGGAGGAAACCAGGACGGAGGCCCGGGGAATCACCCAACGATAACTGAAATCCATCAAAAAGCAAGAATATGACAGAGAAGAGTCAATTAGAACAGAATGCCGCCCAGCGCCAGAGTGAACTTCTGGCCCAGGCATTAGAGAAGGCCCGGACGCAAGGCGGAGCCTTCCTGAATCCAACCGGGAAAACGGCCCCGAGGCTTTATCCGAATGGAACGGCCGTGTCTGCCTTCAATGCGCTGATGTTGGCGCTTCACAGTGACCAGAACGGTTACCGCACGAACTTGTACACACCGTTTCCCGGTGCGAAAAAGCGCGGAGAAGGTGTCCAGGCTGGTGAGAAAGGCGTTCCTTTCGTCTGGTACCGCTGGAATGAATTCCAGAGCAGGACGGACAAGGACCAGAGAATCACCCGCGTCGAGTACAATAATCTCAGCGACGAGCAGAAGAAAGGGTTCGCCCCTGTCCGTGACCGAGAGATCCGTACGCTGTTCAATATCGAACAGACGACGCTTCCTCTGGCCGACAAAAAGGCCTTCGATGAATCACTGAAGGAGAACGGCACTGCCTCGGACCGAGGCCTTGAGGGAATGGATGACAAGAAGACGCACATCGATGTCAACATCTTCCTCCAGAAGGTCAGCGACAACCTTGTCCCTATCCGCAAGGATGGAACGGGCATGGCTCACTACGATGCGGCGAAGGATGTCATCCATCTCCCTCCGCAGAAGGATTACGCCAGCTATGTCGATTATGTCCAGGAAGCAGTCCGACAGATTGTCTCGACTACGGGCCATCCGCAGCGTCTCGGGAGGCCTGGCACTGCCGTGGAAGGCATCCACGTTCCTTCGGAGGCTCAGGCAGACCATGAGCGGCTCGTCGTGGAGCTGGCAACAGCCGTGAAGATGAACCAGCTCGGCCTGCCCGCAAGGCTCTCTCCAGAGAGCATGAAACTCGCTGAACAGTGGGAAGGATCGCTCAAGGACAATCCCCGTTTCCTGGACGGAATCGAAGCCGACGTCAACAACGCAATCGGTATGATCGACAAGGCGGAACGAGGCGTGAAAGTCGAGAAGAAACCCATGCCGGAACGAAAAGAGGCACAGTCTGACACAATCAATGCGAGTGTCTCGATGGTTCAGGATGATGAGAAGAAATGGGCTCTATTCATCAAGCCGGACGGGGAGAAAGGCTTTGCCGTCTATCCGGACAAGAACGATGTGGGCCGCTACTTCGCATCTGCGAAGCAGCACGGCGGCCAGCCTGATGAGAGCCTCCGTCAGGAGCTGGCCCAGAAGTATTTCTCGCTGACCAAGGAACATCCGGAAAAGATGGTCGATCTCTTCAAGACGAAAGAGAAGGACATCGACCTTTCGGATATACAGAAGGTCAGTATCGTGCGCTTGAAAGAGGAAGGAAAGATCCTCTGCTACCCCGAGATTAAAGGGATTGAGAGTCCGGAACCTCGTGAGGTCTCCCCTTCCCAGTGGCAGCGTCTCTGGCTTTCCGATGACAAGGTCGAATACAAGCGCAATCTAGCCGCCACTCTTTTCGCCGACATCCTGCGACAGAAGCAACAGGTCGAGGCCGAGAAGCAGCAGGAAGAGAAACGACAGAACTCTCCGGAGCAGAAGGCAAAGGAAGAGCGCGAGGAGAAGGCCAAGGAGGCCCTCACTCGTGCTGAAACCGGAGCTGTTGCCGGTGTGATAGCCGGAGCTATTGTCAAGCAGGAAGAGGAGGAACACAGCCGTGGCTTCCATCGCTAGGTCTTTTCTCGTAGGACTGACGGCAGCAGTGATTGCCGTCAGTCCAGCACAGGCAGGCGATAATGTTCCGGCAAAGAAACTGAACAGTATATCGATACACAGAACGATGAGCAAAGCGAGTGATTATGTAGACAAGTACGCTGAGGCGGCGATGGAACAGATGCGTAAGTACGGCATCCCTGCTTCCGTCACCCTTGCCCAAGGCATCCTGGAGAGTGCCAGCGGACAGAGCGAACTGTCCCGTAAGGGAAACAACCATTTCGGGATCAAGGCGACGAAGACCTGGCTGGATGGCGGCGGCCGGTATCTAGTGTATACTGACGACAAGCCGAATGAGAAGTTCTGCCAGTATGCCTCCGTGGCCGATAGCTATGAGCACCATTCGCTCTTCCTTCGCGGCAATAAGCGGTATTCGAATCTCTTCGAACTCTCTCCGGACGATTATGTAGGATGGACACGTGGTCTTCAGGAAGATGGCTACGCCTCAAGTAAGCAGTACGCTTCCAGCCTCCAGTCACTCATCCGGCAGCACGGACTCGACCAGTATGACCGCCAGGTGATGCAGGAAAAAGGCTGGCAGAGTACCGTTGCCTCGACAACCAGTACGGCTGATCTTGCTGCTCACTCGAAGGCGGTTCTTGGAGAACAGCCAGCCGTGGCGCCACAGGAGGAGAAGCCAGCTGAGCAGGAGCCGGTGAAGACTGAGCCGAAGGATAAGGATTATTTCAATACCATCACCTCCGAAACTCAGGAACAAGAAAACGACTCCTGGAAGAATTTCTTCGGTCTGCTTGGCGCTGGTGGCGGATATCCATCCGCTGATCCCATTATTGAGATTGCGAGTACCATATTCGCCGGACTGATGGCGATGGCCATCCAGATTGACAATATGGGCAATGAGCAGGAAGTCCAGCAGACGGCGGCCGAGTCAGCGTCCGTATCACAGGCGAATGCGATGGCATCGCAGAACTTTGAGAATGCAATGAATTCCATGAACAATAACCCAATCAAAAGAACAAGATCATGATTAAGTGTAATGTGACCATCGTCGGGCGCGTCTTCCGCGCCCCCGAAATCAAGAATGACCGTGACGGAAAGCCGTTCGTCACCTTCGGGCTCTCCACGGAGCTGAAGGACAATCAGGAGACCTGCGACATCGACATCAGCGTCGCCTGCGACGGTGAAGATGATGTCGTCCTCGGCCTGTCTTACGGCGACCGGGTCAAGGTCAGGGGCGTCCTTACCCTCAAACGCAGGGAGGATGTCATCTATTACAACCTCTCTGCCGAGAAAGTTTCGCCCGCTCCGAAGGCGGAAGACTCCATCTCCGGGCAGATCCAGTTCCGCGGCACCCTCGGGAGCAAGGATATTATCGAGAAGGAAGGGAAGAAAGGTGGCTTCCGCATCTTCGATGCCTACAGCGCCGAGAAGGTCGGTGAGGATGAGTTCGCCTATATCTGGGTGCATTTCATCGATTTCACGGAGAACCGCCCTGCTTGGCTCGTCCCGCGTGCGGCCATCAAGGCGGATGGAAAGCTGGAGTTCGCACTCTTCAACGGAAGGGCGACTATCAGCTGCCGTGTCTCTTCTCTGTCCCGCTGGGATAAGGAGACTGCAAAACAATAAGGGCTATGGCATCCGATAGGAAATACAACAATGACGGACCGTCTGCTGCTGACAAGGCGCTGGAGAAGTTCACGGAGCTGATGATCGAGAAGATTCAGACGCTCCAGGGAGATTGGAAGAAGCCGTGGTTCACGCCCGGTGTGACCCAACCTCCCCGGAATCTCTCCGGTCGCCATTACAACGGCGGTAATTCCCTTATGCTGATGCTCCAGGCGGAGAAGATGGGGTATGATATCCCGGTCTGGGGGACCTTCGACCGAATTACCGGCCTGAATTACAACAGAGACAGGCAAGGGAATGTGCTTCTGGCCAGGGACAGCTTTGGCAACAAACTGCCGCAGGTCAGCGTCAACAAAGGCGAGAAATCATTCCCTGTTTTCCTCACGACTTTCACTGTCGTGAATCAGGAGACGAAGGAGAAGATCCCGTATGACGATTATCGTAACCTGTCCCGGGAGGAGCAAGCCAAGTACAAGGTCTTCCCGAAGTTGCAGGTCTTCAATGTGTTCAATGTCGCCGCCCAGACCAATCTCGAAATGACGCGGCCGGAACTGTTTGAGAAGCTCAAGGCAGAGGCTGCCGGGCAGATCCAGCATCAGGGCGACCTCAAGAGTCATCCGGCCATCGACATGATGATTGACGAGAATCTTTTCCTCTGCCCGATCAACCAGGTCAAGGGAGACAGGGCCTACTACTCCCCTTCCCGGGACGAGATCGTGGTGCCTACCCGTGAGCAGTTTATCGATGGAGAAGCGTTCGCTACTAACACGCTCCATGAGTGTGCTCACGCAACTGGCGCAGAGTCAAGACTAAACCGTCCGGACCTGGGCCATCCGTTCGGCTCCGAGCCATACGGCCGGGAGGAACTCACTGCGGAGCTCTCTGCCGCCGTGGTGGCCAGCCAATATGGGCTCTCCAAGCATGTGAAGGATGACAGTGCCAAGTACCTCAAGTCCTGGCTCAGTTCCCTTCATGAAACGCCTGATTTCCTGAAGACGGTTCTGGCGAACGTAAGGCGCTGCTCCACGCTTATTACCCAGCGCATTGAAGCCATCAGTGCTGAGATGGAGAAGGGTGAGAAGGCTGATTACTCACAGTTCCGTACCAAGACAAGTCTTGGACAGCCAGAATCACAGGAATCCCAGGTCCAGGCCGCAAAGGACGTCGAGGAAGAAGAGCATCATTTTCACCGTTCGAGATGAGCGGAATCTCTGTTTTGAACTACTTTGGGGAGAAAGAAGCAAAAGAAAGGTAAAGGTGTCCTGGAATACATCTCCATAAAACACAGGAAGACAGTCAAGGCTCTCATTCGAGAACTTGGTTTGGAGATCGTTTCGGTAGAGAGACTATCCCGGTAATCAACAACTCAGCCCCGGTCAGTCCGGGGCTGATGCGTTATCGTACTATTTTGAGAAACGCTTCTCCAGGATGGCTGTCTGTTCGCACAGATACTCCTTCAGTGCTTCACCTTCCATCACATCAATGTAGGCAGGCAGCCCCAGGACAAAGCGCCCTACTCCGTCCATCCCACGGACATCTCCCTCATAATACCAAATGCCGTCCGCATCCTGATAAACCTCTTTTTCTGCAAGCGGATACTCCTCTAGGAGGAGATTCTTGGCTATCAGGTGCAAGCGAAGCTTAACATGCTCCGGAGAGTTTCCGTGTATCCTGAATGAATCCATCGGCTCCTCCTTGTGCAGATCTGCGTTATCCCACGGCTCATCCAGGATCTCGACGCTTCCAATGCGGGCTATCTTGAAGCGCTTGTTGAGCCCGTCACCCGTGTCAAAGGCCCAGATATCAATGTAGTTAGTGTTGAACTTGAAGGGTTCGACAGTGTAGTCCTTGGTGGCATTCGTATGAGAGGAAGAGTAATTCCTCAAAACCACTTTCTTCCCTTCTCTAATGGCATCTGCCAGGAAACCGATATTCAACGAGTTCTCTTTCTTGTCAATGTAGTTACCGATATCGGTCGAATCGTAGACAGCCGCCAGCTTGCGACGAAGCCCCTGTTTCATCGCGTTCGTATTGTCCAATGAGTCAATCAAACGATTGACGACATAGGCCTCTTCCTCAGTGAAATAGACAATCTTGGAAAGATCGACATCCGATCTTCTCAAAGTGGCCAGCCTATACCGTCCTTCTCCTATCCGTTGGACGGCAAAACCAGCGGACTTGAAGGTGTCGAGATACCTGAACAGAGTCCGGCGGCTAAGGTCAAGCCTCTCGCAGATCTCATCCAGCGTGTAATTGACATTGCCGGTCAGGAACTGCATCAGACGCAGCATTCTTTCTACCTTCGGCTGGTCCATATCAGGCTTTCTTTATGGGTTCAAGGTATTCCACGGTCTTCCCGTTCCTAATCGCATAGTCGATTTCGGACCGGGTACTATCCCCGATGTAGCCACCGACATTGATGACAAAGATCCCGTCGGACATGTCGATCTTGCGCTTGTGCATGTTGTCAAGCATCTCCTTTGTCCCTTCCTTCCAGACCTCGTCATCACCGGAATGCCCGAACAGGCCGACGCTGATGACGATATTGCCCTCAAGTGTCAGTCTCTTTTGCGTTTCCAGGAACGCATCCTTAAACCGGGTGCTACCGCAAAGGGTAATCACCTTGAATCTTCCGACCATATTGCAAACTGATTTGAGAACAAAAATAACAAATTCTTTGAATGTTTTTACACCTTGTGTCAAAACCTGACACTTTCGCAGTATACTTTTGCATCAGAAATCCTCCAGTAATGAGCCAGAATGTTATCATACACCCTAAAATAGAAGCTCTTCAGCGTGAACTGGAGAGGCTTCGTCAGAGGTCTTCTGAATTGTACCTGAAGGTCGAGTATATGCAGTTCGAGGAGAAGCCGGTGCTATACTCCTTGTACGAGACACAGATCGGGAAACTGGAATTCGAGGAGTTCCAGGTCAAGGTCGAGATCCAGCTTCTTACCTACGAAACAAAGCTTATCCAGGCCTATATCAACCGCAATGAGCGCATCGATGAAGAGCGTATTGCGGAGCAGATCAAGTTCGCGCAGGAGAAGTACAAAGCGGAACTGAAGGAAAAAGAAGAGGTGATCAAGGCGGCTCAGGCATATCTCACTTCCCCGGCACTCAGCATTGAGGAGAGCACGGAACTGCGTGACCTGTACCGTATGATTGCAAAGAACCTGCACCCGGACTTGCATCCGGATCTGGACCAGAAACACAAGGACCTTTTCTTGAAGGCCGTTTCCGCTTACCGTATAGGTGATATCCACGTTCTTCGTCAGATCGCTCTGGCGCTCACTGATGATTCAATTGATGACGTGCCGGACGTGGACTTACAGCGGATGATTGACCAGGCGGCTGCAACTGTGAAGGAATTTGAGGAGCGTATTGCTAGGATGAACAGGGAGTTCCCTTTCATCTATCGGGACAAGCTCTGCGACAAGGCTTGGATTGAAGAGCAGAAGGTGGAACTTGAGCAGCGGATTGCCCAAGCCAAAATGAAACTGGAAGAAGTCAGGAACTATATAATGATGCTGAAGATATGGAAGCCCAACTCATTAAGTTAAACCCCGAATTGTTGGCCTTGATCCATAACAATGGTGGGGCCGATATCATGCCTTTCAAGCAGGAGATATTCGTCCTCAATGAGTATGTTGCCGGAACCGGCTACTGCGAAGGAATCGAGGAAATCGTTCCCCATTTGGCCGAAGGGATGTATCTGACGATGCGCCGTCATCCGGACAACAAGGTGGATGAGTATGCCATCGGCATCTATGACAGGGATGTCCGGATCGGTTGGGTTCCGATGAAAGATAACCTCGTCATCGCCAGATTGATGGATGCAGGGAAACTCTTCAACTGCAAGGTGGTTCGTGTCGAGCCGCACGATAAATGGCCCAAGATCAACGTTAGCATTTACATGATTGATTAACCCGAATAAAGCACAGGAATATGAAAACGATGCAAGATCCCCTTCCCGGACGAAAGGTGTTCATCCTTGAGTGGCGCCCGTCCATTTCCAGCTATAAGATGGAAGATTTCACCGATGAGCTCGAGCACTTTGATAACGCCTGGTTTAACTGGAGCATCTGGGACTGGCAGAAAGCGGTGCCGGGTGATGAGTTCTTCATGATCAAGTGCGGTGAAGAGCCCACAGGAATCGTGATGCACGGCCTTTTCACCTCCCGCCCCTACCAAGGAGAAGACTGGTCCGGAAAGGGCCGCGAAGTCTACTATGCGGACCTGGAACCCGATACTATGATCCATCCTGAGCGCTGCCGTCTCCTTTCTGCCGAGACACTCGAGGCCTCAATGCCTGGTTTCCAGTGGAATGGCGGTCACTCCGGCAGGGTTCTTCCCGCCGAGTATGAGTCCAAGCTCCACGAGTTGTGGAACGAGTATCTTGAGATGAACAATGACTTCTTTGATGAGAAGAAGGCGGCCAGAAGAGTCTTGTATCACATTTAAGAGATTGAATACTATGACAGTGGAAGATACGCTCCGAATCGCGATTGAAGCCCTTGGCGGCCAGAAGGACCTGGCAGGGGCTCCGGCAATCCTTCATGCTCTTGCAGTTGGGCTGATGGGACAGAATGAGTTGGAACAGAAGGTCGGATTCCTTCACGATGTTGTGGAAGATTCCGATCTCACCATCGAAAACCTTCGGGACATGGGGGTTGAAGAGGATGTGCTTGAGGCCGTTGATCTTCTTACTCACAAGGAAGGTAGCAGCTACGAGGATTACGTCAGGAACATCCTGCTTTCCGGAAATGACACGGCAATCCAGGTTAAGATCAATGACCTTCATCATAATGAGAAACGTTGTGAGAAGTCGCTTTTGGAAGTCGTGAATGCGGAAAAACTCGACGAGGAGAGACTCGATATGTTCTGCCGTATCGATAAGAAGCATACTTGGGCACTGAGTTATTTCAGCGCTAACAGAGG
>JAEEGI010012640.1_pt1 | contig 18035 bp, 12 predicted proteins | sample 8958751 | NCBI WGS metagenome assembly JAEEGI01 (sample SAMN16246545, study PRJNA631951) | gut metagenome | biome: gut microbiome; feature: rumen; material: KS-attached | host: Bos | place: Iran: Karaj | collected 2018-10 | reverse complement strand
GAAGCCGCCGAAGGCAAACGAGACACCGTTGAGCACCTGTGTACTGACCGTGTTGAAGGTCTTGTTGGGATAGGCCTCGTTGGAGCGGTAAAGCGCTTCATTCTTCTCGAAGACAAAGGGACTATCATCTGAGATGGGGCGAGGTTTTTGCGCAGGCAAGAGGTTATAATGGCCGTCCAGTTCAGCGAAGTCACCCAACGTCACATGGATGGCGGTGGCTTTGGTGTTTTGCGGCAGCATCAGGCTGATGCTTTGCCATGGCAGTTGTGGCTCGCCGACGGTTCCGTTTTGTACGGATTGCTCAAACGAGAGCATTTGGTATTCGCCGACTTGTTGGATGGTAGGCTTGCTGAAATGATAAGTGTGTGTAATGCTTTGCGCCGAGGCGATGATGCTAACGGAAAGCATTAATAATAGGGAGAGACTTAGTCTTTTCATGGCTTAGGTTAGTCTACGATTAGCTTTTGGGTTTCGATGTTGTTCCCGCTCTGAATCTTGACAAAATAAAGACCTTTTTGAGCATGGCTTAAGTCGATAGACTGGATTCCAGAGACCTTGTCTAAGCATGTGACGGTTTGTCCCAACATATTGTAAATATTGACGTTGCTCTCTTCAGCCAGCTGAATGGTGAAGCTACCATGGGTGGGGTTGGGATAGATGGCATTGGCTTTGGGTGCTACAATCTCTTCCACCTTGGTGATATAGCAAGTGCGTGGGAAGGTGATGTCGTCAATCCAAGCGCAATCTTGGCCGTTGGAACCGCTTCTGTTTTTGTCGTAGATCCATTCGAACACATGGCTGCCTGCTTCAAACTCGTAGTTTACAAAGGTCCAATCGTTCTCGCCAGACCACCAGTCTTTCTTTTTGCCATCAATGAAGAAAGCGAACAAGTCCTTGTGGAATTCTGTCGAGGTCTTGAACCAGAAACTGATTTCGCCATCAAGGAGAATATCGGCATAAACTAACAGGTAGGAAGCCTCGTTATCGGCAATCTGGCCAGAACGTGCGCTATAGGTGCCGCTGTGTACTTCGTCATCAGTGACGAACCAATGATGATCGCCTGCATGCTCCCATTCCAAGAAGCTGAAATCGCCGCTTTCGAAGGTTTCGACGGCTACACCGACAGAGAAGGAATAGTCGTAATGGGTGGCGTATGCTCCAGTGTGGGCGCAGAGGTCCAAATGGAAGGTGGTGCCGCTGATGATGTTATCATCGGTGTCGATGTTGACGTCAACCGAGAAGCCATTGTCTCTGTCGATATCGCCCATTGGGTAGGTGTCTCCATCTAAGTGCAGCCCTTGACCGTTAAAACCAACAGCCATGTAGGCATCAGGTGCCATGGCGTGTCCCATGTTCTTGACCGAAATGTGAATGACAGCTTGCTCGCCTGGGTCAAGGTAGCCGTTGCCGTCGCCTTGGATTTCTTCCAATTCAATGTCAACAAATTGAAGGTTAGGTGCCAAGGCAAGGAAGGACTTTTGAGTGGTGTTGTCGGCTGTTTCGTCAGAAACGGTGGTCAGATTTAGCGTGAAGATGGTTTGGTCAGGAATGTTGTCCGCAATCTCAATCAAACCGCCTTCTCCAAAGGTCTCTGAACTATGGGAAGCCAATTCTTCAATGGTGAAATTGTTCTCAAGTGAAGTTACGTATTCGCAATCTGTTGTGATCGTAGCATGTACGTGGTGAGCGGCCACATCACCGTTGTTGAATATCTCTGTCATGACATTATGCTGAGAACCATACAAGGCTCCATTTTCGATTTCAACGATGTTGCCGTAGATGAAAGGCACGTGGCTGTCGAAGCCCATCACTTCAAGGATCTGAGGCCATGCACTTTGTCCGGTGACGATGAGCCTTAACTCACCAACTTTGTCCAAAGCTGGGTCGAAGGTCAGCTCGGCATTACCGTTTTCGTCTGTGATGTTGAAGCCAAGCAAGTCCTCGCCATCAAACAGGCTGACGCGGAAGTTATCCAATGGTGTGCCGCATTGGTCAACATGTACCATGGTGGAGACAGTACCCACTTTCAAGCCTTTCTCGTATGTGATGTTGGGATGGAAGGGTTCCTCGAACCAGGGGTACAAGGCGCCGTCGCCTAAGGCGTTGAGACAGTAGATGTTCCAACGCAGGCAGCCGTTATCTTCACCATACATAGTGACCCAAGGCGCCGTAGCAATCTTGGCCTCGCGCAAAGCCATGCCAAGGATGGAGATATGGTCGTTGCAGTAGGCGTCCACAAATTCACGATGGATATGGGCGGCCATGCCGTCGCCCCACGGTACGTACCAGCCGTAGCGAGAGTTTCCCGTGGTGACCACGAACCCGGTCTGCACCGTGACCATTTTTTCAAGGATGCAACCCGAGGGGAAATTACCGCAGATGCAGCCGTGAGAGTGGAAGATCATGTAGTTGTGGTTGATGCCGTCGTTGTTGGCAAAGAATTCATTGGTAACGGAATTGCCATCCCAACCAGCCACAAAGTCGCTATTGGCGTGTCCCACGTGGTGTACATATTGTCCGCCCGTGCCGATGAGTCTTCTAAAGTCGCTGCCACTCCAAGGAATGCGGTACGTTTCGTAATAGCGCTTGAAGTTGTAATTCTCAGGATAGCCTGTAGTAGTGTAGTCGTAGTCGGTGTTGGTGCCTATGAGACGTTCCATGTCGTCGCTGCCATAATAGCCGTCACCAAGGTGCTCAGCACCAAAGATGGGGGAGGTGAACTCGCCTAAGACGGGCGCTTGCAGGTAACTGAAGGTCTTGTGCATGATGTTATTGAACTGGGTTTCGTTGTTGAAAGGCAAACGACCGATGCCCAGTTCAGGCAGCAGGTCGTCTTCACCAACTTCTCCCCAGCGGTCGTCGCCGTCGTCGTTGAGGGTACCGTCGAGGCAGGCATAGTACATGTCGGCTGGCAGGTCGTCTTCATAGCCTTCTTGTGCAAAGCACCAAAGGTTGCGGTAAGGCACGATGCTGACATCGCCACCGAGGCTCACCATTTGTATGCCATTGTTTTCATATTCTTGGATGATATAGTTGCGGATTTTTTCTTGCTCGTCACGACCGTCCATGGCGGCAAAAATCTCTTCCAAAGAAACGATACGGGTGCGGATGCCCTTGTTGTTGTAAAGGGCAAGGTATTCGGCGAAACGGGGAACCCATTCTTCAGCAGTGATGACGAGCATGTCATATCCGCCAATGGCACGTCCACGTTTGTTGTAAGTACACAAAACGTTCTCATTCTGCGCCAAGCGCTTAATGGAAGCCTCGTTTTCGGGCGTAAGCCAAAGTTTGCCACTATGGTCGTCGCGGCTCATGCTAGTCTCGATGCTAACCCTCACGGTGCGGGCATAGCTGATCTTACCCGTAGAGGGCACGTATTGCATGGGTGTGAAACCGCTAAAGGCAAAGGCAACACCGTTAAGATATTGCGTATTGACGTTGCTGAAACTGCGTGTCGGATAGGAGTTTCCAGAGCGATAAAGGGATTCGTTTTTGGCAAAAGGAATCTCTTCTTCATTGGAAACAGGGCGAGGCCGCTGATAGGGGTAGAGGATGAACGTTCCTTCAAGTTCAACTAAATCGGAAAATTCCACGTTGACAGAAACAGCCTCTTGACCTTGAGGAAGAATTAGGCTGACACTCTGCCAAGGCAGGGTAGGTTCACCTACTTGACCAAAGGGTAGACAGCCTTGGAAACTGATTTGTTGGTAGCCGTCGCGTTCGTTGACGACAGGCTGGCTGTAGTGATAGATTTGTTCGATGGTTTGGGCTTGCGCAAATAAGATGGCGGCCATTAAAGTGAGGATAAGACTTAATTTTTTCATTGTAAATGAATTAATTTGGGCGCAAAGATACGATAAAAACAAATCCACCACAATGGAAGGACTCACATTGTCGCGGTTTTTTTGGATAAAAGTGAAAAGGATGAGTAAATCATAGAGGTTTTTTCCTAATTTTGCCTCTTTAAAATTTCAAATACATGAAGAAAATCAGAGCCGCCGTAGTAGGTTACGGCAATGTGGGCCGCTTCGCGTTGGAAGCCCTTGAAGCCGCCCCCGATTTCGAAGTGGCAGGTGTCGTCCGCCGCAACGCTAATAAAACCATTGAACTCTCTGCATACGAAGTGGTGAAAGATATCAGGGAACTGAAAGATGTGGATGTGGCCATCTTGGCTTGTCCCACGCGAAGCTGTCCCGAGTACGCCAAACAAATCCTTCCTTTGGGCATTAACACCGTGGATTCATTCGATATACATACTTCCATCGTGGACTACCGCCGTGAGCTGATGCCAATTAATAAGGAAACGAAGACCGTCAGTGTCATCGCCGCTGGTTGGGACCCGGGTTCGGATTCCATTGTCCGTACCTTGATGCAAAGTCTTGCGCCTAAAGGCTTGTCGTACACTAACTTCGGTCCTGGCATGTCGATGGGTCATAGCGTCTGCGTACGCTCCAAGAAAGGGGTGAAGAACGCCCTTTCGGTGACCATCCCGTTGGGCGAAGGCATCCACCGCCGCATGGTGTATGTGGAACTGGAAGACGGCGCCACGCTTGAACAAGTGACCAAAGACATCAAGGCAGACCCGTATTTCGCCAACGACGAGACCCATGTGTTTGCTGTCGACAGTGTCGATGCGGTGCGCGACATGGGGCATGGTGTGAACCTCGTGCGCAAGGGCGTCTCGGGTAAGACCCAGAACCAGCGCATGGAGTTTAACATGAGCATCAACAACCCCGCTTTGACGGGTCAGGTGTTGGTCAATGTGGCCCGCGCCTCGATGCGCCTGCAACCGGGTTGCTACACGATGGTGGAGATACCCGTCATCGACATGCTTCCTGGCGACCGCGAGGAACTGATTGGGCATTTGGTATAGTCCAAGTATTAAACAATGGCACAGCATCACAAAACCCAACCTCAAGCCGTCATTGCGGGCACAGAACCGCGATTGCCCCGATGTCATCGCGGACTCGATCCGCGATCTCCTGAATATAAAGGCAATCCTTCTATTTCAGGAGATGGCGGATCCTTGTCCGCCATGACGGTAAAGGGTATACTATTGTCCCTCTTTGTGATTGTGTGTTTAGTGTTGCCTTCTTGTTCCAAAAAACAAGACAAAGTAGAATCACTGCTCTCGCTGATGACCCTCGAGGAGAAATGTGGCCAGCTGACTTGTCCTATTGGCTTCAATTTCTATGGCAAAGACGGCGATTCGCTTTGGCTTGCCGACGACTTCATAGGCATGATGGACACGCTTCCGCTCGGTTCCTGCTGGGCGGTGCTTCGTGCCGACCCCTGGTCAAGGAAAACGGTGGAAACAGGTTTGAAGCCTCGTGAGTCAGCAAGGCTGCTGAACATGATGCAACGTCATGCAATAGAAAACACGCGACTTGGCATCCCTTTGCTGTTTTGCGAAGAAACACCTCATGGCCACATGGCGGTAGGCACGACCGTTTTTCCGACGGGCATCGGACAAGCCAGCACATGGGATCGTGGATTGCTTGAACAGATGGGTGAGGTGATGGGGCGTGAAGTGCGTTTGCAAGGCGCACAAGTGGGCTATGGACCTGTCCTCGACATTGCCCGCGACCCGCGATGGTCAAGGGTGGAGGAGACCATGGGCGAAGACCCGTATCTCTCCGGTGTTTTGGGTGCAGCCATCGTGCAAGGAATGCAGAAAAATGTCTGCGCCACCTTGAAGCATTTGGCTGCCTACGGCATTCCGCAAGGTGGACACAATGCTGCCACCGCAGAGGTTGGCCCCAATCGCCTGATGACGGATTATTTGCCGTCGTTTGAAAAAGCCATTTGCGAAGGCGGTGCAAAATCTGTGATGACCTCCTACAATACCATCGACGGTGTGCCTTGTTCGGCCAATGAATGGCTTTTGCAAGACATTCTGCGCAACTCATGGGACTTCAAAGGTGTGGTTTTCTCTGATTTGAATGCTGTGAATGCCATCTATGCAACGCAACATGTGGCCGCTGACCCCGCCGAAGCCGCTGCCATGGCTTTGAAAGCAGGTGTCGACATAGATTTGGGCGGATTCAACTACGGCGGTTTCTTGAAAGAGGCCCTGCAGCGAGGTCTCGTCACCGAAGCCGACATCGACCGTGCTGTGCGCCATGTCTTGCAACTGAAATTCGACCTCGGATTGTTTGAAAAGCCTTACGTTGACGAGGCTTTGGCCGAGGCAGAAGTGGGCACCAAAGAAAGCGCCCAATTGGCCAAGCAAGTGGCTTTGGAATCTGCTGTGCTGCTGAAAAATGATGGCGTTTTGCCTTTTGGCGATCTTATTAAAAAGGTGGCCGTCATTGGGCCGAATGCCGACAATATGTACAACCAACTTGGTGACTACACCGCGCCGCAGGACCCCGATCGCATCGTGACCATGCTCGAAGGCATCCGCGAAAAGGGCAGGGCAGAGGTGACCTACGCCAAGGGTTGTGCCGTGCGCGATGGGAACGATGCCAACATTGACGAGGCGGTGAGAATCGCCAAGGCCGCTGATGTGGTGGTGCTGGTGGTAGGTGGTTCTTCTGCCCGCGACTTCAAGACAAGCTACGAGGAAACAGGTGCCGCCATCGTTAACGAATCCATCTCTGACATGGATTGTGGCGAAGGTTACGACCGCTCCACTTTGAAACTTTTGGGCAAGCAAGAGGAACTGATGCAACGTATCTACGCGATGGGTAAGCCCGTTGTGACGGTCTACATCCAAGGCCGTCCTTTAGACATGAACCTTGCTGACGAAAAATCCAATGCCTTGCTGACGATGTGGTATCCCGGCATGGAAGGCGGTTCTGCCTTAGCCGACATCCTTTGGGGCGATTACAATCCTGCTGGTCGTCTGCCTATCTCCGTGCCGCGTTCGGTGGGACAGATCCCTGTCTATTATTCCCAACCTCAAACGGGCGATTATGTGGAGGAAACCGCCAAGCCGCTTTATCCATTTGGCTATGGATTAAGCTATACCCAATTCGAATACAGCGGCCTAAAGGTTGATAGTGTACCTGAAAGATCAGGCGTTTCCTATGTCACTTTCACTATAAAAAACGTTGGCTCTTGTGATGGCGACGAAGTCGTCCAGCTCTATGTCCGCGACGAAGTGGCCAGCGTTGCCCCAGCTTCAAAACTGCTGAAAGGCTTCCAGCGTGTGCATATTAATAAAGGTGAAACTGCCGAGTTGTATTTCTACCTTATCCCTCATCGTGATCTGTCGGTGTATTCTAAGGAGAAAGGCTGGCATGTCGAGCCTGGTGAATTTACCATTATGGTTGGTGGAAGTTCTGAAAACGCTGTGCTTTCCAGTAGTCTTGAAGTAAAATAATCAGCTCACCTTCACATTCACAATGCCGTTCCTATCACAACGTACCACAATACGTTTGTATTCGGTCTTGCCCTCATAGACACATTGGATGACGAAGGTGATGTGATACACCTTCTTTCCTTCAATGGGCTTGTATTCGTTGTCTTCCCAAGTGCCTGAAAGGGGGAAACTCGGGTTGTCCATCTTGCGCGTGTATTCCGTGAGGTTATAGCGCAGGATGTCATTGATGCCACGGAGTGGATAAGGGCTGGCTTTGGCGAGTTCGCTGGGCCAGAGTTGTACTTTTTTGCGGTAAAGCAATACCTTCTCGTCTTTGCCGCTCACCTCGGCGAAGAGGGCATTACGGCTACGAAGATGGATGACTTCAGGGATGATCTTGTCGCTGTCGATGAAGTCGACGCTGTCCTTGCTCCAGCCGATGTACCTGTCTTTGACACGGAAATCCGTGCGGGTGTCGAAGACCTTGTTGCTGACGCGTTTGGCGAAGAACAGCCGCAACCAGTCTTTCAGTCGGTCCTTGAACATGTAGCTGATGACCAGGGCGATGAGGAAGGGCAAGGTGAAGTTGCCATACCTTTGTTGGAAGAAGAACGACGACAGCGTGGCCACCACCATGGCGGCACCGGCGGCAAGGCTATAAAGAATTTGTTCCACTAAGAAAGTGTTCTTGCGTTTGGTGGCATTGAGGTAGAGGTCGCTCTCGCTGAATTTCTTGAGCAGGCTGGCGCGGAAGACGAAGTCCTCGTTGCCTTTTTCGTCGTCAATCTTCACGCAGAGGTAACCTTTTTGTTCACGATAGTTTCTCTCGCTGAACAGCACTTCCTTGAAATGGGCTTCGACAGATGGGTATTCCTCGGGATGGTGGATGCGGATGGCGTCGCGCAAGCGATAGGTGTATTTTTCCAACACATTGCTTAAGAATTCGTCGCCATAGGAAAATACCTGCCGTGTTCGGTCGGTGGCATTGTCGTCGTTCAGCTGGTTGAAGAGGCCACGGAACCGTTCCAGGATCTTACGTCCGTCGTCGAGAAATTGCAGGCATGCTTCCTTCCTTGTAGCGGCATCGGGCTGCTGCGAGGCCGAGAAACATGCGTCGCGGAAGGCACTCTTGGCGATGGCGCAATACATCTTGATGGTATGGGTGAGGTCAAGCGTGTCGTCGGGCGCGGCATGCAAGTCATTGAAATTGGTCGTGAGTGCCTTGCTGGGCAGTAATTCATCATCATTGGCCAACTCATGCATCCTATACGAAGGGGTGATGAGCCTGACGCCCGATTTCAGGTCGCGGTAGAAGTCATCTTTGTTGTACTTGGCAGCGTTGATGTCGAGACTGTTGGGCACAAAAATCCACGTATTCATCACGTAGTCACGGTATTTCATGGGTTTTGTGGCTTGCTCCGTGTTGAATCCCACCTTGAATTCCAAGGTGAACTTGTCGTGGATTTTTGTGCTCAGGTCTATCATGGTTTAGTCTTTTTCGTATTCGTCGTAAAGGTTAAACTGCTCGGGATGTTTTCCCATGACTTTTCGGGAACGGTAGTAGTCCCAAATCTCGGCCAGGTCTTTCTCGTAATCGCCTGAAGGATAGATGACTTTCTCAAGCGAACAGAGTTTCTTCTTATAGTCGATGAAGCCAAGTGCAATAGGCAAATGGGCGCCTTCGGCGATGACATAGAAGCCTTTTTTCCAATGTTTTACCTTCTTGCGCGTGCCTTCGGGGCAGATGACCAGATGGGTGTTCTCACATTGGCTGAACATCTCGACCATCTGTTCCACGAGGTGGTTTTGGCGGCCACGGTCGACGGGGATGGCACCGAGTTTCTTCAACGGCCGACTCAAGATGCCGCCGCAATATTGGAAGAACTCGACTTTCATCATGGCCTTGAAATTGATGCCTTGCGCCCAATAGAAGGCCAATCCGATGAAGAAGTCTTTGATGGCGGTGTGAGGCGCCACGATGCAGACGGCGTTGCCGAGGTCAGGATAGGTGTTGACCATCTTCCAGCCCCCCAGCTTGAGCCTCGTTTTTCCTATGAATTGTTTAAATCCCATTTTTTGATGGAACAATGTAGAGACGCGCCGTAGCGCGTCTCTACAAATTGTTGTTGATTACCAGATGTTAGCACGTTCTTCCGGAGCGATATACATGCCGTTTCCGGGTTGGATGTCGAAGGCCTCATAGAAATGTGGCATCGAGCCAAGGGTGCGGTTGACGCGGGCTTCGGCAGGTGAGTGCACATCGGTCTTCACCTGGCGTTCGATGTATTTGTCGCGCGAGTTGTTTCGCCAGATGGTGCCATAACTGATGAAAAAGCGCTGGGCAGGTGTGTATCCGTCGATGCTCTTGTTGGCCTTGGCCTCTTCGGTCATCTGGTAGGCATCCCATGCTACATTCAAGCCACCGAGGTCGGCGATGTTCTCACCAAGGGTCAATTGGCCATTGATTTGGTAGCCTCTTACTTGGAACTCGTCGAAGAGCTTCACAAGTTGCTTGGTGCGTTCGGCGAACTGAGCGGCATCTTCTTCGGTCCACCAGTTGTTGAGATTACCCTTTTCGTCATACTTGCAGCCTTGGTCGTCGAAGCCGTGGGTCATCTCGTGACCGATTACCACGCCAATGCCACCGTAGTTGACGGCGTCGTCAGCATCCATGTTGAAGAAGGGAGGTTGAAGGATGGCGGCAGGGAACACAATTTCGTTCATCTCGAGGCTATAGTAGGCATTGACAGTCTGCGGGGTCATGAACCACTCTTCCTTGTCGATGGGCTTGCCGATCTTGGCCATTTCCCTTTCGTTCTCGAAACGGATGGAACGGTGTACATTCTCGAAATACGAATCAGGTGTGATTTCATACTTGCTGTAGTCCTTCCACTTGTCAGGATAACCGATTTTCACGTTGAAGGCATCGAGTTTGACGAGGGCCTTGGCTTTGGTTTCTTCGCTCATCCAGTCGAGGTTCTTGATGCGCTCACCAAGAGCGACACGAAGGTTGCCAACAAGGTTCAGCATACGCTCTTTGGCCTCGGCGGGGAAATGCTTTTCCACATAAAGCTGACCGATGGCTTCACCCAGACAACCAGAAGTGGCGTCAAGAATGCGGCGCCAACGGGGCTGCTGCACTTCCTGACCGTAGAGGTAGTTACCATAGAAGCTGAAGTTCTCAGCGTCGAGGTCACTGCTCAACATAGAGGCGCTACCATGGATAACCTTCCAACGCAGGTAGTCCTTAATGGTGTTGAGGTCGGTGTTGAGGATGATTTTGTCCATCGCTGCCATGAAGTCTGGCATTCCCACGTTAAGGCTTTCGATCATCGGGGCACCAGCGTTCTTGAAATAGGTGTTCCAATCGAAATTAGGCATCGTTTTCTGCAATTCGACAAGTGTTCTCATGTTGTAGGTCTTGTCAGGGTCACGACGATCCACACGAGTCATCGAGTTAGTGGCCAACTGCGTCTCAAGACCCAAGATACGCTTGGCCTTGTCGGCAGCAGCCTCTGGCTCTGTTCCTGTGAGTTCAAACATCTTGGCCACATGTTCGACATATTTGTCGCGCATTTCTTTCGACTCTTTAGCAAGGTAGTCTTCGCGGTCGGTAAGGCTCAAGCCACCTTGATAGAGGTGCATGATGACCATCTCGGCATTCTTCGGGTCGGGGCTCCCGCCGGCTCCAAAGAAACCACCAATACCATCGCTGTGTAACTTGCCTAAAAGCTCGGCCAGTTGGGCTTTGTCATTAAGGTTGTCAATCATCTCGAAATACGGCATCAACTCGCTGTAGCCGCGTTCATCGATGGCGATGGTGTCCATGCCAGCATTGTAGAAGTCGCGGATTTTCTGAGCAACGCTACCTTGTTGCGCGGTGGTGTCTTGCGAGACCTCATCTATGATGTCTTTGATGAGAAGCTCGTTGTGTTGGTCAATTTCCGTGAAAGCTCCGTAGGTGGAGTATTCTTCTGGGATCGGGTTGTTTTTCAACCACTCGTCGTTAACAAAGCGGAAGAAATCCTCAGCGGGGTTGATTTCGGTGTCCATATTGCTCAACTCGATGGCTGGAACAACTTCTTTCTTCGGTTCTGGTGTCTGTGTCTCGACTGCTTTCTCGGCGCAGCCTGCTGCCATTGTACATAATGTCATCATGGCGATAATGTGTTTTTTCTTCATTATTATATTATTTAAACATTTAAGATTCAAGATTTTGCTGGGCTACTGGCTGCTGGCTATTGGCTGTTGGCAGCTTTTTGGCAGATGTAAGCTCATGAGCTTTCCATGGAGCTGCCAGAAGCCAGAGGCCAGAGGCCAGAAGCAATTCCACATTCCGCATTTCACATTCCGTATTCCTCATTCCTAATTCCACATTTTACAAATCTCCTTCAAGCTTAAGCTCCGTCTGCAAAGTCCTCAAATACGGCCTTTCTTCCACCATCTTCTCAAACTTATCCTTGTCAGTGTATGCCTCAATTTCGGCAGGGCGCTCCATCAACTCGGGCTTGAGTTGGTATTGGTTGTTGTGCAAACTTTGTTTCAAATGGTGTTTCAATGCACTCATGCCTTCAGTGTCATGCTCAAAGAGCAGGTTGTCGACGCTAAAGTGGATTTCGGCGCTGCCCATTAATTTAGGAGTGTATTTTCCCAATGCAGCCGCGAAGTTGGGAGACACATTTTTATATCGGTTGACGAAGTCAGCCCATGCAGCTGTGAGCTGCTCTTGTGTGAACGGCGTGTCCCAAGTCTCTTCTTTTTCCTCAGCCTTTTGTCCAGCTTGCTGCATGGCCTTGTTGATGCTGATGCTGCTCGTGGCACCACGCGGACGGACGACCGGCGCAGCGGAGGTGGCGGTGGTAGCGGACGTTGAGCCCGTCGAAACGGAAGCGGCTTGTGGTTGAATTATTGATTGTTGAGGAGTTGGCTTGTTGGTCGGCCCTTCGACGGGCTCAGGGACCTTGACGGTAACCACGGGCTCAGGACCCTTGGCAGTAACAGCGGGCTCAGCGGCCTTAGTCGTTTGAGTTAAAGGGCTGGTGGAAGCCACTCCCCCTTTTAAGGGGGTAGGGGGGATTCCACCACCCGTATTTGCTTGACTTGTTGGTTGCATTGCTGGCCTATTCTGTGCTACCTGCACTGGCTGTGCTTGTGCCGTAGGTAGATTCAAGGCTTGGCTGCACAAGGCGCACATCTTCAACAAGGCAATCTCCAGATGCAGGCGTTTGTTGTTGGCGGCGCGGTAGTCAATGTCGCATTTGTTATTGATCTCTAAGGCGCGAATGAGGAAGGGCATTGGGCAGGCCTGCGATTGCGTTAAATAACGCTGTCTCAGTTGCTCGCTGACTTCCAAGAGCTGTACTGTAATCGGGTCTTTGCACACCATGAGGCTTCTCAAATGGTTGCCTAAACCGTTTATGAAATGCTGTGGTTCAAAGCCCTTGCTGATGATGTCGTTGAGGATGAGCAGGATGTCGCTCGTGTTGCCGTGAAGGATGTGGTCGACAATTTGGAAATAGTAGTCATAATCCAATACATTCAAGTTGTCGATGACATCCTTGTAGGTAATATTTTTGCCAGAGAAACTGACCATCTGGTCGAAAATGGAGAGGGCATCGCGCAAGGCGCCGTCGGCCTTTTGCGCAATGATGTTCAAAGCTTCTGGCTCAGCTGTTACACCTTCACTTTGGGCAACAAAGGCCAAATGCTTGGCAATATCATCAACTGTAATCCGCTTGAAGTCAAAGATCTGGCAACGTGAAAGAATGGTCGGAATGATTTTGTGCTTCTCGGTAGTGGCCAAGATGAATTTGGCGTACGCAGGTGGCTCTTCCAAGGTCTTCAGGAAAGCGTTGAAAGCCGCCGCCGACAGCATGTGGACCTCATCGATGATGTAGACTTTGTACTGTCCGATTTGTGGCGGGATTCTCACTTGGTCGACCAAGCTACGGATGTCTTCCACCGAGTTGTTTGAAGCAGCGTCCAACTCGTAGATATTGAAAGAGGCGTTGTTGTTGAAGGCACGGCACGACTCGCATTCGTTGCAGGCCTCAAGGTTCTCGGTGGGGTGGAGGCAGTTGATGGTCTTGGCCATGATACGGGCGCAGGTGGTCTTGCCCACGCCACGTGGACCGCAAAACAAGAAGGCTTGCGCCAACGTGTTGTTGCGGATGGCGTTTTTCAAAGTGTTGGTAATGGAGCCTTGACCCACGACTGTGTCGAAGGTCATAGGCCTGTATTTTCTAGCGGATACGACGAAATTTTCCATATCGGGAAAGCCTTGGTTTTAAACTGACAAAAATACAACTTTTCGGTGTTACTTTTGCGAAGTTGCAACATTTTTCGCTTTTTTACCTTTTGTATTGAAAATCGTCCTATTTTTGTGCCTATGAAAATGCTGGTTCTTGTTCCAAAGGTCACAGGCCGTGTGATGTATGTCTTCGATTTGGTGCTCAAGCAGTTGTTGGGCATTGAATACGATTTGACTACTGATGCCGAGCAGTTTAAGGCCTTTGAGGGAGCGAGTTTGCATTATGGAGTACAACGTATTGATAATGAGCTTTTTGTAAGGGCTGTTGATCTGCTTTTTGAACGGCATATCCACGAACAGAGTTTCCGCACGGTGGAGTTTGAAGGTACGGTTGCACCCTATGCAGTCTACGGACAAGGTAACCTTTTACCTTTCGATGTTTTCGCGGCTTCGTTTTTCCTGGTCTCGCGTTATGAGGAATACCTTTCGCAGGTGCGTGACCAATACGGACGGTTTCGTGCTGAATCGACGTGGATGTTTGAGAACGAAATGCTTCAAAAGCCTTTGGTGAATATTTGGGCTAAGTCGTTGGGAGCCAAGTTGAAATCCATTTATCCAAATCTTCCAATCAAGCAGCCTAAGTTCAATTTCATTCCGACTTATGATGTGGATGCTGCCTGGGCATATAAATGCAAAGGATTGTACCGCACGGTGGGTGGTTTTTTGAAGGATTTGACCTCGGGCGATCGTGAGCGCATCCGCGAACGTCGTCAGGTGTTGCGTGGCAAGCGCAAGGATCCTTTTGACTCTTTCGATTTTCAGTTCGAATTGCAAAAGGAGTTCAAGCTTAAGCCGATATACTTCATCCTTTGCGGCGACTACGATACTAATGACAAGAACATCTCGCTTCGCAAGGAAGCTTTCCGTAACCTCATCAAGCGTCTTGGCGACTATGCCGATGTAGGCATCCATCCTTCGTTTTCATCCTATCTTGATATCGTTAAGCTGAAAAAGGAAATGGACAACCTGTCGGAGGTATTGCACCGTCCACTGACCAAGAGCCGTCAACACTTTCTGAGGATGAACCTGCCACGCAGTTATCAGAAACTTATCGAGTTGGACATCAGCGATGACTACACTATGGGTTTTGCTTCGCAGGCGGGCTTTCGTGCCGGCATCGCCGATACTTTCCGTTTCTACGACCTCGAAAACGATATGGTCACCAACCTTCGTGTGCATCCTTTCGCTTTGATGGACGGTACCATGCGCGACTATCTGAATCTCGATGTGGAAGCCTCGTATGTCCTTGCAAAACAACTTGTTGACGAGGTGAAAGGAGTAGGAGGGACATTCATTTATCTCACTCACAATGAAACTCTTGGCGGTGAAAAGCGTTGGGTCGGCTGGCCTGAGATGTACCGCCAACTATTAGAATATATCACCAAGGCCCCTGAGCCTGCGGTCCCTGAGGCCCATCGAAGGGTCGAAGGGCCGGTTTAAAGTAATGAATTCGTTTCTATGATACAATATCTTGTAAATAACCAAATTGACAAAACTAAATGGGATTCGACCATCGCTGAATGTGGCAACATCTACGCTTTTTCATGGTATCTCGACATGGTTCATCCCCAGTGGGAAGCCCTCGTTGAGGATGACTATCAGTCAGTGATGCCTTTGACGGGTAGGAAAAAATTCGGGATCAACTATCTCTATCAGCCTTATTTCGTGCAACAGTTGGGCGTGTTTTCCAAAGAGCCCGTGACACCCGAAAAGACTAATGAGTTTTTGAATGCCATTCCTAATAATTATCGTTTTGCCGAGATCAGGTTGAATGAAAACAATATCTTCGACAACGATGTTCAAGGTGTTGAATATCATAGAAATGTGCTGCTTGACTTGAATAAGGATTATGAGGCTATTCGTGCGGGTTATCACCAAAACACAAAGCGTAATTTGGCCAAGGCTGAAGATAATAATCTGCAATTGGTCACATCGGTGATTCCCTACCATGTGGTGGCCTTGTTCCGCGACAACCGTGGAGCTTTGCTCGATAAGTGGGGTGATGCCGAGTACGGTGTGCTGACGCGTTTGGCTCAGGTGGCCCAGCAACGGAATGCCGCCTTTATGTTGGGGGTGAACGAAAAAGGAATAGGACAGTTGATTTGTGCCGCTATCTTCATGAAAACCAATGACCGAATCACTTTCCTGTTTTCAGGCCTCACCGTGGAAGGCAAGCAGCGCCAAGCCATGACCTATCTCTTGGATCAGGTGATACAAAAATATGCCAACCAACCGTTGACTTTTGATTTCGAGGGCTCAGATGATGAGAATTTGGCTCGTTTCTATCTTGGCTTTGGCGGTACGGAGGTCAAGTATCCATCCTATACTTTCAATCGGCTTTCGCCCATCGGTAAAGCTTTGCTTAAGGTTTGGAAAAAGCACAAATAAACAACACACAGACGCTACTTGTCTGTGTTCCAAAGCATTTCAACTAACTTGGTTGTTGTGAAGCGATAGCGTTAAAGTGCTGTTATTTTTCAGCCTTGGGCTCTTCTTCTTTGGTCTCCTCGGCCTTGTCTTCAGCTTCTTTTTCAGGCTCGTCTTCTGCCCATTTGGTTGCCGCACTCACTCCGGCCTTCACCGATTTGATGAGCGATTTGCCTAAATCCTCACCCAACGAAGCCCAGTCTTTACCGACTTTTTTCCAGTTTTCTTTCAAGTCTCCTGCCATGGTGTTTGTCCCTTTCTTTTATTTTTCGTGTAAATGCTTTAGAGTTTTAGTAATGCAAAAATAGGGAAATTTTGTAACGCGCAATAGCATCTGAAAAAAAATAATGACAGATTTGCGAATGATTTGTTTCTTTTCTCTATCTTTGTGGCAAATCCCAACACTATGATTGAAATTCACAATTTAGAGAAAACCGACAGTGTCTTCAACCAATATATGGCTGAACTCCGAGATGCTGTCATTCAGCAGGACCGTATGCGCTTCCGCCGCAACCTCGAACGCATTGGCGAAGTCATGGCTTACGAAATCAGCAAAGCCCTTGAATACGATGATGAAGAGGTGACTACCCCTTTGGGAATAAAGCAGATACGGACGATGCACGAGCAACCCGTTATCGCTACCATCTTGCGTGCTGGCTTGCCGTTCCACAATGGAATGCTCAGCATGTTTGACCAAGCGGACAGCGCCTTCATCGCGGCCTACCGCAAATATGACAAGAACGAGGAGAACTCTGAGATACGCGTTGAATATTTCTCTTCTCCCGATATCGAGGACCGTGTCCTGATTGTCTGTGATCCGCTATTGGCGACGGGCGAGTCCATCGTGAAGACTTTGAACGGTCTGATGGAGGATATGATGCCGAAGGAGATCCATATTGCTGTGGCGGTGGCTAGCCAGGATGGCTTGGACTATGTGGAGCGTACCATGTCGCGCCTGCCCGTCACCATCTGGGTGGGCAGCGTCGACGAGGAACTGACGGCCAGAGCTTATGTCGTTCCTGGTATCGGCGATGTGGGTGACCTGGCATACGGTGAAAAGAGATAAACAATGACACGAGACTACGAGACGCGAGACACGAGACTGTCCCGTGTCCCGAAGTCCCGCGTCCCGAGTCAAAAAATACAATATGTCAGAAGAAAAGAAAAAGCGCGATGGCTTTGGCTCGAAGATAGGCATTATTGCCGCTGCTGCGGGCTCGGCCATCGGATTGGGTAATATCTACCGTTTCCCATGCGAATTGGGCAACAACGGCGGAGCGGCATTCCTGTTGGTTTATCTCGCCGTGGTCATCTTCCTCGGCATCCCTGTGATGTTGTCGGAGTTGGTCATCGGTCGACGCTCACAGAGCAATGCCGTAGGAGCCTTCAAGAAACTTGCGCCTAAGTCGGCGTGGTCGATTGTTGGCTATATGGGCGTGTTATGTGGATTCATTATCTTCGCTTTCTATTCCACCGTGTCGGGCTGGACTTTGGAATACATCATCAAGGCGGTGACCAACTCGTTCCAAGGCAAGGACTTGGCAACCATGGAGCAAGACTTTGCCGACTTCCATAATATGGGCTGGCGCAATGTGATGTGGCAGGCCATCTTCATATTCCTGACCGGCTTTGTGGTCTTCAAAGGAGTGCAAAACGGCATTGAGAGATACGCAAAAATCCTTATGCCGCTGCTTTTGGTCATCTTGATTGTCTTGGGTATACGCTCTGTTACGCTACCAGGGGCCAAAGAAGGATTGTCGTTCCTATTCCATCCGGATTTCTCTAAAATCGATGGAAATGTCCTTATCAGTGCTTTGGGCCAAGGCTTCTTCTCGTTGAGTCTCGGCATGGGAGCACTCATTACTTATGGTTCATACATCAAGAAAAAAGACAACTTGACTTCCACCGCCTTTTCCGTGGTGCTTGCCGACACCTTGATTGCGGTGTTGGCGGGTCTCGTCATCTTCCCTGCGGCTTTCTCGTTTGGCATCC
>JAEEGI010012638.1_pt1 | contig 18038 bp, 16 predicted proteins | sample 8958751 | NCBI WGS metagenome assembly JAEEGI01 (sample SAMN16246545, study PRJNA631951) | gut metagenome | biome: gut microbiome; feature: rumen; material: KS-attached | host: Bos | place: Iran: Karaj | collected 2018-10 | reverse complement strand
CGAAAGTGTACCGCTTTTTCCGAGCCATCGCTTTCCCGATCGCCTACCTCCTGTACAGGCCGATCTACAAGGGAAAAGAGAACATCCCGGAAGAAGGCGGCGCCATCATCGCTTCCAACCACATCCACCTCTGTGATCCGGCTTTCATCCTGATGTCCACGAAGAGAGTGGTCCGTTATCTGGCCAAGAAGGAACTGCACGACTCCGTCCTGGGTTTCATCTATGATGCGGCCAACACGATACCGGTGGACAGGCAGCACGGCGCCCACGCTTCGATCGAGGCGGCGGAGGCCGCTTTGAGACAGGGGGAGCTCGTCGGCATCTTTCCGGAAGGGACGCGCAACCGCAAGAGGCCGGGTGAACTGCTGGATTTCAGGATCGGTGCTGTGAAGATGGCGCAGGATACCGGTGTTCCCATCATCCCGATCGCCTACAGCAGCGGGGGAAGGCCTTTCCTGGATCCCTACAACATCGTTGTCGGGAAGGCGTTCTATGTTGAACAGGATGCCGATCTGGAAGAGGAAAACAAAAAGCTCCAAAACAGGATACAGGAGCTTCTGGAAGAATCTGAGACATTAAGATAAAGACCATGCCGAAACATGGTCTTTTTGTCAGCCAAGGTCTTCGCCGTTAGTGGCGATGACTTTTTTATACCAGTAGAAGGAGTCCTTGCGGGAACGGTCATAGGTCCCGTTTCCTTCGTCGTCCGCATCGACATAGATGAAACCGTAGCGCTTGGACATCGATACCAGCGAGCAGGATACCAGGTCGATACAGCCCCATGGCGTATAGCCCATGACATCGACGCCGTCTTCGATCGCCAGGGCGATCGCTTCGATGTGTGAACGCAGGTAGGAGATGCGGTAGTCGTCGTGGATCTTTCCTTCGGCATCCGGCTGCTCGAAAGCGCCCAATCCGTTCTCAACGATGTAGATCGGTTTATGGAACCTGTCTCTGAGTTCGTTGAGGGAGATGCGCAGGGCAGTCGGGTCGATCTGCCAGCCGAATTCGCTGTCAGGAAGGTGCGGGTTCTTCAGCATGCGGATGAAGCTGCCGATCCTTTCCTGCCGTTTGGGATCCGCTGTGACGACCGAAGACAGATAGTAGCTCAGCGAGATGAAATCGACCTTACCTTCTTTGAGGATCTCTTCATAGCCGTCGTACCATTTGATCTCGATGCCGTTCCTCCGGTAGTAGGTCCTGATCCATTCAGGATAAGCGCCTCCCGCCATGACATCGCAGAAGAACATGTTGAATTCCGTTTCCTCGTGAGCCCTGTAGGCATCCTGTGGAGAAGGTGTCTCCGGATAGAGGTGGTGGAGATTGAACATGTTTCCGATCAGACAGTTTGGTGCGTGTTCATGAGCGTACTTGACGATCATGGCACTGGCGATGAACTGATGGTGGAGAGCCTGATGGGAGGAATCGTTCCAGCGTTTCGCCATGTCTTCAGGCAGCGGACCGAACGGCCTAAAGCCTTTCGGGATCTCGAATTCATCGTTGCGGTCAAGGATGATGCCGCCGCCCAGCCAAGGTACGGCAGTGACCATGTTGATCTCGTTGAATGTGAGCCAGTATTTGACTTCGTCTTTGTATTCGTCGATGATGAATTTCAGGTATCTGAAGCAGTGCGGAATGACTTCCGGCGCTGTCCAGCCATCGTACTTCTCAACGAATATGATCGGAAGTTCGTAATGGATCATCGTGACCAGCGGTTCGATGTCGTATTTGTGAAGCTCCCTGAAAACGTTATGGTAGAATTCAACGCCTTCTTTGACAGGTTCTTCTTCAAGGCCTGTCGGGAAGAGCCTTGTCCAGGAGATGGACATGCGGAAGGATCTGAAGCCCATTTCCGCCAGCAATGCGATGTCTTCCTTGTAGCGGTGGTAGAAGTCGATGCCTCTCCGGTTCGGGAAATTGAGGGTCGCTTCTTCAGCCTTTGCTTTCTCATAGTCTTTTTTCAGCATGAAGTTGCAAGGCTGTTTCGGACCTCTGAAATAGACATAATCCAGATGGGAGAGGCCTTTGCCGTCTTCACATCTGCCTCCTTCCAGCTGGGCGGCGGAGGTTGCGCCGCCCCACAGGAAGTTCTTTGGAAATCTGGACATTAAGGATTAACCCTGACGGTCGATCTCGTCGGCTTCTTCGTCCTTGTAGAAGACCATCGTCAGAGCGAAGGTGACGATCGCTGCGATCACGACGGCGATGATGATGTTCCTGAGGTCTGCCATCGGATTCGGTACAGGTGCCGGGTTGATGAATACCGGGAACGTGAAGATGTTTGGCGGACCGCCGGCATAGGAACCGACATTCAATAAGGCACAGATCACGCCGCCGACAGCGGAACCGATCATTGCGGCATACAGGGATTTCCTGTATTTGAAAGTGATACCGTACATACCCGGTTCAGAGATGCCAGGGACGGCATCAGAGAACGCGCAGGACAGAGCGAGAGATCTGCGATCCGGATTCTTCGCTTTAAGTGCGACAGCCAGACATGCGGCAGCCTGGGTATACTGGAACAGGAATCCGGCAGGATGGTTGACCGGGTTTTTGCCGAATCTTGCACCGATCGCAACACCGACCGCCATCAGGTTGAAATGCAGACCGGTGATGACGATGAACGGGTAGATGGCACAGAAGATCGGGATCAGCACTTTTCCGATCGGGGAGTTGAATAAAGCGATCAGCAGACCCGCGAATCCGCTTGACAATCTTGCACCGATCGGAGCCAGGACCAGCAGGCCCAGCGGCAGCATGATGATCAGTTCAAGCAATGGTACGAACACGAAGCGTACGGACTTCGGAATGATCCTGTTGAGGAACTTCTCGATATATCCCATGACGAAGATGCACAGGATGGCCGGAATGATCGTGTTGGAATAAGTAGCCGGATAGATCGGCATGCCAAACAGGAAGCCGGCATTTCCTGTACCCGGAATGATGGTCGGAGGTCCGCCCGGATTCGGGATCGTCGCACCTGCGCCTTGCTTGCAAAGTTCAACAAAATCAGGATAGACCAGGATCAGGCCCATTAAGAGAGCCATCGCGGCCTTGACGTTGAAACGTCTGGAAGCGGCATAGGCAACAAGGACCGGCAAGAAGTAGTAGGCTACATTGTAGACCCAGGTGAGTGTTGCGACGGTAGGAGAGTCAGCCGGGAGAACATGCAGGTTGACCAGCAGCAATACGACCGCCTGCAAGAGACCGCAAGCCAGCAGAGCCGGCAGGATCGGGAACACGCAGGCGACGATGGCCGGTAAGATGGATCCCAGGATGTCCTTGAATGATTTTTTCTTTGTCAGTTCCGGATCCAGGTTCTCATCGATCGCGGCTTCTCTTGTGACACCGGCTTCTTTGACGAAGTATTCATAAACATCCGTCACGTCTGTGCCGATGATGACCTGTATCTGGTCGCCGATCGACTGTGCTCCGATGACACCGAGCTTCTTGATCTCGTCGAGATTGACGAGGCTGGCGTCTTTCGGCGTGATACGCAGTCTGGTGAGACAGTGTGCGGCATGGGCAATATTGTCTTTGCCGCCGACAAGTTCGACTATCTGCGCAGCAAGCTGCCCATAGTCTTTTTTGTTTGCCATATTTTTACCCCTTTCTTTGAAAATTGATTATAAAGTCACGCAATGGCTTTGCGTAGAGACCGGTATGGATGATGTTTTTTCTGATGGGATCGGTTGGAATAAAAAAATCTTCGCAGCATCCCAAAACATCGATCATTTAATGTTTAAAGGATAAGCCCCGAAGATCACGAGTAACAAACCTTAACTTCTAAATCCATCTTATAAAAAAATGTAAGCGCTGTCAATATGGCTGACGATCATGAAAAAAGCGCAGCTTTCAGACCGCGCTTCATACGTGTATTTGGAGACCTTTACTGAATGAATCCGAAACAGTCGCCGTATTTCAGATAGTCCAGCAGGAACATTTCCTCTTCCCTGATCCTTCCGACGTAGTTCATGTTGCCGTCGTTGCGGATCGGTTTCCTGGCGATGTGGACTTCGCCTTTATAGCGGGGGATCTTGTCGTTGATGATGAGGATGTCGCCGTTTTCGAAACATTCCTTTTCACATGGCCTGGCGGCAAGCGGGGCATAGCGGTAGTCGAACCTTCCCCATCTGGAGCGGATGATGATCTTCGTGTATTCGGAGACGTTGTGTTTCGTGAAATGGAAGAGGATGTCCTTTTCGACATCGGAGACACCTTCCGCCAGATCGATCTTCAGCGGGACGCGTTCGATGTCGCCGATCGGGATCTGTTTGCGGATGCCCGGGAAATAGAAAGGTTTGTCTTCCCCGTAGACGTAGATCTGTTTCATCGTTTCAGCGACTTCTTCGAATTCCTCTTTCGAGGCGAAGGCGTTGCCGATGATCAGTTCATCCGATCCCAAAAGCAGATTGTGACGGACCTGCAGGCCGATCGGCAGGTCTCTGTCGATCTCGATCGTCGGCAGACCGTCGGAGACAGGCCACGGGCCGTGTGTCCCTTTGACGTTGGAGGAGATGAAGATCTGTGTCTTCATGCCTTCCTTTCTGAAGAACTGGTTGGTCTTGCAGACATCTTCGCTGTCGGCACCGGTGTTTCTGAGCGGATAGAAGTTGTAGGATCCGATGATCCTTTCTTTCCTGCCGCCCATTTCGATGATCTTCCTGACGGTATCAACAAGCGAGGCGTTGAGCTGTACGCCCAGTCCTTGCGAGTTGTTGACGATCTGCACGTCTCTTTCGTCTTCAAACATCAGGTCGAGACGAAGGACGTCAAGCCCCATCTCCTTGAAAAGAGACAGGTCATCCGGGCTGGCTCCCATCTGCATGAAGAAGCGGGCGTTGCAGTCACCGTAGACCTGCATCTGATATCTGTGGGCGATATCGCAGAGTCCTCTGAAATAGGCGAGGATCTCTTCCTTGCTTCCTTCAACGGAAAAAAGGCTGGTGAAGACTTTGGTGAAACCGTAGCTGCTTGCCAGCTTCAGATAGTCGTCGATCTGTTTTGGACTTTCCTGTTCCGGGTATAGGGATACGCCTAATTGGATCATGTTCCTTCTCCTTCTGAATATATGAACTGCAATCACTCTTCGATCCTGGATACCAGACGATTGATGTGGACACAGATGTAGAGGAGTTCTTCCTCGCTGAGTTCAAAACCGTAGTGTTTTCTGAACAGATCGGAGATCTGCAGGGAACACTGATAGGACTGTTCGTATTTCGTCTTGATCGATCCGATGAGTTCTTCATTGCCGCTCTTGAACTGTTCGTTGTTGGACAGCCTTCTGGTCAGATAGTCCAGGTGGGTCACGAAGCGGCTGTAGTTGAAGCTGGAGCGGTCGATGCCGATGCCGAAGGCTTCTTCGATCAGTTTCGTGCTTTCTTCGATGATCTCGCTGGAGTCGATCTTTTTCGCTTTTTCCGGAAGGATGCGGTCGTTGATGAAGTGCAGGCAGAGAGTGCCCGCTTCCATGCGCGGAAGCTTCTCACCGGTCATCTCTTTGATGATCTTCAGGGAATCTTCCGCCAGGCGCATCTCATCGGGATAGAGCTGTCTGAGATCCTGGACGACCGGCATGCCCAGATAGATGTTCCTGTCTTTGCGTTCGATCGCAAACTGCAGGTGATCGGCCAGCGAGATGGCTTTTGATGAGGGATAGGTCACGTTGAGTTCATCCGATACGTAGTCGATGATCTGTATCGCCGTGTTGACGATGACCGTCGGGATGTTGCGGATGATGCCGTAGTCCGTGTCTTTGATATTGTAGAATGTGCGGTTGATCTTGCTGAGAGGGATGTCTTCATCAGGCCTGTAGAAGCCGATGCCCTTGCCGAAAACGACGACTTCGCGCCCTTTGGAGTCGACACAGTGGGAGATGTTGTTATTGATGCTTTTGATGACTTTCATCCCTTGTCCCGCCTTTAAGAAAAAAGATCCGCATCTTCAGTCCTGACCATAGAAGGATCGTGCATGGAAACAGGGTTCGATGGGATCCTGAGCTGTGGCCGTCTTCTTATCCGATTTCATTATATGGACATCGATTTCTTTGTGTCAATTCATTCACAAAGGCCTGTTTTGCCCGTTTTTTTGATTTTGCATAGGGTGGGTTTGAAACAGTATCTATGCTAATATGAAAAGAGAAAAACGGGATATAGGATGCTATGCAAAGAAGAGAGATGGAAATGAAAAAAGCGGGAATGAGGATGAGCGTCCTGATGGGCGCTTCGATGAGTCTCATTCTTTCATTGATCGGTCTTTTGAGTGCGGGTCAATTGAATCTCAGAAGCCTGCTGGTCAATTTTGTCATCAGCTTTGCGATCAGTTTCCTGATCGGTATGGTCATTCCGATGCGAAAGATCTCAAGTGCGCTGATCGGGAGGATGAAGTTCCAGCCGGGAAGCCTGAAGGCAAGGCTGTCTGATGCGCTGATCTCAGATCTGTGCTATTCGCCGCTGATGACTTTCATCATGGTCTTCATCGCCCACCGCCAGGCTGTTTCCCACGGGGCAAGGATCCCGTTTCTTCCGATGCTGCTAAAGTCTGAATGCATCAGCCTGATCGCAGCCTTCATTGCCATTTATTTGCTGAGTCCGGTCCTGATGAAGATCGCCTTCAGAGGCGTTCAGGTACCGGAAGACAGGAGGGATCATAGATGAAACTGCTGTGTTTTGATGTCGGCGGAACGCTGATCAAATCTGCCGTATTGAATGAGGAATTGGAACTGAGCAGGCAGGACAGTGTGCCGACGCCGTTTACGGATTTCGAAAGCTTCGTCTCTGTCATCACGGACAGGTATCAGGAATGCAAAGAGGAAGTGGAAGGGATCGCCATCTCGATGCCGGGCATCATCGATGCGAAAAAGGGCATCTATTACAGCGGCGGTGTCTTCAGGTATCCGCATCCGCGCAACATCGCCGAAGTGCTGAGCGAGCGCTGCGGCTGTCCGGTGAGGATAGAAAACGATGCCAAGGCTGCCGTACTGGCGGAGTTCCATGAGGGCGTCCTCCAGGGGTGCCAGAATGCCTGCGTCTTCGTCATCGGTACCGGTGTCGGCGGCGGACTGATCATCGATTCCAAAGTCGTCAGGGGCCCGCATTTTTCGGCCGGTGAATTCTCTTTCGTCAACACGGAGAATGAGAAGTACGATGACATCGACTACATGGTCGGGCACCGCTGTTCCACGGATTTCCTTTTGCGAAGATACAAGGAACTCAAAGGGAGCAAAGAAGAGATCGATGGCCGCGCCTTCTTTGCCAGACTGGAGAGCGATGATGCGGCCAGGGAAGCCTTCGATGAGCTCTGTACGAATGTGGCTCTGCAGATCTACAATCTGCACTGGCTCCTGGATCTGGAGAAGGTGGCGATCGGCGGAGGCATCTCCAGACAGCCGATCCTGACGGAGAGGATCAGGGAGAAGTTTGCGGAAGTGAAAGAAAAGTCCTTTGCCGGACAGGTGGGATTTGAGATGCCGGTGGAGATCGTGACGTGCCGGTTCTGCAACGATGCCAATCTGATCGGTGCTTTCATCTCCTATCGCGATCAAAGAGGATGACAAAAAAGATCGGATGTTCATGACGGGATCATGGATCATCCGATCTTTCATTTTCAGTAAGTCAGCAGATCTCTTCCTTCTTCCGGGCAGGTGTACAGAGAGATCTCTTTTCCTTTCATGACTTTTGCGGTGGTCTCATAGGCGACATCCCGGGTGTTGTTGTTGAGCGAGATGTGGGCCAGTATGAAGTTCCTGGTCCCTGTCTCATACAACCTGGCGATCGTGGCTGCGCAGTCGTCGTTTGAAAGGTGTCCATATTTGGAGAGTATCCTTCTTTGCAGGTCTTTGGGATAGGGGCCATTCTTCAGCATTTCCACATCGTGGTTGGATTCGATGATGACGACGTCGGATCCGGAAAGTTCTTCAATGATCGTGTCGCTCATCAGCCCGCAGTCGGTGACGAAGCCGACTTTTCTGTTTTTTGTGGCGAAAGTGTATCCGCAGGTCTTGACGAAGTCGTGCGGGACATAGAACATCCGGACTGTCAGGCCGTTGATGTCCGTATCGGCGTAGGCGTCGATGATGGATCTGTCCGCTTTGATGTTGCGGATATTGTACATGTGGGAGGCGTCACCGTAAACGGGACAGGAAGTGTTGTTGGCGATGGCCGGCGCTGCCTTGATGTGGTCGGAATGCGAGTGGGTCAGAAAGATCGCTTCGATGCCGGCAAGGTCTCTGCCGTGTCCGTTCAGCGTGTCTCTGACTTTGCGCATGCCGATGCCCATGTCGACGAGAAAATGATGATCTTCGATCTCGATGTAGATGCAGTTGCCGGTAGAGCCTGAGCCTATCGGGATGATGTTGATGGAACCCATAAATCAATGATAACAGAGATGGGGATCTTTTGTTCCGGAACATGAAGGCAGCCTGAAATGGCTTCCTGTTCTATAATGGAGCCATGAATATGAGGACTTATTCCAAAAAATACGCGTTCATCCTGGTCGCTCTGTATATCGCTTTGCAAAGGACGCTGCCCAGACTGTTCACTCAGAAGACCATGGGCAGGGAGATCCTGCTTCGTCTTGGTCTGGGTCTGATCGCCTTCTGTTTCGTCTATCTGATCGTTGGAAAGAGAGTCTTTTCCTATTTCGGAAAGGGAACAGGCTGCAGCATCAGCAGACTCCTGATCCTTTGCCTGCCGTCGTTTTTATTGTGTGCCATGGCTCTGTCCCTGTCGTTTGGAACAGAGGAATTCGTGCAGAACTGGCTGATGCAGCTGCTCAGGCAGTTCGTCCTTTTCCTGAGCGTCGGTTTCTATGAGGAGATGGTCTATCGGGTCCTGATCAACGATGCGGTCCTCACTTCGCTGAACAAGAGGAAACATGTCTTTCTTTATGCCGCGCTGATCTCGGCTTTCCTTTTTGGTGTGACGCACATCATCGACAGTTCCTTTCATTCGGATATCGAGGTCATCAGTGCTTTGCTGAAGATCGTTTCCGCCGGCATGATCGGCACGGCTTTCCTGTTCATGTTCTGGAAGACAGAGAACATCCTGGGCTGCATGATCATACACATGCTGTTTGATTTCCTTCCTTCCATCGGAAGCTGTCTCTTTGAAGATACGAGCGTCCTCCATGTCGAATATGTCATGGATGGCAGGATGGGGATCATGGCGATATCCGTCTACTGTCTGGAGATCCTTTGGGCTTCCTATATCCTCTTCCGTCTGTGGAAGAACGAGCTGCAGGATGCCGATTTTGCTGAGCTGAGAAGTCATTATTCCGGAGGGGAGCGATGATACTGAATACGGGCAGCCGGACAGACATACCGGCTTTTTACAGCGAGTGGTTCATGAACAGGATCAGGGAGGGTTTCGTCATGGTGAGGAATCCTTTCGATCCGCACATGGTGATCCGCTACGACATCGATCCTGAGACGACGGACATCATCGTCTTCTGCACCAAAAACCCAAAGCCGATGCTGGAACACATTGATGAGCTGAAGGATCACAGGATGTACTGGAACGTGACGATCACGCCTTACGGAAAAGAGATCGAGGAGAATGTTCCGAACAAGAAGGAGGTCATGGATTCTTTCATTGAACTTTCAAAGAAGGTCGGCGTCAACAGCGTCGTCTGGCGCTATGATCCGATCTTCATCTCGGAAAGGTATTCTTTGGACTATCACCTTCTGATCTTTGAAAAGATGGCGAAGTATCTGCAGGGATGCTGCAACGCCTGCATCATCAGTTTCATCGATCTCTATGAGAAGACCAGGCGCAACTTCCCCGAAGTGAGGGAGGTCAGCAGGCAGGATCAGGAATATCTGACGGAGCGCTTTGTGAAGATCGCTGCGCGTTACGGCATGAGGATCAGGCTCTGCCATGAAGACAGGGAGCTTGAGAGGTTCGGAGCGGATGCTTCGGGCTGTCTGAGCCGGAAGGTACTGGAAGAGGCGACGGGACTGAAGCTCAAAGAGAACAGGGGAAACTTCACCAGACAGGGCTGTGAATGCCTGCTGGGAAATGATATCGGGGCTTACAATTCCTGCATGCATTACTGCAGGTACTGTTATGCCAACTATGACAAAAAGATCGTGGCGGAAAACCGGAGACTTCATGATCCGAAGAGCCCTCTTCTGATAGGGAAGCTGGAAGAAGATGATGTCGTGAAGGTCCACAGATCCGTTTCCGTGATCGAGGATCAGATGAGTCTTTTCTGAAAGGGCTTTTCCATAAGGGAATGATATACAGGCTCCCTGGGAGCCTTTTTCTATACGTGTGACTTAGACATGGAAGAGCGTGTCTATTATAATGAAATCAGGATATTGAACACACAATAATACGGATCTCAAAGACAGGTATGGATACCTGAGAAAGGCAAGAGTTATGAGTGATTTTAAAAACTTCTGTGATCAGCAGGGAAGAGTCTGCGCCAAGGCCGTCATAGCTGACTCCTATATGACGGGTGCTTCCCTGGTGGGAGATGCTTTCCAGCATGAGAGCGTGCCGTTTTTCATCACGGCTCATGCGATCGATACAGGCAGGAACATCATGATCTTCGGATTGAGCGATGAGAAGTTCACGACCTACAAAAACAGGATGCTGACGATGACCCTGAAGCAGATGGCTGATGTCAGATGGGATTCCCTGCGCGATTTTGTCGAACCCGAGGATTATCTGGATCAGTTCGCCAGAGCTCTCTCCCAGATGGATCTGAGGGCTGTGGGAGAGGCGGACATGCCAAGCATCTGCGGTCAGAACAAAGAAGAGGCTTATCGCGATTTCATGTCGGAATACGAGGCGGCGTTTCAAAGGGATGCATACTTCGGAGTAGAGACCAGGGCCAACAACGTCCTGGTGCGTTCTTTCATGCGTCGTTATGAGGGGATCGCCAGGAGCGGTGTGAAATGCACGGTCGTGGCCGGTATGGACTACAACGGCATCGAGTATTATTCACCGGCTTCCATGTTGAGTGCGATCAATCCGCTGATGGGACTCATGGGAGCGGCGATCAAAAACAAGCAGGCTGAAAAGAGTTCCAATAAACTCGGACAGGGAAGTCCCTGCGATGCCATCGACTGGGGCGCCAGAAACAAGTTCCTGCTGGTGACACCGAAGGAATATGAAAAGGAAGCTTTCAATGACTTCATGGACTTCGTGCAGACTTTCCATATGGATCAGGATCTTCGTTCCCGTTTCTATGAGATGAATGCACAGCGTATACAGATGCGTCTGCAGGAGACGATGCGTTTTCAGGGCATCGCCCAAGCCAACATGCAGAATCTCATGTACAACCAGCAGAGGCTCACACAGACACTGGCGCAGAATTCAGCGGCCATGTCCGACATGATCATGGATTCCTGGAACAGGAAGATGGCTTCCGATTCCCGGATCTCTCAGGCGAGGAGCGAGGCGATCAGAGGGGTCAATGTCTATCAGAATTCCTATGGTCAGAATGTCGATGTGTCTGTCAGCGCCGACCATGTCTATGAAAATCAGTATGGCGATGTCTACGGCGTTTCCGGCAACGCTCCTGATCAGGAACTTCTGAACAGGCTGAACTGGAAGGAGCTCAAAAAATGATCAGAAAGGTGATGCTGGTGGGGATACTGCTGATGAGCCTGACGGGATGTTTCGGCAGATACAGGATCGAATTTGACGAGGAAGATGTCGTAAACTGTCCGCGTTCCGCCAAGGCCGGTGAGACTGTCACGTTTGAGACGGTCATCGTCTGCGATGCCGATCTCTATGTCTACATCAATGATGTGGAGCTGAAACCGGTCAGGGAAGGATGCTATGAATTCGTCATGCCTGAGGAAGATGTGGTCATCAGGACGGTGATCGTTTCCAACGGGCTGGCATAGGAGGAGAGATGGATCTGAGTGAAAGGGTCAGCAGATGCGAAGACGGAAAATACAGATGGATCTATGAACTGGATATGTATAAGAATCCATCGATCTTTTATACGGTCGCCAAGGTGGTGGGCATCTGTCTGCTTCTTCCGATCGGAATGATCGTATTCCTGGGGATCAGGGAAAGACAAAGCCTCACAGACATCCTGATGGAGCTGGTACCGGTCTATGTCGTCATCGGCATACTTGTGCTGATCACCGGTTTTTCCTACTGGTATGTGGCGCACATGTATGGCGGACGTTACTGCGCCGTCTATGAGATGGATGAGTACGGGGTAGAGGCGAAACAGATCAAAAAGCAGTTTGAGAAACAGAAAGTCATAGCGGAATTTGCCGCATGGACGGCTGCCCTGACCGGGAATCCCGGTCTCATGGGGTCGGCCTTGTACAACATGACCAATGACAGTTCCTATTCCGAGTTCAGGAAAGTCTATTCCGTCCGTTCATTCAAAGACAGGGATCTGATCAAGGTGAATTCGCCTTTCCTTTTCAATCAGATCTATGTCGGGAAAGAAGATTTTGATTTCGTGGAAAACTATATACGCGAACATTGTGCGAAAGTAAAAGGATAAAGATATGAGCGAATTTGAAAGCGGGATCGGCGAGAGCTATTCAGTGAAAGTGGAAATAGAAGACGGCAACGATGACAGGATCTCTCTGACTGTCGATCCGGTCGGCCGTTTTCATCCGGGTGGCTGTGAGGCTTTTGCCTATGTGAAGAAGGACGCACTTCTTACTCTTCGTTCTGCGCAGGATATCATGGACTATTTCCTGAAGAGGATCTGTTTTGAAAATCTGGAAACGGCGATCGATGACCTGGACGATCTTTCTCTGGGAAGCGTCCTGGACTATACCGGCAAGCTGGAAGTAAACGAGGACAATGAGTGGTTCCTCCCGTATTTCAAAGGCCTGAATGAGAAGGTGGAGCTTTTTGATGAGAAACTGCGTTCGATGGAAGGGAAGATCGCCAGGATCATCGTCCATCAGTATCACAGCGCTTCCGGCGAGCTTTGCGATTTTACCGATTATACCAACTGTCCGGAGGGAGAAGAGGAAGAGGAGATCCGTTCCCACTTTGAGAAGATCCTGAGCGATGACAGCGATATCGATGCGATCCTGTCGCTGTTTGAAGACGGATATTTCTATGGGAATGGCTATGACAGCGATCAGGTGATCACTGCGGATCTGAAGGAAGGAAAGGCTGAGGAAAAGCTGAGGATCACGGATATCCGTTGATTGCCATGCGGACACGGATCGAAGAAGAAGTAAGGATATGAGTGAAGAGAGACATTACAGCGCCTTCATCTCCTACAGGCATGTCCCGCGGGATATCGAAGTCGCCAGACACATACAGCAGAAGCTGGAGCATTTCAAGGCACCCAAGCAGATCGCGGAAAAATACGGGATCAGCGGTTTTGACAGACTTTTCCGTGATCAGGAGGAACTGGAGATCGGTGCCGATCTTTCGGCAAAGATCCAGTATGCCCTGGATCATTCGGACTATCTGATCGTCATCTGTTCGCCGGAATACAGCGAGTCGAAATGGTGCCAGCTGGAGGTCGAATCCTTCCTGCAGAAGCACGATCATGATCATGTGTTCTGCGTGCTGTCAAGCGGTGAGCCGCCGGAGATCTTCCCGAAGATCCTCTGTGATCATGCCGAGCCTTTGGGCTGCGATTACCGGGGCGATTTCAAGGAAGCGGATCGGATCGAACTGCCGCGTCTAGAGTCGGCGATGATCGGCTGTTCCTACGACGAACTCGTCATGCGCCAGGAGAGGTATCGGCGCAAGAGGATGCGGACCATTCTGGTTTCTGTTTTTGCGGCTGCATCGATCGTCATCTCCTATCTGCTTTACAGCAACGCCATCATCAGAAAAAACTACGCGCTCTCGCAGATCAACGGATCCCGTCTGCTGGCCAGGGAGTCCCTGAACTACCTGTCGCAGTCCGACCGCTATGAGGCTTTAAGCAGCGCCTTGGAAGCGCTGGATGGGGACAGACCGGAAACGGATGATGCGATCTACGCCTTGAGCAAGGCGGCCAATGCCTATCAGACGCCTTACCATTACAGCGAGTCCTGGCGTGTCGATCAGGTCAGCGACATCAGCGATATGATCGTCAGCGGGGATGGAAGATACATCATATGTCAGGGAAGCGATTCGATCTTTCATACGATCGATATCCTCACTCATGAAGAGAAGGCTTCTTTTCAGATCGGAAGCGATGTCCTTTCTTTTGAAGAAGGAAAGAAGGGGCAACTGATCGCTTATGCGCAGGGTTCCCTGAGATGCATCGATTATCTGAACGGGGAGACCCTTTTTGAGACGCCGATGAAGTATCAGTCGATCGGCTTGAGCAGGACTTCTCATTCGGGGAAGCTCATCGCCACGGCCGACTCCTTTGCGATGCAGATCTGCGATGATCAGGGGGCTCCGTATCTGAGTCTGCCGCTGCCGGAAGATCAGGATGGATACATCATTGATTTCCGTTGGTCTGAAGACGACAGGTATCTGGCAGTCAAACTGAGATGTTCCGATCGGAGATACCGCATCGGCATCTTTGATATGGAGACTTCCTTATTTGCTGCATTGGGTGAGGAAAAGACAGAGATCCTTTCCTTTGACTTCCTGAGCGATGGACGCTTTTATATCCTTTCTGATGACAACGGCAACAGATCGTACCGGGATGCCGATTCCTGTGAACAGTATCAGGGGATCTATGATCTGGAGATCTATGATCCGCTGAAACGCGTCTTCGCAAAGAGGATAGAGGAGAATGGCATACCCGGAAACAGCTGCCTGGTGGAAGATGGCGGGATCCTTTCCCTGATCATCTCCGACCGTCTCTATCGCTATGATGAGGATTTCGATGAGATCGGACAGTATTCCCTGCCTGACAGCATCGTCGGTGTCCTCTATCATTCGCAAGAATACATGAACGTGCTGTGCGCCGACGGATATAACGGGACCATTTTCTATAAGGAGGGAAGCAGTTCCTTCGTGCGCACTTTTCCAAAGGATGCCGATCAGATCCTGGTCGCCAAAGGAGGCGACATCCTTTCGGATATCTATGTCCTGCGCAAGGATGGGGATCTGCACATCTACGAAGGCAGCTATGATGAGGAGCTGCAGATCCTTTCAGACAGCGGTTTTGAGCATCCGGAAAGCAGTCTTCTGAACGGGGAAAGTCTCTTTGTGAAGACGCAGAATGGTCTCCTTCAGTATCCTCTTTCCGGTAATGAAACAGTCAGAAGGATCCCTCTGGAGAGCGGTCATGCCTATCATCTTCTGAAGGCCGATGCCGATAGGGTCTTCATTCTGAAGGCCGATGCGAAAACAGGAAAGCTTTCCATAGCGGTCTATTCAGCTGAAGACGCTTCTTTGATCAGCGAGATCAGCACGTCTCTTTACAACATCTATCTGAGGGCAGGCATCCTTTCCTATCCACTGGACAGAGCGGAGTCCATCTTCCTGGATGCCTTTTATGAAGGCTTTTCATCCATGTGTCTGAACGATCATCTGCTCTATCTGCATGATGAGACGGATAGCGGAAGGATCAGCGTCATCGACCTGGACACTTACGAGGTTTCTTCTGTCGATACCGGCAGACAGCTGCTGATGAACGGCCTGGCGAGCCCTATCCTGCTTTCCGGAGACGGGAAGAAGCTCCTGACATATTCGGACGAGGAGGTCCTGCTGATCGATCTGCCGACAAAGGAGGCGACCGTCCTTTCCCGAAACGACAGCACACGCGCATTGGCTGATATCGATGACGTCCTGGTCTATGCGTCTTCGGATCATCTGAATATCTCTTCTCTGTCAGGAGAGCCTCTGTATCAGATCGATCATCACGATCACGACGTCGTCTCATTCAAAGCGCACGAAGGAAGGATCTTCTGCATCGGCGACGACCACGTGCTGAGGATCTACGGGGACGGAAAACTTCTAAGAAGTGTGAAGCTCTCTTTTGCCGATCCGGCCTTCAGCGAGTATTCGCTCTTCCGTTATGTTTTTGCCGGTGAGAGACTCTGTCTTTTCAATGACACGGCCATGGAGGTGATCTCACTGTCTTCAGACAGTTCCATGCCGTTGTACTTTATAGAGGATTCTGTCCTGGCTTTCGATACAGATGACAGGAAGATCTTCCTTTATTCGTATGATCCTTCGAAAAGGGATGGCCTTTACTATCCGGCTCTGTTCAGGGAATATGACAGGGCTTCGCTGCTGGAGAAGGCAAAGCGGGAAGTGGCCGATTTTCGTTGAGAATAAACTTTGCGGCTATGTTAAAATAAAGACAGATAAGCTGGAAGATGAGACCGGGAGAGATTCCTTGAATGGAAGACCGAAGGTGAAGAAACTCTCAGGTAAAAGGACCGGTTTCTGACAGGACTCTGGAGAGCAATTTATGCACCAAAGAAGCAATCCTCAAAAGGGAGAATCTTTCAGGTAAAGAAACAGAGACAGGATGATTTTTCCTGTCTTTTTTGAAGGAGGGAGAAAAGACAATGGAACTGAAGACACCACTCTATGATGCTCATGTGAAGCTCGGAGGCAGGATCGTACCTTTCGCAGGCTACCTGCTGCCGGTCCAGTATGAAGGCGTGATCGCCGAACACATGGCTGTCAGACAGAAGGCGGGACTTTTTGATGTGTCGCACATGGGCGAGATCACGATGAAGGGCAAGGGGGCACTGGCCACTCTGAATCATCTTCTGACCAACGATTTCACCAATATGCCTATCGGGAAAGTCCGTTATTCCGTGATGTGCTATGAGGATGGCGGTGTCGTGGATGATCTGCTGGTCTACAAGTTCGGCGATGAGGACTACTACATTGTGGTCAACGCTTCGAACCGCCACAAGGACTTCGAGCACATGAAGAAGAACATCCTGGCTGATACGCAGATCGAGGATATCTCGGATCGCGTGGCGCAGGTCGCCCTGCAGGGACCGGAAGCCTATAACATCATCAGGAAGCTGATGAAGGAAGAGGACATCCCAATGAAGTATTACACGGCGAAGAGGGATGTGGATATCGCCGGGATCAACTGTCTGATCTCTTATACCGGATACACCGGTGAGGCGGGCTATGAGATCTATACGGCCAACGAGGATATCGAAAAGCTCTGGGATCTGCTGCTGGAGGCAGGCAAGGAGAATGGCCTGGTCCCGTGCGGACTGGGTGCCAGGGATACCCTGCGTCTGGAGGCTTCGATGCCGCTCTATGGTCATGAGATGGATGAGACGATCACGCCGTTAGAGACAGGTCTTGATTATGGTGTCAAGATGAACAAGGAAGACTTTATCGGCAAGAAGGCCTTAATGGAAAAGGGTGAACCGAAGATCTGCCGTGTAGGCTTGCAGATCGTGGATAAGGGTGTCTTGAGAGAACACCAGGATGTCTATGTCGGTGATACGCTGATCGGTCATACCACCAGCGGTACCTTCTCACCGTTATTCAAGACATCGATCGCCATGGCGTTAATCGACAAGAAGTATTCGGCCATCGGTTCCATCGTGGAAGTCGATGTCCGCGGCAGAAGATTAAAGGCAAAAATTGTAGAGATGCCTTTCTATAAGAGAGAACGTTAAACATAAGGGAGGAAGAATCATGTTTAAAAATCCGGAAGAACTCAAGTATACGAAAACACACGAATGGGTCAAGGAAGAAGACGGCTACTGTGTCGTCGGTCTGACCGATTATGCCCAGGACGCTTTAGGCGATATCGTCTTCATCAACCTGCCAATGGAAGGCGATGAGGTAACTGCCGGAGAAAGCTTTGCTGATGTTGAAAGCGTCAAGGCCGTAAGCGATGTCTTCTCACCGGTCAGCGGCACGGTCGCAGCCGTCAACGAAGAGCTGCTCGATGCCCCGCAGAAGGTAAACGAAGATCCATACGGCGCCTGGTTCATCAAGGTCGAAGGTGAAGTCAGCGAAAACCTGTTAAGCGCCGAAGAATACGCAAAAGTAGTCGAAGAAGAAAACGAGGGCTAGAAAATGGGCAGATATGTTGTTTCAAACAGAAATGAACAACAGGAAATGCTGAAGACTCTTAACATGTCCCAACTCGATGATCTTTACGCCGACGTTCCGCGCAGCGTCCTTAATCCCGATCTGAAGCTGGATAAGGGC
>JAEEGI010012636.1_pt1 | contig 18041 bp, 18 predicted proteins | sample 8958751 | NCBI WGS metagenome assembly JAEEGI01 (sample SAMN16246545, study PRJNA631951) | gut metagenome | biome: gut microbiome; feature: rumen; material: KS-attached | host: Bos | place: Iran: Karaj | collected 2018-10 | reverse complement strand
CAGATAAGTCAGGTTCTCGATCCCTTCTGCCAGGGCTTCGCCCCGGTAAGGGATACGGTGTGCGTCCTGGTACTGATAAGCGTCCACCTGAAGATCCTTCACGATGATGTCATAGATCTCGTTAACAGAAAGATCCTTCAGCTGATCGTGAGAGTATTCGTTCACGACCCGGCCGTACAGTTTTCCTTTGCGGGGGAATCTGGCCCACCTCGGGGAACGCAGATAACCGCCGTCAAACCGGTAGGTGACCAGACCGCAGTCTGTCTCCTTGAAGATCTCCGCCGTCCTTTTGGAAATGAAGTTCGTCAGACCGTCCCAGGATTTGTTGCCTTCCGGAAACATGGCGACATCGATGCCTGCGTTCAGGTTGTCGATGATCAGCTGGACGGTTTTGTCCGCGTCCGCTCCCTTTTCCCTGGGAATGGGCCCGACCAGAAAAGCGATCAGTTTCCCTACAGGACCGGACATGATGTTGGCGCTGGCTACGAACTTGAAATGCTTCCTTAAGCTGATGATCATCAGGAAAGGATCGAAGTCGGAGTTGTGCGTCGAAAGGATCAGGACGGGTTTTTCTTTGATCCTGTAATATTCATAGGAAAAATTCTGGGAGAGGATGAACCACCACCCAGTCAGGATCCTTAAAAAATGATAGACGAATTTGTGCCGGAGAAGGCCTTTGCGGACGTCGTTACTCGTTTCTATTTTGGTTCACACTTTCCAGATAGTCTTTTTTGGCTATGGTTATGGGAATAAGGGTCAGCGGCATCCATAGGGCGGCCGTGATGAAGACCACCCAGTTCGCGGAATAGCCTGCGACGCCGTATTCATTCTGCATGGCGTAACCGAAATGCTTGATCAGGAAGGAACCGATCGGCGTTCCGACGCACATCGGGATCACGACATAAAAGATCTGCCGGATTCCCTCTGACTGACCGTGCATGCTGGCGGGCATACTGTTCTTCAGCATGACCATCAGAGCCTGATAGATGCACATGTAACCGGTCCCGAACAGGAAGATGCCGAGACACGTTACGACAGTCTTAGGGACCCAGACGAGCAGCAGACCGGCAACGGTCAGCCCGACCGAGACATACATGACGTTATAGAATTTGCCGTTGTCCAGATATTTGGAGCAGAGGAACGTAAAGGGCAGGGCGGCGATCAGGGGCAGACCCAGAACCAGTCCGGCGTTGCCGGTCGAGTACCCCTGTGTATATACGAGAAAGTTCGTCAGATGAGAGAAATACATCTGGAATCCGATGAAATAAATGGAAAAGATGAGGCAGATGTCCCGCATCAGTTTGTTCTTCTTCAGGATGGAGAAGTCGAAAACGGAAAAGACCTGATGCCAGAATCCTTTCGGATCTTTGTTCGGAACCAGATCCGGAGCGTCTTTGACCATGAAATGGACGCCGATACTCATCAGCACCAGGAAGACGCCCAGCACGATAAAGAACTTGAAATAATCGATCTTCTCGATGATCTTGCCGAACAGCAGTCCGCCCAGGATCGTTCCTGCGACCGGAAGCACGGCGACTACCGCACCCATCTTGCCGCGGTTGCCTTCTTCGGTGATATCCGTCGTCCAGGCGATAAAACCGGAATCGTTGGCCATGGCGCCGATGAAGCTCATCACACAGTCTGCAGCGACGACCAGCGCCGTCAATACAGCCAGATTCGAATGATCCATGTATTCCGTCAAACCGAACAGTACGACCGTGATGCCCCAGGCCGCATAGCCGATCAGCATCTGCGGTCTTCGTTTGGCAAGCCTGTCACCCAGAGTGCCCCAGACGAAACAGCCGAACGTGCTTGCCAGAGCACTTAACGCCACCATCCATGAAATGATCGAAGCATCCGGAGCGATCTTGGTATAGACGAAATTCGGATACCAGGTGTTTTCGACGCACCAGATCAGCTGCCCCGCCAGACCGACGATCACGACAAACAGCCATTCCTTCCCGGTAAGGACCCGGAGTCCTTTCTCATTGCGATGTATCTCTAACGTCTTTTTATTTTTCTTCTCGCTCATATACGATCCCCCAAAGAGAATAAAACCAACCAGTGCTTATTATATCATGCATCCCGTTCCATGACATGAACGATGATTTATTTCCCCTCCAAATATCGGATATAGTCCTCTTTTGAAAGAGATGCCTGGAATTCTTTCTTGATTCTCCGGACATATTCCGGGTTTTCTGTCAGATATCTTACCGTTTCGATGACGACTTCCGATGGTTCCAGGTAGGCTCTTTCCTTATCGACGATGCACAGATCTTTGCCATGGCAGGAACCCGCAAAACCGCTGTAGCCGAACTGGACGGTGGGCTTGAAGCAGGACAGATCGCCGATATCCCCTGCCGCCATGGACAGTTCGTCGTCATGGATCTCTTCCTCCTTACAGAAGTTCAGCATGTTCTTCTTGATAATGTCATTGATCGGTCGGGACTGATGCATCGGCAGATATCCCGGCAGCGATCGGATCGAAGCGGTAGCTCCAATGGCTTTGGCGCAGTATTTCGCCGCCTGATCGACTTGTTCCGCGACCTGCTGCAGCGTTTCCTGGCTGGAAGATCTCACGTAACACTCGTATACGGTCTTCGCAGGAATGGAATTGACGGTCTGTCCGCCTTCCGCGAGAATGCCGTGGATACGTACATGGTCCTCTTCCCGGAAGGTCTCTCTGAGCATATTGATCGCATTGTCGAAGAGAACGAAGGCATTCAATGCGTTGATTCCCTGATCGGGAGAAACCGCCGCATGGCTGGCTTTTCCTTTAAACGTGATCTGCTTGTAAATGAAACCGCACAGCGAAGTATTCAGGGAGAAATGATAGTTCCCCTTTCCCATCGTATGAAGATGGATGAAAAGATCTTCTTCATCGAACATTCCTTCCGTCAGCATATTTACTTTGCCGCCGATATATCTGATTTCCTTCTTACGGATCAGTTCCTCCCGGAATGCGATGTCCGTAAACTCTTCGGCAGGTGTGAAATAGACCGTGACGCTGCCTTTTTTGATGAGATCTTTCAGTTGAACCAAAGCATATGCCATGATGGCGCACTGGGTGGAATGTCCACAGCTGTGCGCGGCATTGCTGTCGTCTTTGTTCGCAAACGGATGTCCGAGCGTCGGGATCGCATCCAGTTCGGCGATCAGTCCTATCTTGGGAGATCCCTTCCCGACCGTGACCTTGAATGCGGTATGCAAGCCAAGGTCTTTCACCTTCAGTCCGTGTTTCTCGAAATATTCCGTCAGGATCCTTTTGTTGGTGAATTCCTTATAACCCAGTTCCGGGTGCCGAAACAGTTCATCTCCTAACGCATACAGCTCTTCTACATCTTTTTTCATATGTTTATCCTCAATACCATTCTAACTGATTCCCTCGGCAAATGTGCCTTGTTTTCATCAAAGGATCCATTTTGACATGCCTGTTTGCATTGGCTATAATGAGGCTGATTTTAGCAGAAGAGAGAAAAGGTCATGTGTACCAGTATTGTCGTAAACAAAAAGAAAACGATCATCGGATGGAATCTGGATCTTCTGGATATGGAATATCGGGTAAGTCCTTCAATGGAAGGCGTTTTCATCGAAATCAATGACGCCAAAGAAGGATGGATGCCGCTGTTTGGAGGCAATGCGCGCGGAGATTTCGTAGGCATGCCGACGTGCTGGCCATACGATCGACGCAGCGATCCTGTGACAGGCGATGAACAAAACGTCATCCTTCTGGATATCGATCTTCTGACAGGAAAGAAGACCCTGCAGGAAATCAGAGACATCGCCGAGAACGAAACGATCTGCAGCGTTCCGGGTATGACCTTCATGTCTGCCCTATCCGATAGAGACGGAAACGTTCTGTATCTCATCCCGGGACAGGGTCCTATCTACCGGGAGAAGCCGGAATATGCCGTGATGACCAACTTTTCTTTGTTCAAGATGGATTCCGAGATCCACCCCTGGATGGGTTGGGACCGTTATCAGAAAGCGACGGAACTGCTGAATGAAGCGTCAGATGATTTTTCCGTTCCGGACTGTTTCGATCTCCTGAAAGCAGTCTCTCAGACGTTCTGTCCTACAGTCGTATCCATGGTTTACGACATGACGGAAAAAACGATCTACTGGTGCGAAAACAGACAATGGAATACCATTGAACAGAAAACATTTTAAAGAAACAGAGATATTATGAAACGGGAACTGGGTATCGCCAGATGCGGACTGGCCTGCTGCTTATGCAGCGAGAATGTTACATGCAAGGGTTGCAGGCAGGATGGCTTTCTTGAACTGTCCTGGTGCAAGGATGCTGACTGGTGCGAGAACAGAAACTGCTGTATCGCCAAAGATCTTGATGCATGCTGGACTTGCAGTGACAGTAGCTGCAGAAAAGGACTGTTTGCGGAAAAGATAAAAGCGCTGGCATTTACGGAATATGCCAGACGTTTCGGTGTCGAGGAACTTCTGGACCGTCTTGAAGCAAACGAGAAAGCAGGTATCGTTTATCACCGGACCGGAATCATGGGTGACTATGATGATTTCGATGATGTCGAGCAACTGATCGATTTCATCCGGACAGGAAAGAAAGATAAGATGAAAAAGTATATTGCTTACTGTGGACTGGATTGCGAGGTTTGCGAAGCGCGTATCGCAACGGAAAAGAACGATGATGAGATGCGCAAGCGAGTCGCAAAAGAATGGTCTGAACTGAATCATACCGAGATCACTCCGGAAATGATCAGCTGTACAGGCTGCCGGCTGGAAGGCGTGAAAACGCCATACTGCGATTTCATCTGCCCAATCCGCCAGTGTGCCTTATCGAAAGGATATGAAACCTGTGCAGATTGTAAAGAAATGGAATCCTGTGAGAAAGTGGCAGCGATTCTTGCCAATAATCCTGATGCCGTAAACAATCTGAAAATGAAATATTCTGATTAGATGTAAAGGAGTGTCTTTTATGGATCTTAAATTTATTGTGATATGGGCTGCGTTTCTTACGGTATTTCTGATCGGAGTCTTCTTTTCCAAACGCATGAATAAGCAAATCAAAGAAGAAGGGATCGAAACGGATGGCGTTATCTCAAGCGTTTATGATGCAGGCGGACCGGATGAGATCGATATCCATGTCTATGCGCGTTATACGACGGAAGATGGCGAAGAAGTCGAAGGGATACTGACGAATGCGCCGGATACTCTCGTTCCCGGTCAGCATGTCCGTGTCAAGTATCATCCGAAATACAAAAACAATGCCCGCCTGATCAAAGTCCTGTCGGAGCAGATCTTATAGAGGTGAACTCATGTTTGTTATACTGGAAGGAATCGCATTCAGTTTCTGGCTGCTTCTTATCTGCGTCGTACTGATCAAGGACGGATCGGTGGGAGGCGTCGTTTTCTATGAAGATGATGTCAAAAAAAGAGTGGTCGAACTGGGTCTGATCACGGAGGATGAGATCAGGAAGCGCTCGATCATCAGTGCGATCGCGTTGTTCGTACCATTGCTTTTTGTGGTACCTTTGCTCGTGTATCGCATCAATGGCGCCCGGGGCTTCAAAGACGCGTTTCTGCAGATGTGTGCGATCTATCTGATTGCCGGACTGTTCGATCGGATCTTCATCGACTGGTACTGGGTAGGCCATACCAAAGCCTGGATCATTCCCGGTACGGAAGATCTGCAGCCATATATTCCCAAGAAAACGCTGATCGGCAAATGGCTGGGTACTCTGATCGGATTCCCGCTGATTGCCGCGATCATCGCCGGAACCGTTGCATTACTGTTTTAAACAAAAGGACAGCTTCAAGCTATCCTTTCTTATCAGTTATACTTGCTGCCGAATCGTTCCAGCAGGCGTTTCATTGCCTCATCTTCATTGACAGGCTCTTCTTTTTTGTTTTCTTCTTTCTTCTGATGATACGGCCTGTTTTTGGCTTTCTTCAAAGACCTGTCTTTCCGCTGGGCTTCCCGTTCCGCCAGTTCGGCCGGCGACAGCAGAGACAGCTGCACGCGATGTTTCTCTTCATCGATGCCATAGACATAGACCTTGACGATATCGCCTACCGACACGACTTCGCTCGGATGGCTGATCCTTTGCTTTGCCATGCGAGAAATATGTACCAGTCCGTCATCATGCAGTCCGATATCGACGAAGGCGCCAAAGTCGACGACATTGCGTACGGTGCCCGAGAGTTCGTCCCCGACTTTCAGATCGGAGAGTTCCAGGACATCGGACTTCAAAATCGCCCCATCGAACTGGTCGCGGTAGTCTCTTAAAGGCATCCTGATGCAGTCCTTGATATCCTGCAGGGTGTATGGATCGACCGACAGTTCCGCGATCTTTTCGTCGTTGAAACGGATCTCGGGATCGCCGAGATGTTCGATGTCGCTGGCTTTCATGATGGCCTTGGCCAGTTCATAGGATTCCGGATGGATGTTGGTCGCATCCAGCGGTTCTTCGCCATCGATGATCCGCAGGAATCCGGCGCATTGTTCATAGGCTTTCTCGCCGATCTTTTTGACTTTCAGCAGCTGCTTCCGGTTGCTGAACTTGCCGTTGCTGTTGCGGTAATTCACGATCTCGCTCGCACTGGCTTTGTTCAGGCCGGAGATATGTTCCAGAAGTTCCGTCGAAGCCGTATTCACATCTGCGCCTACCCGGTTGACCACTTTCATGATCGCTTCGTCCAGACGTTCGTTCAATGCCTTTTCCGGCAGATCGTGCTGGTACTGGCCGACGCCGATGGCCTTCGGATCGATCTTGATCAGTTCCGCCAAAGGATCCAGAAGACGTCTGCCGATGGACACTGCGGATCTTTCTTCGACCTGCAGATCCGGGAATTCTTTTCTTGCCTCTTCCTGGGCGGACCAGACGGAAGCTCCCGCTTCCGAAACGATCGCATATTCCACATCCAGACCGTTTTCTTTGATCAGTTCGCTGACCAGTTTTTCGGATTCTCTGGAAGCTGTGCCGTTGCCGATGGCGACGATCCTGACCTGATGCTTCCGGATCAGTTTCTGCAGGATCTCTTTGGAACGCTCGATGTCGCCGTTCTTGCGGAACGGATAGATCTTGGCGACTTCCAGCATTTTTCCTGTCTCGTCAACGACTGCCAGTTTGCAGCCATTGTAGTAGCCTGGGTCGAAACCCAGAACGACTCTGCCCTTCAGCGGAGCCTGGGAAAGAAGTTTCTCCAGATTCAAAGAGAACACTTCGATGGAAGAATCCTGGGCTCTCTTGCTCAGATCGCTGCGGATCTCGTTTTCGATGGAAGGCAGCAGCAACCTGTCGATACCGTCATCCAAAGCATCCGTTACGATCTGTTCCGCATCGCTTTGCCTGTCTGACAGATAATGCCGATGCGCAAGATCCTTGATATGATCGGTATCGTAATCCATGCCGACGCTGATGACTTTTTCTTTCTCGGCGCGGTCGATCGCCATGATCCTGTGATCGGCGATTTCTTTCACTTTCTCCGTGTAGTCGTAATACATCTCATAGATCTTTTTCTCGTCTTCGGCATCCTTCTTCAGTTTCGTCTGGATGGAAGCGGTCTGTTCGATCAGTTCCTTGAACTTCCAGCGCAGCTGGGCGTTATCCGAGATGTTTTCGGCGATGATGTCTTTGGCTCCCTGGATGGCATCTTCTATCGTTTTGACATCTTCGTTCAGGTACTTTTCTGCTTCCTTATCGATATCGATGGCAGCCGGAAGGCTCAGTAAAAGGTCTGCCAGAGGCTGCAATCCGTTTTTGATGGCGATGGCTGCCCTGGTCTTTTTCTTCTGCTTGTATGGCTTATACAGGTCCTCGACCTGCGAGAGTTTCGTACATGCGTTGATCTGCTGCTTCAGCTCCTCGGTCAGTTTCCCCTGCGTCTCGATCAGATTGAGTACGGCTTCTTTCCTTTCAGCCAGATTCAGCTCGTATTTATAGGTCTTTTCGATGGTAAGGATCTGCTCCTCGTCCAGAGCCCCGGTCGCTTCCTTGCGGTAACGGGCAATAAAAGGAACGGTATCCCCTTCCTCCAGCATTTTCAGTACAGTTTCCACCTGGGCAGTTCGGACACCGAGCTGTCCGGCGATCGATTTGATAATCACAGCATCCATATTCTTAAAACCTCACAAAGACCATTGTATCGCATTTGCGTATCTTTTTAACAAGCTTTCTCGAAAATGATAGAATAAGAACAGGAAACAAGAGGTAACACACATGATCATCATAGCTACAGATTCCGCTGCCGATTTCGAACTGGACGAACTGCAGAAAATGAACGTCGAATATCTGCCGATGTCCGTCAGTTTCGGCGATGACAGCTATCTGGAAAACATCACCATCACCAAGGACCAGTTCTTTGAGCGTCTGCAGACCGACAGCAGTTTTCCCAAGACATCGCAGCCTGCGCCATCGCTGTTTGAAGAACTGTTCGAGAAAGCCAAAACGAACGGCGACGATGTCATCTATATCCCGCTGTCGAAAGAACTCTCCGGAGACTATCAGACCGCGATGTCCGTCAAGGAAATGGTCGCTTACGACCGGGTCCATATCATCGATACGATGAGCTGCACCGGAGGACAGAGACTGCTTGTCGAAAAAGCGGTCGCCTTGCGAAACGAAGGAAAGACCGCCGCAGAAATTGTCGATTTTCTCAACGAACTGAGAAACCGGGTGGAGATCCTGACCATCATGGATACCCTGGAGTATCTCTACAAGAACGGACGCATCTCCAATGTCAGCTACTACATCGCTCAGCTGGGTCACATCAAACCGATCATGCACAACGGAGCAAGCTGCCAGGGAAAGGCCGACATTCCTGCCAAGCACATCGGCATCCGGAAAGCGATACAGTATATCGTCGACCAGATGGACAATAAAACAGACCAGGATTACCCGGTCTATGTGATGTATACGTATGTGAAGGACAATGCCTACAAACTGAGAGACAGGCTCCTGGAAGCCGGTTACGACATTCCGGAAGAACACATCATTCCAGTCGGCGCGACCGTCGGTGCGCATATCGGTCCGAACGCCTGCGCCGTCGCCTACATCCGCAAATAGCTATTTCTCTAATTCATCGATCAGATACAGGATTCTCTTCCAATGGATCTGATCTTTTTCTTTCTTCATTCTTTCCTGATAGACAGGATCCTCCGGATGCATCTGCGCCATGATATGGGCATAATAGTAGCGTCCGAACGCTTCATACTCGCTGGTATCGACTTTGATCTCTTCCCGCGAGTATTTGTTTTTGAGGGAAAGTTCGTAGATGTCGTAGTATTCGCCATTCTCAAAATGATCATTCATGACGCTGAGGCCGTATGATCGGTTGAAGTAGCTGATATCCCTTCTGATCTCCATGAAGGCGCCCAAGGCGTTGGCGAACAGGATGACCGTAAACAGGATGATCAGAAAACGCGCTAAAGAGACCCATCTATTCTTCATTGTTCAACCTCTCATTGACCAGAACCACGATCGCGCTGGAGTTCATTCCCACAAGACCGGCGACATCTTCGTCCGTCAGATGCAGGAACGTCTTGAGGAACAGTTCGTATTCTTCTCTGATCTCATTTATGTATTTCAGCACGAAAGGATCATCTTCCCAGCGGGTCAAAGATACATAGTCATCCTCGAAATCCTTGACGAACTGGCACATCTTGACCAGCGGATCGTTATAATAGTCTTCTTTGACATAGAGATGATTCGAGAAGCTCCGGATGATCTGACAGTAGTCATAGGCAAGACCGCTGATCCTGGCATATTCGCGGTAATCGTTGTAGTTGATTTCGTTTCGGTCGTAGCATGCGACAAAAGCCGGATAATCGCGGTCTTCCAGCAGACGGTTGAGTTCTTCCTTGACATCGCTGATAGGCCGATCGGAAACGGCGATCTTTTCGGCGATATCGTAGCTGGCGCCCCACACCGGGATCATCAGCATATTGGCGATCAGCAGCATGACCAGAATGACCAGCAGGTTGTAGCCTTTCTTGGTCTTCTTGACCTCGGTCATGACCTCCTGCTTGGTTTTCTTGTAGTCTTTGTCCAGCTTGGCCAGTTTCTCGAGATGTTCCCTGGCCTCTTCGTTGATCTCGCCGCAGTAAGGACACTTGACCTGGTCCAGAGACAATGGCGCTCCGCATTTCTTACAGTTGACCATCAGTTGCCCTCCTTGAGATACTTATCCAGCTTTGAAGACGAGAGATAGCCGTATTCATCGGCGTTCGTTTCATAGATCTCTGAAAGTTCCTGCTCGCTGTAGTCTTTTTCCTGCATCAGCCGAAGGATCTCCTGACGGTCTTCTTCGTATTCGTTCCAGTCGTCCTGCGTCCACCGCAGCGGATTGCAGAAATACTGGGGGTTATACAAGAAATAAAGAACATCGGTCAGCTGATATGAACTGAAATAAGAGTAATCGAAATCCTTCAGGACATCCTGATACTCCTTGCGCATGCAGAAAGCATCATAATGAGGCCACTTGCTGACAACATGCGTATTCTGATAGTAAAGCTTGTTGACGGTTTCGAAGTCGTTGTTTTCAAAGGCTTCGTTCAGTTTGTCGAGATTCTCTTCTTCCCACAGGATATCTTCAAGGGCTTCCTGATCGTATTCCGGGTCGTTGTAGTAGTTTACTTTCATGAAACGGCTGAATGTGAACGCAAGGCCGATCACGATCGCGATCATGACCAGTCCCCTCAGGATCGACATCAGAATGAGCTTGCTGATGGAATTGTATGCTTCCGCTTTCAAACCGAAAACACGATCAATGATATCCCTGATCTTCTGACGGTATTTCTTATAGGCGCCTCTCTTGTTCATCGTGCCGCAGTATGGGCACTTTTCCAGTTCGTCCGAGAAGACGCCGCCGCAATTCTTACATTTCATCTTATATATCTTAACACTAAACGCAATAAGAAAGAAATGGCTTACGCCATCTCTTTCAGGAAAATCTTGTATGCCTGATAGGCCTCGTAGATATCGCCTTTGGATGCGACTTCGTAAGGGGCATGCATGTTCTGTACCGCAATACCCGCGTCGATGACGTCCATATTCTTGTTGGCGAGGATATAGGCGATGGTACCGCCTCCGCCCTGGTCGACTCTGCCCAGCTCCGAGAACTGGTAGACGATCTTGTTCTTATCCAGGATCCTGCGGATCTTGGCGATATATTCCGGCGTCGCGTCGCTGGAACCGCCTTTGCCTCCGGAGCCGGTGAATTTATTGAAGGAAATGCCTTTTCCAAGATACGCGGCATTCTTCGGCTCGTTGACGGAAGGATAATTCGGATCGAATCCCGCGGAGACATCGCTCGACAGCATGCAGGACCGTTCCAGACAGTGCCGCAGTTTCAACCCATCAAGCGAATCCGTTTTCGCCAGCAGTTCGGCGACACAATTCTCAAAGAAAGCAGACTGTGCGCCGGTCGCGCCTACGGAGCCGATCTCTTCCTTATCCGTCAGAATGCAGGCGGAAGTCCTTTCGGGTTCCTTCGACTCCAGGATCGCCCTCAATGAAGTATAGGCGCAGATCCTGTCGTCATGGCCATACGCCATGACCAGGCTGCGATCCAATCCGAGATCCCTTGCTTTGCCGGCAGGAACCAGTTCCAGTTCCGCGGAGATGAAATCTTCTTCTTCGATATCGTATTCTTCTTTAAGGATCTTCAGGATGTTTTTCTTGACCGGTTCTTCCTTTTCGTCCTTTTCTTTCACCGGAATGGAACCCACCAGGGCATTCAGGTCTTCGCCTTCCACGACTTTCGCCCCGGTCTTTGCCATCTGATCACGCGAGAGATGGATCAGCAGATCCGAGATCTCCACGACCGGATCCTTCTCATCTTCGCCGATGGCAACTTTGATGGTCTTGCCGTCTTTCTTGCAGACGACGCCATGCATGGCCAGAGGAAGCGCGACCCACTGGTATTTCTTGATCCCGCCATAGTAGTGCGTATCCATCAGGACCAGTCCGTTGTCTTCATACAGAGGATTCTGTTTCAGATCGATACGCGGAGAATCGATGTGCGCGCCCAGGATATTCAGGCCGTCCTCCATCGGTTTCTTTCCGATCACGAACAAGGCGATCGATTTGCCGCGGTTGTTGAAGTAGATCTTGTCTCCCGCTTTGACTTTCCTGACTTCCTTGAATTCTTTGAATCCTTCTTTTCTGGCAAGGCGGATCGTTTCATCTACGGCTTCCCGTTCCGTCTTGGCGGCATTCAGGAAGCTCTTGTAGTCTTCCGATACAGCCATCACATCCTTCATTGCTTTTGCGTTGTATTTTTCCCAAACTGTTTTCATAACCCCTCTTTTCTAGTATGTTCTGTAGATATCCTTGATCAGACCCGCGAAACGCGTGCGGTCCACATCCAGGAAGATATGGCAGTGACGGTCCTCGAACTTGAAATCGGTCCACAGATCCGTGACTGTTTTCCCTATCGTGAGCTTTCCCTGCGTCTCGACATAGATGCCGCATTCCTGACCGCTGAACCAGTCAGGATGCGCCGTATAAATCACCGGACAGGAATCATGCTCGCAAAGACCGCTCCAGTCGAGCCTCTCCCTGGCCGCATACAGAAGTCCGTTGGAATCCTTGAACAGCTTCGATGCGGCATTCCCATATGAAACGATCTCATCGATGTCGTCATCGTCAAGGAACGCCTTATGCGTCACATCCAAGCCGAAGAGATTGACCGGGATCCCGGATTTCATGACATTTTCCGCGGCATGCGGGTCGACATAGATATTGAATTCCGCACACGGAGTGATATTGCCTCCGTCCGCGGCTCCGCCCATGATATTCAGGACCTTGATATGTTCAATGATATCCGGATGCTTGAAAATGGCGGTCGCGATATTGGTCAATGGACCGACCGCGCATACGACGAGCTCTCCGCTGTATTCTTTCGCTTTCTCATACAGGGCATCCCAGGCTTTCGTCTCTTCGATCGGAGCATCCGATAGCGGGATCTCAGCACCGCCAAGGCCGTTGCTGCCATGGACGTATTCCGCGGTAAACAGTTCCTTGACCAGCGGTCTGTCCGCTCCCGGATAGACTTTTATCTCTTTTCTTCCGGCAAGCGCCAGAACATCCCTGGCATTGCGGAAGGCATTCGGCAACGGGGTATTTCCGGCGACCGCCGATACTCCGACGATCTCCAGCTCTTCCAGTCGGCAGGCGACAAGCAGCGCCACCGCGTCATCCACGCCGATGTCGGTATCGAACCATACAGGTATCTTATTCATCTCAAACCTCCCATCCCTCATATTTCGCACAGGCTTCGTATAGATAATCGACGAACTTTTCCCGATCGAGATCCATGACACAGCGGCAGTTCGGTTCCTTGCCCAGACGTCCGTTGTAGTCGGCGACCGTTGCGCCGCGGCAGTATCTGCCATCGAGTTCGATATCGACATAGTATTCTCTGATATCAAAGATTTCCGGATGGACCAGAGACATGACGGCACATGGATCATGCGTCGTCGCTCCTGCCCAGCCCAGCGATTTGACATGGATGAAGAAGAAATCGAACCAGCCTGCCACGGTTTCCGCGATCGGATTGTGCAAGGAACGGATCCGCTCGAAATCTTCCGGATAGACCAGGGCCTTTTCGGTCACGTCAAGTCCGCACATCTGCAGATCAACGCCGCTGTGATATACCGTATAAGCCGCTTCCGGGTCGACCAGGATATTGAATTCCGCTCCGGCTGTCCAGTTGCCGTTACGCAAGCCTCCTCCCATCGTCGAGATGGTTTCGATCTTGTCCTTCAGTTCCGGATGAGACAGCAGCAGAGCCGCGACATTGGTCTGCGCTCCGGTAGTAATGATCGTCACCTTTTCTTCGGATTCCCGCAATACTTTTTCCATCATTTCAATGGCGGACAGATCGCTTAAAGGCAGATGCGGTTCCGGCAGTTTGGGACCATCCAGTCCCGTTTCCCCATGGAAATTCGGGGCGATGATCAGGTCGGAACAAAGAGGCTTGTTTCTTCCTTTGGCGACCTGCACATCCAGATGAAGCAAAGCCGCGATCCTTCGCGCATTGTAGGTCACTTTCTCCAGGGTCTGATTTCCGGCGACCGTAGTGATCGCCTTGATATCGAAATCGTCGATCGTAGATGCAAGCACCCAGGCAATCGCGTCGTCGTGTCCGGGATCGCCGTCAAGGATCACCGGTCGTTTTTTCTTATTGTCCATTGCTATATCGCCTTTCCAATCTAGTTTTATTTTAGCATATGGTTATAATTAGAATATAAGGATGGTAAAACAATGAAATACAATTTCCCGAAAATCGATCTGCATCTGCATCTGGATGGTTCGTTCCGTCCGGAAACGGTCTGGGAGCTGGTTCAGGAGCAGCATGTCGAGATGCCCGTGAACACCCTCGAAGACTATATCGCCTGGATGGATGAACATGCCCATTCCGGCAGCGTCAATGAATTTCTGGAGATGTTTGCGGCGCCGCTGCAAGTGATGCAGGATGAGAAATCGATCATCCGGATCACCAAGGAACTGGTCGAAGATATCGCAAAACAGGGGCTGGTCTATGCCGAGATCCGTTTCGCTCCGCAGCTGCATACGAATAAAGGCCTGACCCAGAGGCAGGCGATCGAAGCCGTGCTGGAAGGAGCCAGGGTCGGCATGGAAGAAAACCCGACGATCAAGATCGGCATCATCTGCTGCATGATGTGCCAGGGAGCGGAAACCGTGAACTGGGATGCGAATATGGAGACAGCGAAGATCGTGCATGAATATCTCGATAAGGGTGTCGTCTGTATCGACTTGGCAGGAGCAGAAGGTTTCGTACCTCTGTCCAATTTCGCTCCTTTGTTCAAAGTCGCAAAAGACCTGGGCACACCGATCATCTGTCATGCGGGCGATTCCCAGGACTGGACCACGGTGAGGGACGCCATCGAGATGGGCGCGCAGCGAATCGGCCATGGCCATCACGTCTATGAGAACCCTGCTTTATCAAGATACTGCGCCGACCATGAGATCGCTCTGGAAATCTGCCCGACTTCCAATATCCAGTGCCAGACCAGAGAGACCTTTGAACTCCATCCCGCCTACAATCTCTATGCCTTAGGCGTTCCGGTCACGATCAATACCGACAATATGACGATGTCCGACACCTATCTGGATATCGAATACGACCACTGCCTGAATGAAATGGGCTTCGAATATGAGGACCTGATCCTGATGAACATCAATTCAGCGAAGTATTCCTTCATGCCGAAAGAAGACAAGGAAAGGATCATCAAGGAACTGGAAAAGTGCCTGGACGAGGCTTGCGAGTCATGAAACAGGCACATATCCAGCTGGATGAGAGTGTCCATGCGCCTTGCGCTTTGATGCCCGGAGATCCCAAACGTGTCGATGTGATCGCACAATGCCTTGACGATGTCGAAGAACTGACCTTCAACCGGGAATACCGTTCCATCGTCGGTACCTATAAAGGCATGAGAGTCATCGGCATTTCTACCGGAATGGGAGGTTCTTCTGTCGCGATCGCCATCGAAGAACTGAAGAATATCGGCGTTCATACTATGATGCGCATCGGTTCCGCCGGCGCGCTTCAGGAAGGGATCGGCCTGGGTGATCTGGTGATCTGCGAAGCTGCGGTACGGGATGAAGGAACCTCCAAATGTTACATCGATCCGATCTATCCGGCTGTCCCGGATTATCGTCTGATCCATCATTGCGTTGAAGCTGCCAAGGATCTTGGCTTTGAATATCATGTCGGTGTCGTTCTTTCTCATGAGTCCTTCTATTATGACGAAGATGCCCAAGATACCTTGAAATGGTCAAAGAAAGGCGTACTGGCGACCGATTTCGAGACAGCTGCCTTATATACGGTGGGCCGTCTCAGGAAAGTCTGCACTGCTTCCATCCTCAACAATGTCGTGCTATGGGGACAGAATACCGAAGAATCCGTCGGTTCCTATCAGGAAGGTGCCCAAAAGACCGCAGAAGGAGAACGACGCGAGATCCTCACGGCGCTGGAAGCAATGTATCGCCTGGAACAGGAACTGTAAGAAAAGGTCCATCCGGACCTTTTCATTTCATCGTTTCTTTGTATACTCTTAAGACATTCTTCCAGAAGATCTTTTCGATTTCTTCTTCCGTGAAATACGGCTTCAGCGCCTGATAGAGCAGCTGCATCCCAGAAGCGTCTTTGAATTCAAGTGCGTTGCCGATCCCGTCGAAATCGGAACCCAGTCCGACGCAATCGATGCCTCCGACTTTGGCGATATGACGGACATGATCGACGATCCCCTGGATCGAGGTAAAGGTTTCGTTATGGTCTTCGATGAATTCGGAACAGTAGTTGACGCCTGTCACGCCGCCTTTTTCGGCAAGCAGTCGGATCATATCATCGGAAAGATTCCGGGCGACCCCGCAGACGCTGCGCGCTCCGGAATGGGAAGCGACGAACGGTTTCGTGCTGTATTTTGCGACATCGTAGAATCCCGCGTCGGACAGATGCGAGACATCGACGATGATTCCCAGTTCTTCCATCCTTCGGATATAGCCGATCCCGAAATCCGTCAGACCGTCTTTCTCGTTGAATGTATAAAGCGGATTCCCTTGACTTTCTTTTGCATAAGTGAAATTAGGATAGCCGATCCCGTTAGGATAATTCCAGGTCAGTGTGATCATCCTGACACCCCGGTCATAAAAGGCATTCAGCTGATCGAGGTCGTCATCGATCACGCTCCCCTCTTCCAGCGTCAGCATGGCATTCATACAGCCGTTTCTGTCGTTTTCCAGGATGTCTTCATAGTTCAAAACCCTGCGGATCCTGTCTCGGTGTTTCTGCATCTGAGCCTCATAGAAGTCGATCACCTTCCAGGTGAAAGATGAGTCCTCTCTGGCGATATTGGTGAAAATGGCGAAATTCTGCAAGAGGCATTCGCCTTCTTCCATCTTTTCCAGATCGACGTGCAGATCGTTATGCGACAGGTCTTCATGCTTCCTGTATAAGACGGTCATCGTATCGCAATGCATATCGATATATTTCATGATTGCTCCTTCCTGAAACAAATAAAAAAACGTGATCCCGGGATCACGTTCTATGTATAAAACAGAGGCTCTACATCTCTTCCAGCGATTCCAGGGCGATCCTGATCATGTTGAGAAGGCTGGTCTGTCTTTCCTGTGCCGTCGTTTCCTGATGGTTGACGATGCTGTCGGAGACGGTCAGAAGACAGGCGGCATTCTTGCCCAGCGCTTTCGCCGTCGAGAATAAACCGAAGGATTCCATTTCGACCGCGATGACATCGTTCTCTTTGACGACCTCATTCACATGATCCATGACCGTGTCCTGATAATAGAAGACATCGCTGGACATGATGGTGCCTTCATGCAGTTCGACACCTAGGCGTTCTCCTGCGGCCTTGATTTTCGCATTCAGCGTTTCGCTTGGATACTGGATCTTGTTCGGATCATTGTTCTGTACCATCGCATAGCTGGATTCCGAGAATGCCGCGCTTGCCAGGATCGTATCGAAAAGCTGCAGATCCTCGCTGTAGGCGCCGGCGGAACCGATGCGGATGATGTTTTCGACTCCATAGAACTGATATAATTCATAGGCATACAAGCTGATCGATGGGATGCCCATGCCGGAGCCCATGACCGACACGGCTTTGCCTTTATATGTGCCGGTATAGCCGAACATGTTTCTGACGGTGTTGAACTGTACAGGGTTCTCCAGATAGGTTTCCGCAATGAACTGCGCCCGCAACGGATCGCCCGGCATCAGAACGGTCTTGGCGATCTCGCCCATTTGTGCCTGATTGTGTGGTGTAGACATGATTCGTCCTCCTGATATCTGTTTTTCTAATTATAACCTATTTGCATGTGCAAATCGTGATTTTATATGATCTGACGGTAGGCGTCCATGAATTCTCTCAGTTTTTTCTGATCCAGCCTGCCCGTCATGTTTCCGGTATCTTTCAGACAGGAAGCCACGAATATGCCGTCGAAGTATTCATATGCTTCTTTCAGATTGCCGGCATTCGCGCCGCCTCCCAGATAGAGATAGAGCTCCGGAAAAGCGTTCCGAGC
>JAEEGI010012633.1_pt1 | contig 18043 bp, 10 predicted proteins | sample 8958751 | NCBI WGS metagenome assembly JAEEGI01 (sample SAMN16246545, study PRJNA631951) | gut metagenome | biome: gut microbiome; feature: rumen; material: KS-attached | host: Bos | place: Iran: Karaj | collected 2018-10 | reverse complement strand
ATGATGGCCCAGGCCACCAAGAAGGCCAAGAAAGCCGCTAAGCAGCCCGCTGCCCCACAGTTCAGCACCTATCCCAAGATGCTGCTCGAGGTGCTCGATTGGCTTACCGAGCAGAATGCTGCTGCTGGTTCCGAGTATTACCACTGCTTGGATCTGCAGCGTGTAGCCGCTATGGGGCAGTCGTGTGGCGGTGCCCAGGTACTTGCCATCGCTTACGATCCCCGTATCCGCACCTGTGTGATGCTTAACACCGGTATTGGCGATATGGAGATGATGGGCGCCACCAAGGAGTGCCTTAAGAATCTGCACACCCCTATGTTCTATATGATTGGTGGTCCAGCTGATATCGCCTATGCCAACGCCCAGAAGGATTACGAGCGCATTGCCGACGATATCCCCGTGGTGATGCTCAACTCAAAGGATGGGCACAGCGGCACCTATTACGAGGCCCATGGTGGCAACTATGCCAAGGCCGTTGTTAAATGGCTCGATTGGCAGCTCAAAGGTCAGGTAGGTCAGTCGGCCCTGTTCCTCGACGATGAGTACCTCAAGCTCAAATTCCCCGAGTGGCAGGGCGTCCGCAAGAACTTCTAAACCTGAGTAGGGCTTCAAGATAGTAATAGTCGGCATAGATGATGCTGGCATCAATCTCGCTTCCTGCAGGATGGTGACCAGTGGCATGCATGAGAAAGCTCACGTTTTTGTCACGACTCTGATACTTATCTGAGCTTAAATCGGTAAGCATTGCTGTTGCCGCCTGGCGATATTGCATCGCCGTTGTATTTTCTACATATTGGCAGAGTTCCAATAGGGCGCTTGCCACGATGCAGGCTGCCGACGCATCTTTCGGTGCCTGGGTGCCTCTGGGATCATCCATGTCCCACAGGGGCACCCAGTCTTTACTGGTTTCTTTCAGGCGCTTAAGATAAATATTAGTTACTTTTTGGGCGAAGTCGAGAAACCGTTTGTCTTTGGTGAAACGATAAACCATGGTAAAGCCATAGATGGCCCACGACTGTCCTCGCGACCACATGGATGAATCGGCATAGCCTTGATGTGTTACACCTTTTATAAAATCACCTGTAAGTGTGTCGTAAACAGCCACATGGTAACATGTCCCATCATCTTGAAATTGAAAATTCATGGTTGTTTCGGCATGCTTGATGGCGATGTCACGCAGTTCTGGGCGTCCCCCATTTTCAGCAGCCCAGAATAGCAGTTCCAGATTGATCATATTGTCCATTATGGTGTTATGACCACCATAATCCTTTACGTGTCGTGGCCAGCTTAGAATAGTGCCAACTGTAGGATTGTAAAGGGTAGCTAACGAGTCGGCAGCATTTAGTAATAGTTTTTTGTAGGCGGCTTGATGGGTCAGTTCATATCCCTTTCCATAGCTGGTTAGCATCAGAAATCCTAGGTCGTGGTCGAATACAGGTTGTTGTGCCAGATGATTGAGTGCATGAGTGAACCCTTCGGCTTGTTGGCGGATGTTGCTATCACGTGTGATGGCATAGTTCATCCATAGAATACCTGACCAAAAACCAGAACACCATTCTTGAGCACTGGTTGGGCGACAATTCCACTGTTGTTGGTTCTGTAAGATGTTACGTGGTTGCATGGTGTAGTTGTATGCACCATCTGCTTGTTGCATACCAATGAGTGCTCTGTTTGTCTGTTTTATACAATAGCCAATCTCCTTGTCGGCATCTAAGTTCTGGGGCGAGGTACTGCTGCAAGCAACAAAACAGCAACCTACAATAGCGGCAAATAATATTTTTTTCATCTATGTTTTTCTATTAATACGTGTAAAAAGCGATTCTTACGCAAAAAAAGTTATTGATTTTTTTGCGTATCTTTGTGGTTGTCTTCGTATTAATTATAAAAAAGAATAAAATGAGTGTTATGATGAAAAAGCTGATAATCCTTTCTTTGTTGTTGGTGCTCTGTGTCAGAACCATTGTGTCGCAAAGTATTTCGTCGCCTAACGGGTTGTATAGCATCACCATCAGTGGTATGAGCTATCGTATCGACTATCGTGGTAAGGCCATTGTTGAGAAAAGCTGTCTGGGTGTAGATATTGATAACCGTTTGTTTGAGTCTGCTTTAGCAGTGCCTCGTGGTGAGTTCGAGGACTGGAGCGCCAATCTGGTGTTGAAAGGGGAGGAACGTTCTACCGTGGACACCACTTGGACACCACTCTATGGCGAGAATGCTACCATCCGCAACAACTACAATCAGTTGGTGTTGCATTATGAGAAAGGCAGTAGCGGTCAGGTGGGCATCGACCAAGGCTATGATAAACGAAAATACTATGCTATGGATATCATTGTGCGTGCTTACGATGAGGGTATCGCCTTTCGTTATCACTTTCCTGAGACTTCTAATGGTTTGTTTTTGCATGTTACTGGCGAGCGCACCCAGTTTGCCATGCCTGCAGGCACAATGGCTTATTACGAGGAGTGGGCACAAGGTCCATACGAATACCGACCATTATCGGGCAACTGGTTTGAGAGCGAGCGCCCGTTGTTAATGAAGCTGCCTGATGGCACCTATGTGGCTCTGCTAGAGGCAGCCATGAAAGACTATGTGCGTGGCAAGTTCCGATTGGCTTCAGATGGGGTATTACAGGTGGCCATGTATGATGGGGCCGATATCATCTCGCCTTATGATACACCATGGCGTGTGGTCATGGCAGCCGATCGTGCGATAGATTTGATCAATCATAAGGATATGGTGCTGAACCTGAACTCAAAGCGCAGTGAACAAGACTGGTCGTGGGTGCGCCCAGGTAAGGCTTTTCGGAGTGGACAACTTACCAAGGAGGGTATTTTCAGAAGTATCGATTATTGTAAGCAGTTTGGTTTTGATTATGTAGAACTTGATGCAGGTTGGTATGGTGCCGAAGGTAAAGTGGCTAGCGATGCTCGTAGGGTGAGTGCCACGCGCGACTTTACGATGCCTGAAGTTTGTGCCTATGCACGCCAGCAGAGCATTGGGGTGTGGTTATATGTTAATCAGCGTGCTCTCTATCGTCAGTTAGATGAGTTGTTGCCGTTATATCAGTCGTGGGGCATCAGTGGCATTAAGATGGGATTTGTACAGGTTGGTAATCAGCAGTGGAGTAACTGGCTGCATCAGGCCGTAGAGAAGTGTGCCAAGTATCATTTGATGTTGGATATTCACGATGAATACCGTCCTACAGGCTTGTCGCGAACCTATCCTCATCTGTTGACTCAAGAAGGGGTGCGTGGCAATGAAGAGATGCCTGATGCTGTTCATAATACCATCCTGCCCTTTACCCGTTTTCTTTGTGGGCCAGCCGACTATACATTATGTTATTTTAATAATAGAGTAAAAAATACCAAGGGGCACCAGTTGGCTATGGCAGCTGTCTATTACTCGCCTTTGCAGTTTTACTTCTGGTATGACCAACCTTTTGTTGATCGTGGTGAGGCTGAGTTACAGTTTTGGAAAGACTGTCCTACGGTGTTCGATGAAAGTCTGGCACTTGCTGGTGAGCCTGGCGAGTATATTGTTCAGGCCCGTCGCTCTGGAAAAGATTGGTTTGTGGGATGTATGAACAATAACGAACGTCGCACCATTAGTGTGCCCACCGATTTTCTGTCAGCAGGAAGGTATAGGGTGCAGATATATAACGATGCTCCCTCGCTTGATAGTCGTACCCAAGTAGCCTGCAGAACTCAGACAATCAAGCGTGGCAAACCTATTACTATCCAACTGCAGCCAAATGGTGGAGCTGCCATCAAAATTAGCCAATAAAGGTTAATTGTTATATGATAAATACTGATAGTACAGAAGTGTTTTGTATCTTTGCGCATTAAAGAAACAAAACAATGTAAATGATGACTACTAATGTATTACTTAGACATTTAATCGCCATATTATTCATGTTGTCGGCTACTTATGTGAAGGGGGCTGATGATGGTGATGCGATGCGAACGCTGAAGGTTGCCGATGGTCTGGCAGGCGAATCTGTTTATCATGTGATGAAGGATCATGGTGGTAGGGTATGGCTGGCTACAGATAATGGTATCAATATGTTTAACGGCAAGCGATTGGCGCGCTATAGTCTTACCGACAGTAAGCATCGCTTGGTAACGGTGAGTGCCCTTTGCGAAACCCGCAGTCACACCATCTATGCAGCTACTGATATCGGTGTGTTTAAACTCGTTGCTGGCAGCAATCATTTTGAGCGTACATTGCCCGAGGTGTTAAAACCCGAGTGCCTGATGGCCGTAGGCGACACGCTGTTTATCGGAGGCAGGCAGGGTATGCAGGTGTTTGATGGCCAAAAGTTATCCACTATCCACTTGGGTGAGAGTCGGTATGGCATTGATAATGTGGTGCGTCACTATGTGCAGGATGCGCAAGGCCGGATTTGGTTGTTGGGACGCTACGAACTCTACCTTTATAATCCTGCCACTGGTGAGTTTAAAGGTCAGAATATAGCGCAGTTGCTACCAGAGCGTGCCACCCCAAGCCAGTTTGATATCGTTGGTACCAAGTGCTATATCGGTACCAGAACCGATGGACTATATGTGTTAGACCTACAAACTCGCACTGTGAAGCAAATCAGCGAGGTAGGGCATATCGTTACTTCAGTTTGTCGCAGCAGCGATGGTCATATCTGTGTGGCCACTAATGGTGCTGGTGCTTTTCTGATTGATGCAAAGACAGGCATTGTCGTAGATCAATTCAATTCCAGGAGCGATGGTACACACCGGTTGCAGATCAATGCCTTGAACTGCTATTACCGTGATGCCGATGGGGTGGATTGGTTTGGCCTGGTGCGTTATGGCTTGTCGTACATCTATCATAGCGACTCCTTGTTCCAATTATATACTGCTGGCGATTTCACCACTGCCGGTCTGAATGTACGTAGCTATTGTTTTCATGGTAATGAGGGTGTGATAGGCACCTATAATGGCATCTATTTTGTGAGGGATGGCAAAACTTACTTCTTTTCTCCAGATAAGTTAGGTGGCAGTCATATTGTCAACAACATCGTGTATTATCGTGACGAGTATTACATTGGTACCTATGATGGTGGTATGGGCGTGCTCAATCCCCGGACCTTAAGCCTGCGCCGTTTGGATTATGCTCCGTCGCTGCAAAAAGCTGCCATTGGCGATTTGGAAATTGGTCCCGATGGTTTGCTTTGGGTTGGAACGGGTGATGGCTTGTTTCTGATAGACGACAGTCGTGTGCACAGATGGTTTACTGAGCAGAACTCGCACATCCAAGGAGGTATCATTCTCGATATCACCTTCGATAAGGTAGGCAATGCCTGGCTTACAGGTGCCGAAGGGTTGTCGCTGTATAGTGGAAAAACAAAGGAAATCATCGACGATCCTGATTTTCCCGACGACTTTTTCCATCATCAACCCTGGTGCCGTGGTACAGTTGCTCATGATGGTTTGATTTACATGCGCAATGGTCCGCAGGTGTTTTATACCGACTACCAGCGTAAGCACTATGGCGAATTTATACTTCCGATGACATTGCCTGATGTGTGGTGCCGTGAGTTTGTGGATGACATGAACGGTCATTTTTGGCTCAACTCCGAGATGGGACTGTTTCGTGTGGATTATGAGGGTAAAAACATGGTTCGCCTGGGAAGTGGTGCAGGCTTAAAGGGGCATCATATCAACGAAATGAGTTTCGATGGTCATCGCCTATGGATAGCCACTTCCGAAGGGCTCTATCATCTGTTGCCTTCGCAGTTTGAGTCGTGGGCCAAGTCAAGCGGCTACAAAATCAATCTCTTTAATATTCGTCGTGGCAGTGCTACGCTTTCGTTGGGTGATGAGATGGCTGTCAACGAGCAGCAAAGGATTGTTTTGAACTGGAATCTTGGTGCCGACTTGTTGCTGATGGAACCCGTATTGCTTGATTATGCCAATCCAGAGGGGCGTTTATACGAGTATAGTATCGACCAAGCAGAATGGCGCACCTTGTTGCCCAACGAGCTGATGGTATTGTCAGGCTTGTCGCTGGGCCATCATCAGCTGTGTGTCCGATTGGCAGGTATTTCCGGAACCGAGTCGTGTTACGAGGTCGTAGTACGCCCGTCGGCATTGGCCATTATAGAGCTGTGTTTATTAATGGCTCTGCTTGTTATGCTTTGGATAGGTTATCGCTACCGGAAGAATACCAAGGTGCTGTTGAGTGAGCGCGACGAGATTGAAGATGCACTTATTGCCGTAGAGCAAGAGCTGGCTTCGGTAACAGGCGAGGATGCTGTCAGAGACGAAGCCAAAAGCGAGAAATATCAGAAAGTACGCATTGATGAACAGGAGTGCGAGGAGATTGTCAACCGTATGCGCAACTACATCGAGCAGAACAGGGTATATAGGAATGTCGATTTGAAGATGAAGGATCTGGCCGATGAGCTGCATCTTTCGCCATCCAAACTGAGTCAGGTGTTCAATCTCTATCTGAACGAGAATTATTACGACTTTATCAACCACTATCGTCTGGAGGAGTTTAAACGCCTTGTTGATGCAGGTGAACATAAACGGGTAACCATCACAGCCCTTAGCGAGCAATGTGGATTCAAAAAGTCGAGTTTCTTCTCAACATTCCGTAAGGTTGAGGGTATGACTCCCGCCGAATATATGAGAAAAAAGGGCTAAGATTCTGCCTGGTTAGTTTTTCTAAATTAGACGAACTTTACTTAAATCGCTGATTGATAGTTGGTTAAACCATTTGGAGTAATTGCTAAACGAGATGGCGGTAAACAAGGCGAAAATACTTGTTTGCCGTTTTCTTTTGTGCTAATTTTGCACCGCAATATGAATTTTAAAACCAAATTATATGCAAACTATTAACGCAACAAAACGACAAATGATAGGTCGCATTTATCAAGAAGTCAGGTTGGAGTTGTTCTCCATATTTCGTCAGGCGTGCATATCCGAAGACACCTGTCAGGATCTGATTCATGATGTGTTTATCAAAATCATGGGTATTGATGATATTGTTATTCCGCAATTAAAGGCGCTGGCAGTTGTGATTGCTTACCAGAAGCGTACCGATTATCTGCGTCATCGTGCCTATATTAATAAGGTGAGAAATGACATGCAGGTAAGAGATGCCGACAGAATCTATACCCAGCAGGATACTGAGATAAAAGAGCTGCTCAATGCCGAGATGAGAGTGGTGAACGGCATGTCGGAACTTGACGGAAAGGCGTATATGCTGAGCCGGTTTGAGCAGAAGAGTGCCGACGAGATAGCCCTGACTCTCAACCTTTCCAAGCGAGCTGTTGAGTCGCGTATCTATCGCACCCGTATGCTGGTAAGAAACAATCTTCGAAGAGCAATTTAAAACATATTTTACCAAAAACAACTAAATTATGAAGAAAAAACAAATTGGTTTTCTTTTGCTGTTTGGCGCAGCCCTCATGCTGAGTGGTTGTGGCGACGATGCAGAAGGACGTATTGAGATCGACGATTCTGCGCCATCTCAAGTAACTCATGTCAATGCAGAATCTACTGCAGGTGCTGTAACCCTCACGTGGCAAATCCCCACGAGTAGCAGTTTTATGTACACCAAGGTGGTTTATACCGATGCCGATGGAAAAGAACAGTACCAGATTTTCTCTAAGGAGCGTGCCTCGGCCGATGGACAGATGTCGGCCACGTTCAAGGGATTCATCCAGACCGATCCTGTCACTTTCCAGCTTTATGCCTGTTCGGTTCGTGGCAACAACGCTGGTGCAGTCGAGGTGACCGGTATCCCAGGAGCGCCCAACTTCTCGGCCGTGTTAGAGTCAATCACTGTGGATGCTGCTTATGGTGGTATCAGGGTGAACACACCTAACACTTTCGACGATGCTGTTGTGGTGGCTGTAGAGTGGCAGTCAGCTGCAGGCAAGTCGGGTAGCAGGAAATATACTGTTTCGCCAAAGTCAACTGATGGGCGTTTCGTGCGATTGGATGTGGATGGCGGTTTCCTGTTAGAGCAGGCCTCGATAACCATCCATACCGAGGATGAATTTGGGCATGCTTCTGCCCCCCGACAGTTTACAGTAACGCCAAAAGCTGTTAAGAAGTTGGACCAGAGTCTGATGAGTATTCCTGGCTATAATCCCAGCAGCAACGACGGCACTATTGGCTACAGCTCGCAGGAGAGTCAGGGCGAAGGAGCCACCAACGGTCGTGCTGCTTGCATGCTCGATGGTAATACCGGCACTTTCTGGCATTCCAGTTGGAAGGTGGCCACCACTTATCCCCAGTGGTTTATCGTAGATTTGGGTAAGGATTATCAGATAGCTCAGGTAGAGCTCACCCGTCGTATCGGCGACAGTCGTGGCCAGAAAGGTCAAACCATCTATACCTGTGCCTCGGATAAGGCTGGCGATGCCTCAAATCCCGACTCTTGGGGTTGGGATAGCTATGGTTCATTTAGCTTCGACAATACTTCAGACGCCCCTCAGGCTAATGATCTCTCGGGACGTTTGCAGGCAGCCCGCTATATCAAGGTGTATTTTGGTACAGAGATGAAGGGTAGTGGAAACAATACCATGGTGTCAGAGTTTAATGTGTATATCGTTGAATAAGAAAACAAACTATTTTAAATCAATAATTATATATGAAAAGACAATATGTAATGGCAGTCGCTCTGGCTATGATGATGCCTCAGGCGCTCAGTGTGAATGCCGAGCCAACAGCTTTGCAGCTTACGCAACAGAGCCAGCGCATGCTGAAGGGCACAGTGACCGACCAGAATGGCGAAGGTATTATTGGTGCAACCATACAGGTGAAAGGCACGAAGAATGCCACAGTAACCGACTTTGAAGGCAACTTTGCACTGAGCGACCCTCAAGGCGTGATAGTGGTCAGCTATATCGGCTATATCACTCAGGAGATCAAGTACAGCGGACAGCCTACGCTGAAGATTGTGCTGAGAGAAGACAACTCGCTGCTCGATGAGGTGGTGGTTACTGGTTATGGAGTCACCAAGAAAGCCTCGCTTACCAGTGCTATCAGTCAGATTAAGGGCGACGATGTGTATAAGGATCGTGGTGTAGGTAGCACAACAGTAGCCTTGCAGGGCGAGATACCCGGACTTACTGTTACGCGTACCTCTACCCGTCCTGGTAGTGAGGCTGCAGCCATGCAGATTCGTGGTGATATCTCTATCAATGGTAGCAGTTCGCCACTCATCATCATCGATGGTGTGACAGGCTCGCTCGACGAGTTGAACTCGCTTAACGGTAGCGATATCGAGAGCATCTCAGTGCTGAAAGACGCCTCGGCAGCCATCTATGGTGCTCGTGCTGCCTCGGGCGTAGTGCTGGTAACCACCAAGCGTGGTAAACAAGGCAAGGCCGTCATCAGCTATAATGGCGCACTGAGTCGTACCATCAATGGTATCCAGTCGCCCATGACCACCAATCGCGAGTGGCTCGACATGTTCTACGAGGCACAGTTTAACGACATGCGCGTGACATCGGGCCTTACCGACCCTGAGGAGATACATCAGAATATCAACTGGTGGATATTCAACTCCTTTGGTGGTGCCACACTCGACACGAGCGACATCGACCCAGCTACTGGTGCCCCACGTATCTATCGTGGCGAGGCCTTGTTCAATGCCCTGCGCGAAGGTAAGACCCTGACCCTGCAGAATGGTGACAAGGTGGAGCGCTGGGAGCCCAGCAACTATCTGTTGGATGCCCTCTACGGCCAGGCTACCTCGCAGAAGCATAACCTGAGCATATCAGGTGCCGACGAGAAGTTTGGCTATCGCATGTCGTTAGGTTACGAAAAGGCTCAGTCGCAGCTCAAGGTAGCCGAGGACGGACAGAAAAAGTGGAGTGCCCGTTTGAATGCCGACTATCAGGCCACCAAGCAGATGAAGTTCGAGACCAACATTTCGTTCGAGAAGCGCGATGTGAACACCCCCTCTACCGATGTGGGTGCTGGCTGGACCGACACCTGGTACTGGGCGATATTGAATGAAAACGGTGACCCTTACGATACCTTCAGTGGCAACCGCAACCCTATAGGTGGACTCACCAAGGGTGGAAAAAACAAATACCGCCTCACCACCTTCCGTGGTAGCATGAAGGCCATCTACGATATGTCGCAGCTGGTAAAAGGCTTGTCGTTATCGGCTACAGGCGCCTACAAACTGGTGCAGAGCAACACACAGACTACAAAGAATAAGATACAGTATTACGACTGGGTTGGCACGATGACAGGTAATCGTCAGGGCCCAGGTTCTATCACAGAGACCGATAAGCGTTGGGAGAATATCACCCTTGGCGCATTTGCTAACTACGAGCGTACCTTTGCCGATAAGCACAACGTGTTTGCCATGGTAGGTATGACTGCCGAACAGGAAACTTACAAAGGTATTACAGCCAGTCGTTCGCAGGGTCCGCTCTACGAGGGGTCAGACCTGTTAGACCTGAATGTATGGGAGAGTGGCGAAAACAATGGAGCCAGTGGCGGTCAGAACAGCTGGGGACTGGTGTCGTATCTCACCCGACTGAACTACAGCTATCTCGATAAATATTCAGTAGAGTTCCTGGCCCGTAGGGATGGCTCGTCGAAACTCTCCGAGTCGCAGCGCTGGAAGAACTTCTATTCTATTTCTGGCTATTGGCGCCTGTCAAAAGAGCGTTTCTTGAGCGATGTGAAATGGCTGAGCGACCTGAAACTGCGCTATAACTATGGTAAGACGGGTAGCGTTGAAGGTATCGGCAACTACGAGCGCTACGCCTCGGTAAGCACAGGCTCGGCTCTGTTTGGCATGAATCCTTCCACCCAGTCCACCATCTGGTTGGGTGCTATGACCAGCGACCAGCGCACCTGGGAAACTATCAACAGTCATGACTTCGGTCTCGACTTTGCCTTTCTGAACAATCGCCTGCGTGGTTCGTTCGACTATTTTATCAAGACCAATAACGGCATGTTCATCAGTATCGATTACCCCTCGGTATTGGGCGCATCGGCACCAAAGGTTAACGATGGTGAGTTTCAGGCCAAGGGATGGGAGTTTGCCATCAACTGGAACGACCGTATAGGTGAGGTGAGCTACAACCTGGGATTCCAACTCTCGGATGCCTGGTCGCTGGTTAAGAAGCTGACCAACAATGAGAATGTGCCCAATCCAGGTATCAACCAGAACCGTTTGATAAACCGTCCGCGTCGCGCCATCTACGTCTATCAGACCGATGGTATCTTCCAGACTCAGGAAGAGGTGAATGCCTTCTATGAGATGTATTATTGGAATGCCGACCACTCTGGTCCGAAGGCCAATAACATCCTGCCAGCTCCAGGCGAGAAAACCCTGAACACCCTGCGCCCAGGCGCACGCAAGCTGGTGGATATCAATGGCGATGGCGCCATTACTCGCGAAGACCTGTACTATGCAGGCGATGCAGCGCCCCGCTTGAACTTCGGCTTTAAAGGAGGTCTGGAGTGGAAAGGAATCGACTTCTCCATCTTCTTCCAGGGCGTTTGGAAACAGAAGGTGCTGCGTAATGGTAACTTCTATGCCCCGTGGATCACCAACTATGTGATGCAGAACCGTACCTTTATAGGTAAGATGTGGAGCCCCGAGAACCCCACAGCCAGCTATACGATCGCCTCGCGCGACAACAACTTTAATCGCTTCAACTACGAGAATAAAGATGTGAGTGTACAGAACAACCGCTACATCCGTTTGAAGTCGCTCGTGGTGGGTTACACCCTGCCTCGCCAGCTCACCAATACTATTGGTCTGAACAAAGTGCGTGTTTACTTCTCGGGCGATGACCTCTGGGAGTGGACCAAGGTGAAGGATGGTTTCGATCCTGAGTATGGCGAAGCCTCAAACAACACCTTCCCATTCAGCCGATTGCTCACGTTCGGACTTGATGTGACGTTCTAAGAATTTTGATAACTGATAAAACAATAATGATAATTATGAAGACGATATATAGAAGCATCTTTGTTTGCTGTGCTGCGCTGGCAGCGTTGTCATCGTGCGATGAATTTCTTGAAAAAGAACCGCTGTCAGAGGGTACCGAGGCCATTGTGTTTCAGAATCCCGACCAGTTCAAGGCAGCAGCCAACGAGTTTTATAACGACCTGCCCGGCTGGAGTTACGATCGCATGGATAAGAACACCGATATAGGTGGCTTGTCGCGCAATGGTGGTGGCTCGGCACCCGAGAGCAGTTCGGTTTGGAATGGCAACTATGGTAACATCCGCCAGTACAACATCCTGTTGGCTAAGGCCGAGAACTATGCTGGCGATAAAGCAGCTATCGCAACCTACGAGGGCGAAGCCTATTTCTTTCGTGCCTTTGCCTACTTTGATTTGCTGAAAGCCTTTGGTGGCGTGCCCATCGTGGATCATGTGCTTGATGTGAACGACGAGGTGCTGTATGGGGCGCGCAACAGTCGCTACGAGGTGGCTCAGCTCATCTTCAGCGACTTGCGCAATGCTATCAGCCGCCTGCCTGCCGAAGCCTCGATAGCCGAAGCCGACAAGGGCCATATCAGTAAAGAGGCTGCTCAGGCGTTCTTGGGACGTGTACTGCTTTACGAAGCCACTTGGGAGAAATATGTGCCAGGTATCAACTACGACTTGGATGGCAATGGCTCTCAGGAGGGTGCTGGTAAGGCCAAGCCCGAAGGCTATCCTTCGGTAGAGGCCATGCTTACCGAATCGAAACAGATGTCGAAGACAGTCATTGACGAGGCTGCCAAAGGCACCTATCAGCTTTGGAACGAGTGCGACACGCTGAGTTACTATTACCTGTTTAATATCGACGACAAGGGTGGTAACATCTGTAATTTCAAGGGAGCTGGTAAAACCACGAATAAGGAGTTTATCATCAGTAAGAAGTACGACTACGACCTGAAGCGTGGCGGTCTCAACATCTCTCACGCAGTCATTACCTGGCAGGCAGTAGGCATCAGCGCTCAGTTTGGTGAGTCGTTCCTCTGCTCTAACGGTCTGCCCCTCCGCATCAGTTACACGGGCAATATGAGCGATGCCCAGAATAATCCTCAGTTCAGCGGATGGGACACCTTCATAGGCGAGTATCGAAACCGCGACTATCGTTTCATTGGTGCCACCTATGTGCCCGACCGTACAGTGTGGAGCAGTCGCCCCGAAGACAATCGCCAGTGCACAGTGCTCGGACAGCCATATCCTGTACCAGTATTCCCACAGGATAATAACCATTTTAATGCCAGCGACCCTGTTTATACCAGTGCCTGTGCCGTGTTTAAGCCCACTCTGCGTAATAATCCTACCCATGCAAGCTATGGTAGCCGTAAGTTTATGAGCGAGGGCGCCGATCGTGCCATCAATACCGAGTCGGCCGATTGGCCTATCCTCCGTCTGGCCGAAGTGTATCTGAATTATGCCGAAGCCACTTGCGAACTGGGGAATGGTCAGATATCCGACAGCGATCTCGACATCTCTATCAACAAATTGCGCGATCGTGCCCGTGTGGCTCACCTCACCAACGCCCTCATCGCCAATGTCTATGATGCCGGCTGGTGGGATTGGAACACCAACAAAACCATCTGTAAGAAGATGAACATGCTCGATGAGATCCGTCGCGAGCGCGCCTGCGAACTCTATGGCGAAGGCTTCCGCATGGACGACCTGAAGCGCTGGGGTATTGCCCACATCAACTTGCGAGGCCAGAAGTTAGGTCGCCATGTGCTCAATACGGCCTATACCAAGGAGAAGGCCAACGACCGTACCTATTTTGGTGAGCCATGCTATTATCCCGAGAAATATCCGTTGCTCTATGGTTATTACGAAGGCTCGGGCGAGAACGATCCCGATTATGGCCGATCTATCGCTGTGCTGGCAGCCAACCTGAACTATAGCCAGCGCGATTATCTCGATGCGATACCCCTACAACAGATTCGACTTAATCCTGCTTTAACTCAGAATCCTGGTTGGTAATTATTAATTAGTTAGTTGAGTATTTGTTTCCTCATATCCGTATTCATAAAAAAGCGGATATGAGGATTCTTTTTGTATTATCGCTTCTGTTGGATTTCGTACCAACCAGTGCTCAGCACTGTGTGGAAGTCACTAATCCGTCGGCCGTGCAGCGCCACGAGGTGATAGAGTTGGATGGCAGTCTGCTGCCCGACACCCCACTGGTGGTTCGTGATGCCTTTGGCATAGCGTGTCCTTGGCAGCTCACTCATGATGGAAAACTGCTGCTCTATGCCTCGGTGCGCCCGTTGGGACAGGCTGTATATACCATTCAGCATGGTCAGTCACAGCCCATGCAGCATTATGTCACAGGGCGTTATTATCCTGAACGTGCGGATGATATCTCGTTCGAGAACGATCGCGCAGGCTTTCGCATCTACGGCCCCGAAACTCAGCGGCGTGGCGAGCAGTCGTTTGGCATTGATCTGTGGGTGAAGCGTTCGTCAGAGCCGGTGCTCGACAGTCTGTATAAGTGGGACATCTCGGATCATGTCAGTTATCATCTCGACCATGGTTCAGGTATGGATGCCTATGGGGTAGGGCCTACGTTAGGTTGCGGCACCCCAGCGCTGATGGTAGCCGACTCTATCTGTTATCCTTGGTGTTACGAGTCGTATCAGATACTGGATCATGGTCCTTTGCGTTTCACGGTGCAGCTTGATTTTCCACAGGTTGTTATTCGTGGTATGAGCGTGCGAGAGCATCGGGTGCTGTCGCTCGACCGTGGTAGTAATTTCTGTAAGGTCACAGTGTGGTATGATGGTATCGACAGCCCATTATGCCTGGCTGCAGGTTTTGCCATGCGCACTGCTGATACCTCGTCGGTGATGTTAGGCGATCATTACATCCACTATGCCGATCCCACCGTCGATGCATCGCGCCATAACAGTCAGATCTACGTAGGCCTGGTGTTCCCCGATAAGGTAGATGTCATTTGCACACGACCGTTTCCTGAGCCAGTTGGCATTAACTACGGGCATGGTTTAGGCATCGTTGCGGGTTATACGGGCTATAAATATACCTATTATATAGGTATGGCTTGGAGCGATTTCGACGTACGTTCTTGGCCAGAGTGGCACGTCAGGGTAGAGCAGTTTCTCAATGCCAGGCAATCGCCCCTGACCTGGCAGATAAAAAAAACCGGTTGAGCATCGTCACTCAACCGGCTTTCGCATTGATCACTTCGTAAATGTCACGTTTTCCACATGTGAGCCTATATAGATGGGCACATAGTCGGCAGTCTGATACCACTTCAGTTTTCCTGGCATGTCATCATATATCACCTTGCCATTCACCCTGAAATCCTCGAATCTCACGTTCTTAATCTTGCGCTGCTCATTATAACCATTGATCACCGACATGTTGGCCAGTTTTCCGTAGTAACGGATATTTCTGAAGGTCACATCCTCGATGCCACGTCCAGGCGCCGTGTTGTATTTCTCGCCCCATACGACGCTCATGTGCAGAATGCAGCCCTGATGAATCTGCTCTATGCGGATGTTCTCGAAAGTCACATCACGCACCAGGTTGTTGTCGCCACAAACGATGGCCATGCACCCTTGGCAGTTCACCTGCGGTTCGCTCTGGCAGATGATGTCGATATTATCGTATTTCACGCCCACAATGCTGTCGGGCTGCTCCGTGTTGCCGTGCACACCTATCAGGATGGGATGAGCCACGTCGGCCCAGAGCGTCGAATTGGTCATGCGGATATTACTCACCGAGCCGTTGAATCCCTTACGGGTGGCGTAGGCTGTGGTGCAGTCGTCGCTGGTGCGGCAGAACACACGGTCGTAGAAGATATTGCTGCATCCCCCAAACACGTTCAGACCGTCGCCCCAGGCGGGATGAGAGATGCTGCGCACATCATGGATGGTCACATCGTGCGATTCTCCGATGGGACAGGTGTTCAGAATCAGTCCGTCGATGCGTACGTGCTTCGAACGATGCACATGGCAACCCTCATATCCGGCTGCCGGACGTGCGATGCCACGACCTAAGATGCTCACGTTCTCTGCATCCTCGATGGCAAACGTTCCTGTGAAATAGCTGCCTCCGGCGAGATAGACGGTAGTGTTCGACTTGACGCGGATGGTGTCTTCGGTGTAGAAACCAGGTTGATAGTAGATAAAGTCGCGCTTCTGTGCTTGTGCCTCTTTCTGGGCTGCCTCCATCTGCACGGCAGGCTTCGAGGTGAATAACAGCAGGTTGTCGGTGATGCTGCCATCAAACTCTACACTCACATTCTCTGGCTGAAAGAGCAGAAACTGAACCGTCGAATCGTTGAGCTCCTGTGCAATGGTGCCTCGGTAGTCAGGGCGGATACGGGCATGCTGATATTTCTTGTTTTTGCACACCACGCGTACAAACACATCACCCGTAAAATCGAAGAAGGCATACGAAATCTCAGTCACCTTATGTTTGTTCAGTCCGGCAGGCGCATTCACTTTGGCCATATAAGTGTCAATTTTCGTCCACTCTTTATGTCCGCGTGGCTGGATATACACATCATAGTCGTGCTTGAGAGGTGCGCCAGCTGGTGCTGGGTAGGTAAACACCTGATGCAGTTTTACCCCTTCGCTCACGCCTTTCACTCTGAAGCTATTGGCCTCGGCACTCTGTTTGATTTCACCACGCTTGGCAGCTTTGGCTTGCAAGGCAAGTAGCTTTTTGGTATAAGGCATCTTGAGCCCCAGTCGCCCCACATAATGCTTGTAAGGCAGGTCGTAGATACAGCGTATCGTGCCACGTCCCATAGCGCCTGGCTCCGTCCAGTTACCATAGAGCCCAGTGCAGTCTTTCCACGTTTCGAAAGGCACGTCATAGCCCAGATTATATTTGGCTGTATATTCAAAGCCTTTCATCAGCCGGTTGTCGAGAGCCCCCCAGAGGTTGTTGTTGCTGTCGGGTGATATACTGTTGCCATACTCCCATGCCATCTCGCACAATTCCGCCAGTGCTGCCAGTCCCAATTGGGTGTGCCCTTGGTCGCGTCCTGTTTCCTGGCACTGACCCGTCAAGCCGATATAGCGGGGCAGCGAGCCATTGTCATTGGCATGCAGATAATAGTCCACGGATGCCTGATAGAGTTGCTTGTCTTTCAAGAAGATGGCACAGGCCATGCGGCAGCGGTTGACGATGGCGCCCCAGTTACCATTGGCATAGGGACTGTCGGCCTCAAACTTCTCCATCACGGGCAGCAGAGCGCGACGCATCATAGCAGTCCAGGCAGGAACCTGATGTTCTTGCTCGGCAATCATGGCTCTCACCAGCCAATAGCCTTGAATCAAGCAGAGTGGCGCATCATGGCCGTCAAACCGTTGCAAAGTTGAGGCATAGGCATTGATAATCTCTCGAGCCTTGTTGTGCTGGCCGGTCTTTGCTGCTGTCCATGCAGCGTACATGTCACGCTCACTCCCCCCTTTGGTCTTGGCATACTGTCCGTCGCGAGCCACTACCTCATAGGGACCAGCCATCTGATATTCGGTCTGGGCCAGCAGGTCGATCCACGTCCCTACCATCACTAATAATACACAAATAATCCTTTTCATTGTCATCAAGTTTTTTCTCTGAATACGATTGGCGGTGCAAATATACGCAAAATTATTTAAATAGTAAAACCATAACTCACGAACCCACGCAGCTCGTCGCTCCCATTGCCGTTACAATCGCCGTCGCAATCGATGCAATCATCTGCACAATAAACTTCAATGTCTCTTTCTTTGTCATAATTGTTAATGGTTAATGTTTAATGTTTAATCTTTAATAGGAAGGGTGGCCCTCTTCCTCGACGATGAGTACCTCAAGCTCAAATTCCCCGAGTGGCAGGGCGTCCGTAAGAACTTCTAAATCGTAGGGTTTCCCCTATCCACAAAGGAATTTTACTATTTTTTTATATTAGGCCGATTTTTGTGATTCTAGTCAACAATATCGGCCTAATTTGGCATTTACTACGAAAACTTAGCTCTATTGCCAAGTTTTCGCAGTACCTTTGCAGCGTGTTTAATTATTAAAAAGAAAAGAAATGAAAAAGATTTTTATGACACTCGCAGCAG
>JAEEGI010012631.1_pt1 | contig 18044 bp, 13 predicted proteins | sample 8958751 | NCBI WGS metagenome assembly JAEEGI01 (sample SAMN16246545, study PRJNA631951) | gut metagenome | biome: gut microbiome; feature: rumen; material: KS-attached | host: Bos | place: Iran: Karaj | collected 2018-10 | reverse complement strand
AAAATTGAATATTAAATATTTAAAAAGCATTATAAAAAAATTAATGGAAAGATTTAAAAATAAGAATAAAGTCAATAATAATAAAGAACATTCAATGATTAAAGAAAAATGATTTAAATAATTACAATATGAAATTGGAAAAAAAATAATTGAAATGCTTTTATAAGGAAATTTGGAATGATGATAATTTTTATCAAAGTAAATATAAAAAAGTGGAAATGAACTTTGTAGATGGTCTAATGAAACATAATAATGTTTTGGAAAAAGAAAGAAAATAATTTAATCTATCATAATATAATGAAATATCAGATGATAAAATTATATACGCTTTTGGGATTTTTATATGGAGATATGAATAATCTTCCTGCAGTTATATTAAAGGAAATAAAAAAGGTTATGTAATTAAAGTTTTTCAATTTTTATCAATAAAAGTACTTTGAGAAAATGGGAAATATAGAAAAAATTAGTATTGTTCAGAAATTTAAAAAAAATTTGAAATTTTTTGTAAAATCATAAAAAATAATTTTTACTATTTAAGCGTTAAATAAAAGAAAGAGTAAAATTTGTTGAGAATGAACTTACTTGAAAATAATTTATTATGTGTTTTTTTCTAATAATTATTTGTTTTAAGTAAAAAGAATTTATAAATAAATTAACTTAAAGTCAAACAAGACATTATAAAAAAAATGAAATATAAAAAATTGACAAAAACATTTAATAAATATAAATTCAATCAATTAATTTAATTCAAAATTTTTTTTTGTTATTTTTCCTGAAATATTAATAAATAAAAATGCAACAACCAAATCAACAAGAAAATCAAGAAAAGAAAAACCGTCGTCAAAAAGAGACTCAAGAAGATCGTTTAGACAAAATAGAAATAAAAGGAAATGAAAAAGCTCGTTTAACATATGTCTTCAACAAATTATGTTCTTTAGAAGCAGAAGCAAGTTCCGATGAAGATTCAAAGGAAAAATTATATAAGAAAAAAATAGAAGAAAGAGCAAAAGCAAAACAAATGAAAATTCCAAAATCAAAGTTTAAAAGTAAAATAATGGAAAATTCTAAAAAAAAGAAAAAATTTAAAGATGATGATGAAGAAATAAGTGAAGATGAAGAAAAAGAGAAAAAAAAGCAGAAAAAAAACAGAAAAAAATTTTCAAAAAAAGCATTAAGAAAAGTAATAAGAACATTATGCGATGAATATCCAAAAGATGATTTAGATACAATGATATGGGAAGCAGATCAAAATTTAGATGGTTATGTTTCTGAAAAAGAATTTGAAAATTTATATAAAAAATGTGTTACTGATGAAAAACAAGAAGAAGCAAAAAAATTATTTTATTTAGTTCAATTTCTTATGTATGATAAAGATGAAAAACATAGTATTACTGTTGAAGATACTTTAGAAATTTTATGTGCTAGATATCCTAATAATGTTGATCAAGCTATTGATTCTATTTTTGATGTTGATACTGGAGAAAAAGATGCTAAGGGAAGACCTAAAAAAATTAAGAAAGAAACTATTAATTACATTGAATATAAAGAAAAAATGCATGGACTTTCTATGGAAAAAAGAAGTGAAATTAGTAATGCTAAGAAAATTTTCTGTGATAAACTTAAAGATGAAGCTTTGGAAAATATGAAGAATAAAAAATATGCTAGTTAAAGTTTTTATAAGGATTTTTATTATTTTAAAAAAAAAAATAAAAAAATAATTAAAATAAATTTGAAAAAAAAGAAAAAAGTGGATTTTTAACAAAAACCCAAAAATATTTCTTCAAGAATTTATGTACTCAAACTTAGATGAAAAAGAAAATATAAATTGTTTTATAGGTCAGAAGACATAATATAAAAAAGAGGATTTTTCAAAGAAATTTTAATTTTTCCGAAACTTCCCTTATTATCCTCAGAGAGGAAATTCATCTAACATCTAAATGCATATTAATAAAAAATTTCACATCTTAAATGAAATAAACAATATGAATATTAAAAGGATAAGAAAGTTGGAAACTTGTTTGTAGTTCAATATTGTTTTGTCTTTTAATATTTTTAATAAATCTATTCTCCTGCTTAATGATAATTATTATTTTTATTTCCAATATTAATAAATTAAGTTAAATATTTTTAAATAGGAAATCTAATTATCTTTTTTCATATTAGAATATTAGTTTTGTTTGAACTTTACAACTATTTTTACTAATTTAAAATTATTTCCTGTTAAATTTATTAAAACTTTTTCAATAAAAAAAAAAAAACTTTAAAAAAAATTTTAATAATAAAAGGGAAATTCTTAAATAAATAACTGTTTAAAAAAAGAAGAAAAAAAATCTAAGGTAATCCCTTCTTATTCATAATAATATAAAAGCTTTCAAAACTAATTTCATCGCTTCCAGGTTGAACAATTTCAAAAATTTGATCAATTTCTTCATCAGTAACATCATCTCCATAATTTTTAGCAATTCTTTTAAAATCATCTTTAGAAAGAGTATCTCTATCAGGATCATCAATCATAACTTCAAAAACTCTTTTTAAACCTTCTTCACTTTTAGTATCATTAACTTTTTTATCTAAAGCAGTAAGAAAATCATTTAATTCAAGTCCATCTCTATAAGCTTTATTATTATTTAATTCTATAATAGTATTATATATTAAAGGATTTGCTTGATCAAATTCTACTTCTTCCATTACTTTTTTTACTTTTGGTAAATCTAATTTTCCTGTTTTTTCTGTATCAAAGTAATTAAAAGCTGTTGTTAAATTATCTATATCTTCTTTAGATATTTGAAGCTTTGGTGTCTCTGTTTTTGATGTTGTTGTTTTTGTTGTTATTGTTGTTGTTTTTGTTGTACGTGATTGATTTCTACGAGACATTTTTTACGGTTTTTAATAATATTTTTTTTTTCAATTTCTTAATGGTTTTTTTTTTGATTAGTATTTTTCTTTTATTTTTTTTTTTTTTTGAATTTTTAATATGTCAATAAAATATTTTAGGTTAATATTTAAATAATTTTTTTAAATATTATTTTATTTATTTTCACTTATTTTTTGTTATCTTTTCCTTCATTAGCATAATTGGCGAAATAATCCCATCCATTTAAACTATCTTCATCACTATTATAATTATCATCATATTTCTGAAGTGCAATCATAGCATTCATATCACTTATATTTTTAATTTCATTTTCTTCATATTTTTCAATTTCTTCATTATCAACTAATTTATCAGGTATTTTTAACAAAGAAAGACTCATATCTTCACATCCACATAAAACAACATTACTTTCCATTTCTTGATTATAAAAATTGAATAATTTAATAATTTCTTTATCTTTATATTGAAATAAAAAAATAGGTTTTCCCTTTCTTAAAGACCAAAAAATTAATCTTCCTTTATTATCTCCTGTGATTAATTGTCCCATTGATTTAATATAAATTAAAGAAGTTAAATTAATTTTAGCATCAAAGTAATTAAAATAAGAAATTTCTTTTCCTAATTTTTCCTTTCCAGGAGGACCTAAATCAATAACACAAATATTACCATTAGCACAACAAGCAAATAAATAATATTTAACATAATCTATAATAAACTCATTAATAGTATATCCTTCAGAAGAAGTTTTAATATCATTAATAAACATTGGAGGAAAAGTATCAGTTAAATAAACTTCAATATGACCATTATTATTACTTACAAAAATCCTATTATTTTTATTATCAAAAATCATTTTTGAATAACTATAATTTCCATCATTGAATAATTTACCTTGATAATTTTTACTATATATTTTACTTATTTCAGCAACGAATAATTTTTTATCTTCTCCACAAGAATAAATATTTCCATTTTGTGAATCAAAGGCAACTCCAGTAACACAAGAAGTATGGTAATTTAAATCAGTCATATAATCATATTGTTTATATTCACTTTCTGAAAAATGCCTAAATAAACTTATTTTACCTGAAATTAATCCAATTGCTAAAGTCTGTGAATTTTCATCAAAATATATTGAACCTATAATTTCATTAAAGTTTTTTTCATATAATTTCTCAAATTTCATATTTTTAGAATTCTTTTTGATTTGAAGATAATTAATTAATTTAAATACAAAAAATGCACTTACTCTTCCTCTTTTATCTAATTCTTTCTCATTTTTTGCTTCTTTTTTCCAAGGTAAATTATCAGCTGCATTAGATAAATAAGCATCCATTCTACTTGTTAAATTTAAATCATTACAAGCTATAAAAATTAAATTTTCTTTTTCTAAAAAGATTATATGTTCACAACTTATATTTTCAAATTCAATATCTTTTAAAAATTCGGGTTTATTTCTTAATAAATCAGGAAATTGATTTTTTATATCTAAAAATTCAATAAATAAATCATTTGATATAATATCTTTTCTTGAAAGACATTCTGATAAAAATTCATTTATTTCATATTGTCTTTGTTTTAAAGTATCATAAGAATTTGATGATTTAAATAAAGTAAATCCTTTAGAAACCTCTGGAACTTTTGGTATTGTTTCTGATAAACTTGATTTTAATTCTAAAAATTCCTGATATCTTTTTTCTAATTCCCATGATTTACTTGTATATAGATTTAATATATGGATTAAAAAAAATGTTTCATTTTTATTATTAAAGTATTTATCTTGAAATGAAGGAACTGAAACTTGTAAAATTGAATGAGTGAGATTAGCATCTGATATTAACAAAGACATTATTTTACTTTTATAATAAAATTATTTTTATTTAATTATTAAATAAAAAATAAGAATGAATAAACATTAAAAAATAAAGAAAAAATTGAAAATTAAAATTAACTTAAATTAAATATGGAAAATGAATCATCTAAAGTATCATCTTTTGAAAAAATAAATTATATAAATCCTCAGGATGATAATTCTATCTTAGAAGTAATTAAAAATCCAAATTATGAAAATATAATAAATCCAATAATGGAAGCAATAGATTATTGTAAAGATGATAATAGTTATGGTGATTATCCTTATTTTAGAATTCAAAATACAATTAATTTCATTCCAGAAACAGATACTCCAAGTGAAATATTAAATGAAATCCAATTAAAAGAATTACATTCACGATTACCTTATTATCATCAATATATGAATTTAAGATTAATATATTCAATTGCAAAAGATGGTTGTTTATTAAAAACTTTTTATCAAAAAGTTCAAAATGAAAAAAATTTAATTTTTGCTATAAAAGATGATGATGATAATATATTCGGTGCTTTTTCAAATGAGGAATTTAATAATAATGGTACTTTCTTTGGAACAGGAGAATGTTTTTTATATACTTTTTATAAAGAAAATAGAATTCATGTTTATAATTCTTCAGGAATTAATGAACATTATTTATATGGTGATGATAATCAAATTGCTTTTGGATGTTCAGATGATTATTTTAGTTTAACTCTTGAAAATGATTTTTACTCTGGTTATTCTAAACCAACTCAAACTTATAAAAATCCTGTTTTAAATGATAAAGATAAGTTTATTATTATTAAACTTGAAGTATGGGGTTTTCAGAATAAATAATTATTAATATAAATAAAATTAATTTTTTTGTTGATATAAATAATTATTTTTGAATTTTATTTATAAGGTAAAAAATTCAATGTTTATGAAGATTATTTTTTTTATTGAATTATTTTTTTTCTTACAATGACCTAATTATATTTCAAAAAAAATAAAGAAATCATAAAACATTAAATAACTAAACTTTATCAAAGTTCAGATAAATAATAAAAGAGGAATAAAAATAAAAAATGCATTTTTCATAATTTTAAATATAAATAAAACTAAACAGTAATTATCAAAAAAAATATTAAAAAATACTTAAAAATTTATAAGAATCAAAATGGAGCAAATGTATTATGTAAATAATAAAAACTCAAATTTAATTTTCTTTTATTTCAAAGGTAAAAAAATCATTTTTAACTAAAATAATAGAATACAAAGAAAATAAAATAAAAAATAATTTCAAATTTACATGTCCATTTAAAAAATGTTTAAAAGGATATTCCCATAAAAATAAAATGTTAGCTCATTTAAGAACTCATTATGGTATAAAACCTTTCGTTTGTTCTTTTTGTGGTAAAAATTTTAATGAAAAAGGAAATTTAAAAACTCATTTAAGAATTCATACAGGAGAAAGACCATTTAAATGTGAAAAATGTCAAAAAAGTTTTAAAGCTTTAGGTCAATTAAAAGAACATATTACTTCTCATACAGGAATAAAACCTTTTCAATGTCCAATTTGCTTAAAATATTATAGAAGAAAAGGAATTTTGAAAAATCACATTTTTATTCATCATTCTAATAAAAAGAGTTTCCCTTGTGCTTATTGTGATAAAAAATTTTCTGATAATTTTAGATTAGATAAACATATATCAAGTCATTTTTTCAAAAATGATAATTATTTAATCAATGATTCTGTTTCTCAAATTTCTACTTATCAAAATGACAATAAAGGTTCTAATAAAGAAAGAAAAAGTTCTTTGAATTGTAATGAAATTTTTGAATTATTAGAAAAAGATTTAAATAATCATAATTTAAATTATAATTATTATGTTTATGGTAATAAATTTAATGATGAAAATGATTTATTCGAAATGGAAATAGGAAATTTTTTTTCCTGTTAAAATTTAAATTTATAAATAAAAAGAGAGTAAGCCAATATTTTTGTTAATTTATAGGAAATAAATTAACAGATTATTTTAATTTTGATATATCTTTTAACTTAATATATAAAATCATTAGAAAATATAAATCAAAAAGATATCAAAATTAATTGATATATTTGTAATAAATGTAATTGTATATATTTAAAAATTTTAATTTTGGAATTTAGTTGTTTTCATCAATTATTTATATAAAAGTGAGTTTTTTAATAAAAATTATTTTTAACTTCAATAAACATTTTAAAATTGATCTTTTTTTTAACAATAAATTAATATTTAATATTTTAAAAGCTTTTCAATCATATAAATCAATATTTATTTATTTTCAATGTCTAAAAAATTAAAAACCAACTTTTTCATTATTTTATTTATTAGGTATTATTAAAATTTATTGTTGATAATAATAAATTATAATACTCTTATAATTTCATTAATTTCCTTTTTAAATATCTAATTTAACTTTTTTTAAATAGTATAAATCTTTATATTAATTATAATGATGATATAATAAATTAATAATAATTAATCACATTCTCATAATCATTTATTATCAAAAAATAAAAAAATCCTTTAAATACTATATAGTATCTAAATAATTTTCAATTTATTTTTCTTTATTTTTCATTTTGAAATTAAATAATTAATTCATTAATATGTGGATTGATTTCTAATCACATTAAATAATTTTATTATTAATGATTTTTTGTGTGCTAAAAAAAATGAAAGTTTAAGAAAATATTTTTTAATATTTAAAAAATACATAATTATGTTTTATTTTGTTCTTTTATTATCAAATGATAAATTTTAACACAACTTGAAAAAAAATATAGATAAATAAAAGAATTGAATATAAAACTCCTTCATAAAAATTTTAATTCCAATATGAATTAAAATTTAAAAAATTAAAAGAATAAAACTTCAAATTTGAAAAATTATTTTCTTAAAAGAAAAAATTTCATCAATAGAAAAAATTTTAAATGTATTAAATAATATAAATGGTTCAAAATAAAAATTTTTTTCTCATTAATTTTTGATAATGGATATATGTTTAATTATAATTTTTTAACAAACTCACACAAATGTGGAGCCCAAATGAAGATAAAATAGAAGAAATAATATCTTTTTTAAAAGAAACTCAATCACCAAAAAATGAAATTCAAAAAGACATATTTAAGGTAATAATTAATTTGATTATTTTAGAAATTTGATGCTTATTCTAAAGATAAAGATTTTCCAAAAAATTTATTATATATTTTGAACTCTCCTTCACAATCAATTGATATTAGATTATATGCAGGAAATATTCTTAAAGTTCAAATTGAATCAAATAATCCTGGATTAGATTATGATAGTATTAATTATATAAAAAATAATTTATTGACTTACTATTATGATAGGGAAATTCCAATCAAAAAAGAAATATCAAATATTATTATTTCTTTTATTACTATTTATGGATTAAATACATGGCCTGAAATATTAAATATATTAAGTCAAAATTTAGATAAAAAAGATTATATTGAAAATACAGCTCAAATATTAAATTTAATAATAGAAGATTCAAGAGATGTTTTAGAAAGTGGGTTTTCTAGTTATTTAAATGAGATAATTGATAAAATCATTTTTGCTCTTCAAAGTTCTAAATCTTATCAAATTAATAAAATCTTCCTTAATATACTTTCCACTTTATTTGAATCTTGCCCGAATATTATGTTTGAAAAAATGAGAGAATTCATTCCAATATTAAAAAAATTATCCTATAGTCAAGATCAAAATATTTTATCAAAAATAGAAAAAATATGGTATATAGTTATTCATCTTGATAAAGTTTATGTAAATCAATATTTTGAAGATTTATTTTCATTTTTTTTAAAAAATCTCTCTGAAAAAAATTACGACCAAAGCTTTGTAGCAGCTCAATTTTTCATATATTTAATTTCCACAGAAGAAGATTTTTTAAAAGATGAAAAAATAAAAGAAACCTTAAAACAAAAATTACAAGAGCTTTTACCAATAGTGATAAATAACATGGTATTAAGTGATAAAGACATTAACTATTTAGATAATAAATTCCAAAACGAATTAGTGATACGTTCAATAACCAATAGTAGTAATACAAGCAACGTAACAAACAGTGGAGGCGGTTCTGAAGGGACAGGTTCTGGAACGAGTAATACGAACTCCAATGGAACAAACTCTAACTCCAATAGCAATTCAAACAATGGGAGTGGGAATGGATCTTCAGGAAGTAATAGTGGAAGTAATTCAGGATCTTCTTTCACTAGTGAAAATTCCAGTTCGAATGATTATAATCCTTATAGTACTTTAAGGAAATGTTGTAGTCGAATTTTAGATAATATTTCTTTTATTTATCCTTTTGAAACTTTTAATGTTATTAGGCCTATTTTAGAAAAAGAATTACAATCTAGTGAAGATTTAGTTAAAGAAAGATCTATTTTAGCTTTTGGTGCTATTGCTCAAGGATGCTATAATCAAGTTATTAATCATTTAAGTATTTTAATTCCTTTTTTATTAAGAGAATTACAACATCCTGATAAATATGTTAGAGCTATTACTTGTTGGTGTTTGAGTAGATATATTAAATATATTTTAGTTGATAATTATGCTGAAAATAAAGATGATTTATTTAAAGAGTTTTTAACTGAAATTTTAAAGAAATTATTAGATAAGGAAAGTATAGTTAGAGAGGCTGCTGAAACTACTTTTCAAGAAATTATTTTTTGTAAAAAAAGTCTAGTAGAACCTTATTTATTTGATGTTTTAAAAGTTATTACAAGTGTTTTTGATAAATATACTGGAAGTAATTTATTGTCAATATATGATACTTTGTTGGTTATTATGGATTATTATGGAGATATTTTTCTTAATCAAAGTTTTGTTGAAGAAATTATTAAATGTTTAGTTCAAAAATGGTATGATTTAGTTAAATCTAATGATGTTTTAACTCTTCCTTCTTTTTTTGAAGTAGTTATTTCACTTATTAGAGTAAGTGGTAATTTTCTTATAAATTATTGTGATTATTTTCTCACTGGATGTTTAAAGATAATTGAAATTAATGTGAATGAATTAAGAAATACTAATTATTCTGTAATTAATATAGAAAATGAATTATTATCTAAAAGTTTAGATATGATTTCTTCTTTAACACAAAAATTTCCTTCTTATATAAAGACCTCTCCTATTAAGAAAAATATAATAGAATTTTTATTTGAAATGATTAAAGTAAAAGATTTAAATATAAAAAATTATGTAATAATATTATTTGGAGATATGATTAAAGTAAATCACGAATTGTTAAGTAAAGAATATAATATATTATTTGAAACTTTGATTCCTTTATTAGAATTAATTCCAAATAAAGGTGAAAAAGACACAGATAAATTATCAGTATGTAATAATTCAATTTGGACGATTGGTTTATTAAGTTTATATTTCCCTCAAGAATCAACAAAATATATAGATAAAATATTTGTTAAATTAAATGATATATTATGTCTGCAAAAAGTAAGATTAATTAATATAATTAATAGATGAATGTTTCATTAGCTCAAAATATATCAATTTGTATAGGAAGATTAGCTTTAGCAGGACCAAAAATTGTTAGTAAATATTTAGATAAGTTTTTAAATATTTTTTGTTTAAGTTTAACTCATTTAAAAGATTCTCCTGAAAAAAGAGATTCTTTCAAAGGATTATGTGAAGCTATTAGTTTTAATCCTAAAGATGTTTTTAATTCTTTTAATCAATTATGTGAAGCTTTTTGTTATTATGAAAATCCGCCTGAAGATTTGGAAAAGACTTTTAAAAAAATAATATATAGTTTCAGTGTTTCATATAAAGATAAATTTTATGAAGCATTTCTAAATTTTCCTGAAACTTTAAGGATGAAAATGGAAAAACAATTCAAAGTTAAAATTGATTAATATCATTATTTTTTCTATTCGAAAATAATATTATTTTATTATATTTTTGTTTTATAATGTTTATCCTGCTTTTTCGAACAAAAAAGTATTTTCATATCTCAAAAACTAAATTTTTAGATTAGAATACTTCTCGCATTTAGGTATAAATAATTAGCGGGGGTTATTAAAATATATATCTTAATATTATTAATGTAGGCTTTATAAATAAATTTTTAAAAATATAATTACATAATATTATTCTATTTTGGAATATAAATGTTTAAAATATTTTTTAAAAATTGGTAATATTTTATAATCATAACTTTTAAAAAATTATAAACTGAAGGATGAATGATAATGAAATATTTGTTAAAATTAATTGTCCTTGTTTTAATGAAGAAAAAACAGTAAATTTAAATTATTATTCAGGAAAGGCTTTAATTAAATGTCCAAAATGTAAAAAATATCAACATAAAATTTGTTTAGAAAAATTAACCAATATGAATCCTTATTATATTTGTCCAGATTGTCAATTAGAAAATTTAGATTTATTTATAGAACAAAAAAAGAAAATTGCTAGAATACTTTTCCATGGAAAAGATTTACCAAATGTTAGAGTAATAAAATGTTGTTTTGAAATAGCGAAAATTATTCCATTAAAAGATAATAATATAAAAGGAGATGAATATATACTTTTTAGATGTCTAAAAATCGATGATGAAGGATTTAATACTTTATGGCCTGGATTTTTTGATATGTATATTAATAAACTTATGCAATCAAATCCTTTAAATGAAGAAAAAGAATTAACAAGAGAAATTGCTTTTAGAGTTTCTGAAAAAATTAAAAAAAAAACTTATTTAAAAGTAAGTTCAGATTTAAAAAACTTTAAAAAATCAGGTAAAAATGAATTATTATTAAATTTTAATGGTAAGAATAATAAAAAAGATGATTTTATATTATCAATAGATTATGTTAGAGAAAAAAAAATAGAAGAAGTGATAGAAAGTATTCCTTCTAAAGATAAGGAAAAAGAAAAAAATGAAAATCTAAAATATAATGAATTAATTAGTTTATTAGATATTTATACTGATTCAGACTTTATTAATATACCTGCGAAAGGATGGAAATGTTCTCATTTAGGATGTTTTAATTTAAAAACTTTTTTAGGTTATATGGAACATACTAGATCATATAAATGTCCTTTTTGTTCTCAGAAAGTAGGATTGATTTATAAATGTAATGAAATGAAAAATATAATAGAAAAATATTATTTAAAAGGAAAAAATGAAGTTTTAGTTGATTCTAATTATAATGTTATTGAAGAAAATGAAAAGAATGATGCTTTAAATTTTTTAAAAATGAAAAATACTATTAATGAAAATATTAATGTTAGAAATATTAATGAAATTATTGAGGATAATAACATTTCAGAATTAGACAATATTGAAAAGCTTGATTATATTATTGATGAATTTTTTATTAAGAATTTTAAGAATAAAAAAGATAAAAGATTTGAAATTAGTATTAAAACTGATTGGGATAAATTTTTTTCTTGTAAATGTCTTTTAACCAAAAATTTATTAATAGATAAATAAAAAAGTATTTTTATTTTTAAATTAAAATAAAATTAATTTTTTTTTCAAACATTATAAAATAGAAAAATTCAATTAATGGGATGTGAAAATTCAAATGAAATATCAAATTTAAATCAAACAGAACCTACAAATAGAATGTTAACAGTAAATCAAAATAATATATTATCTCCTAAAAATAATAATGAACAACAAAATAAAATTCTTTTTAAAAGAAGAGGAACAAAAACAATGTCATTGAGAAAATCAATAGTACATAAAAATAAAAATCCAAACATAGAATATCCAAAAAGGAAAAAAGAAGAAGATAATATAGAAAACATTCAAAAATTAAAGATTAAAAGAAAATCAGTTCAAACAAATTATTCTAAATTATTTACAAATAATGCTTTAAGTCCTGATTATCAAAATTTAAGAAATTTAAAGCAATTTGATAATAAATTAAAAAATAGAAAAAAATCAACTCCAATTCATTTTTATAATTCTTTAAGTGATTTCAGAAAATTATCAACTAGTAATTCAATAAGAAAAAATAGTGAAAATAAACCAATTATATTAAAAAATAATAGTGAAATAAATTCTTTTTCTAATCAAAGATTAAAGGATGAAGAAAATCTTCTAAAAGAAAATTTAAAATTAAGAAATAATAATAAAGAGAATGCAAATTTATCATCAAATAATTTTTATTCTATTCAAAGAGATTTCATTGAACCAATTTCATTAAAAAATTCACAAAAAAAAATGTCTTATCTTCCTGAAATAAATAAAAGATATAATTTAGATATTAATTTAGATGAAAATAATAATTCTTTTAAAGAACGAAAAAAGATTATTAGATTGTCAAGAAGAAATTCAAATCTTCCTCCAGATAATTTAAAATATAATAATGATAATAAGGCAATTAATTATTTTAATAAAGAAACAATTTCTCAAAAAAGAAAATCATTTAGTGTTTCAAGAAGAAATAAACAATCAATGGACAATTATGAAGTAAGAAAAAGGAAAAAACAATTAACTAAAATTTCAGAAGGAGTTGTTTTATCTGATTTATTTAATGAAAATAAAGATTTTCATAAATTAAATAAAGAATTATTTTCTGAAGTTGAAAAATTAATAAATAACAATGAAGAAATTTATAAAAAAATAACATTGGTGATTTTAAAATATTATAATTTTATTAAGAATTCGAAAGAAGAGCCTAAATATGAAGAAAATATTAAAATTACAATTATAAATAGAAAACCTTTTAATGATTGGAATAATGAACCATTAAAAACTTTTAAAGAGAATTTAGAACAATTATTCGAAGAAGAAAAATATAAAGAGTATTCAGATTTAAAATTTAATATTAAATTTAAAGAATATGAAAAAATTCCTAAAGACTTCCAAATACCTTTAATTAAATATTATCCTAAATTTAATCAAAATGAAGATATTTTATTTGAATTTAATAAATATTCTAATATAATTACTATATTTTTTTTTGATGATTCAGATGATTCGATAAATACTTTAAGAATGATTTCTAATTTTTATAATAATAATTTATCTATGTTTCATTTTATTCCTATTTATTGTAAATATATAAATAAAGCTGAACAAATTGAAGAAATTTATTCTGAAATTAAAACAAATTATAATATTAACTTAAATGAAATTGAATTATTCTTTATTTTAAAAGAAGAAAGTGAAATATTCGAAAATTATTTTTCTTATAAAGAAGAAGATAAAATAACTCCTTTGATTTATATTATTGATAAAAATTTTTATATAAGATCAATAACAAGTATCAATGATTTTAATTTATCAATGATAAAAAATATAAAGAATAAATTAGAAAAACAAATTTATATTGAACAAGTAAATACTTTAATTGATATTTTTGAAGAACAAAAATCTCAAAATGAAATTTATCAAAGTAAATTATTTTTTAGGAAAGTGGAATTATGTCAATTTGACTTAGAAAAACAAAAAATTTATAAAATAAAAAAATTTTATGAAGGCTTAACAGGTTTTATTTACGGTAATTCAAAAATGATTTCTGAAATACAAAATTCAATTGATATTAACTTTATAAATGTGAGTCAATTTCAAAAAGATAATTTAAGTAGAAATTATAATAGTAATAATTCAAATGACAAAAATTTAAATTTAATTATTAAAAATGAAATAAATAACTTTTCAAAAAAACTTGGTTTAAATTTAGACAATTATGAGAATGTATTAACTAAAGTAATTGATTTTTATAATATTTATAATAAAAATTTTCCAAATGAAAAATTTAAAAATCATATTGAAAAAAAAATAAATGTTGAAATCCCTTTAAAAACAGAAGCTTTTCAAAAAGAAATTCAATTTATTTTGACAAATAGTTTAAGTACATCTTTTAATAATTCAAATATAAACATTAATTCTATTTCATGTTTACCTCTTTTAAACCAAGAATTTCCTTCTGAATTTGAATTAATTAATCCAAAGAAAAAATATTTTAAAGAAAAAATACAAATTATAAATCCAAATGAATTAAATTTTATTATTATTATTCATTATTCGGATAATTATTTATTTAAATGTGAAATTAATTCAAGAATTAATAAATTAAAATTTTATTTAGATGATATAAATATTCTCGTTATTTTCAAAGGAGAAATTGAACAATATAATTCTATCATAGAAGATTTAACTTCAATTTCAAATAATAATATTCCTAATTATATTCTTGAATCAGATAATAAAATTTTTCCTTTTTATATTCAAAAAACTGAAAAGAAAAATGATAATACCTTTTATGCCTATTTAATTGATAATGAAGGAAAAATAATTTATACAGGAAATTTAACTGATATTATTCAATTAGAGAGATTAATTAAAAATAATAATGATGATTTAGAAAATGATAATATTCAAATAAGTGATTATTTAATAAAAAAAATAACATTAAAAGAAATAAATGAAATCATTGAAAAATTTGAAAATTTAATTCAAAAAGAATTTGATAAAATATCAAATACATTATATTATAGACCGTGTATAAAATTTTTCTATGATAAAAAAATAAAATCCAAATCAGGAAATGAAAAAATAGAAAACATAATAATTTATATAGTAATTAAGCAAAGACATAAAAACTTATTTATAAGTAAAAATGAAATTAAAGATTTCTTTGATTCCTTAAAAAAAAATTATGGAGCTTTAATTATAATTATTCCTTTAGAATGTGAAAAAATTCAAATACCAACTAAATGTCAAAAATGTAATAAAAATTTATTAAATGAAATTCCACATTTTTATAATCAAGAAGAGAATATTTCTTTTTGTGAAAATTGTGAAAAAAATATAGAATATAATTCTCATTTAATATATATTAAATCTAATTTAATTGATAAAGAAATTATTAGTGATTTATTTAATTCTAATTTTTCTATTAATGAAAATTTAAGTCAAGAAGTTCCTAATTATTGTTTAATTTGTGAAAAAAAATTAGATACAATATTTTATATTTCTTTAACTCAATTTAATTTTAAAATAGGTTATTCTCCTATTTGCTTTTGTCAAAATTGTTTTGAAAAAATAGATAAAAACCAAATAGAAAGTTTTACAGAAATTGAAAACAATACTGTAAATGAATTTTGTATTCATTCTAATAATTTAATATTAAGAAAAGTAATAATAACATAGAGAGAAAAAAATGTAAATTAAATTCATATATTTTATAAAGGGTAGATTATTTTAAATTGTTAAAATATTTAATTTTTTTTTTGAAATATAAAAAATGAAAATTAATTTAAGTAAAAAATTAAAATTAAAAAAATTTAATAAACAGGTATCGATCCCGTTGCCTCATGCGTGCAAAGCATGCGCTCTACCATTTGAGCTACTATCCTTTATGTTTTCAGCTAAGAAAAAAATGTGTTTAAAAAAGCATTTAAATTATTTAAATTTTAAAATTAGATTGATTAAGTTATATAATTTTATTTTATTATTTATTTTTAATAAATGAATGAAGGAAAATTTCAAAAAAAGTTTCAAAGTAAATTTAGAAAAAAATTTGATATAAATTCTGAAAGAATGAAATTACCTTCAGTGCAAAATAATATTAATTATCAAATAAATTTTAATCATAAATTAACTCCTTTTAATAATAATATAAAAAATAATCTTTTTAATCATAATAATCCATTTAATGAAAATAACTTTAATATTCAAAATAAACATAAGCCATATAGTGGAAATCCTTTAAAATATAATAATAAAAGTATTTATCAAAAAGAAAATAAAAAAGGAAGAGATATAACAACAGCAAATCCAGTTTTAATTACAAAATTATATTATAATTTCCCAGTAAGTGGGAATTTCAAATTTCAAAATTTTGGTAAAAAATTTAAACAACCTAAATCTTCACCAAAGTATAATAAATATTTAGAAAATTCCTATAAAAAAAACATTAAATTAAATCACCTTAATAACATTAATAACCAAATAATAAATAATATTAGTAATAATAATTTATTAAAAAGTAATAGTTCAAATAAATTAAAATCAAGTGTAAACGACTTAAACAATTATAATAATAATATATTAAATGAAAATTCTGAACCAATAAAAATAAAATTAAATGAAAGCTTAAAAAAAACAATTAAACCTCAAAATAAAATAATATTAGATGCTAAAAAAGAAAAAAATAATTATCCTTTTGTTAATTACGATAATCAAGATTATCCTAATTTAAATCATAGAGAAAAAATGGAAGATTATTATATTTCCTTACCATCATTTTTTAATGATACTTCAAAATCATATTTTGCAATTTTTGATGGTCATTCTGGAATAGAAGTAGCAAAATATTGTAAAGATAATTTACATAAAATTTTTGCTAAAAATTTAAATGAAACAACATTTAATGTTAAAGATTCTTTAATAAATTCTTTTAATTCAATTGATGAAGAAATATCTAAATTAAATTACCAAAAAGATATAGGATCAACAGCAACAGTATTATTTATTTATAAAGAATATGATACAAAATATAATAATAATATAAGATATTTTGCAATTGCGAATGTAGGAGATTCAAAATGTTATTTAATTAAAAAAAAGAATATAATTAAATTAACATATGACCATAAATGCTCAGATGAAAAAGAAGTAGAAAGAATAAAAAAAAATGGTGGAATTGTTTTTTATGGAAGAGTATTTGGGACTTTAATGTTAACAAGAAGTATTGGAGATAGAGAAATGAAAAAATATGGTGTTTGTTCTGAACCTTATGTAAATATTCAAAAAATTGAAAATGATGATTTGTTTATTATTCTGGCTTCTGATGGAGTGTGGGATGTTATAAATGAAGAGGAACTGTTTAATATTTGCTTTGAAAAAGATAATTTAAATTCAAGTGATATATGTAAGAAAATTATTCAAGTTAGTAAAGATGGAGATAGTAGAGATAATATTAGTTGTATTGTGGTTAAATTATAAATTATTTTTTATCTTTTTTTCACTTTTGGTTATTTAATTCTGGGTCATTCTTTTTTTATGGAATATTATATTTTAAATAAAATAACAAAATAAATTTATTTTGATAATTTTAAAATTTTTGAAATGGGAAAATCATTTAAAAAATTGTTTGGTTATCATAGATTTAATGAACTAAAAATTTATATTATTTGTTGTAATTTTTATTATTATATTTATGTATTTAAATTAAAAATCTAGGATTTCTCCTATATTCAATAAAAGAATAATCAATGAATTTTTAAATTAAAACTGAAATTTAATTCAAAATAAAGTTAATAAATAAACAATTAAAATTATGAGATT
>JAEEGI010012630.1_pt1 | contig 18044 bp, 15 predicted proteins | sample 8958751 | NCBI WGS metagenome assembly JAEEGI01 (sample SAMN16246545, study PRJNA631951) | gut metagenome | biome: gut microbiome; feature: rumen; material: KS-attached | host: Bos | place: Iran: Karaj | collected 2018-10 | reverse complement strand
CCAATCACACATACTGCACCTACCACAAACAGGGCAATCACCTTCTGTTCAACCGTTTCACGCTTGCGAATCAGCATGCCACAATAGAAGCCCAACAATACATGGGCTACCGATGAGATGGTACCCACCAAGCCCTCGGGGTCAACCGGACTTTTATGATAGATATGATCGTAGCCAAACAACTTTAAGTCGGCTTGCGCCAAAAAGTTCACGTTAGCATCCTCGGCATAGCCATTACCCAGAATCAGGATGGCGGTATAGATGGCCAACAAACCACCAATCACGGGCAGGGTGTACTTATGGTTACAGAACAGCGCAAACAGCGATACGATACCATAGCACAAGGCAATACGCTGCATTACCGCCCAGATGCGCAGATGACCAAAACACAGCAGGTCGCCCTCGATGGCATGGTCGAACCAGTTGATAAACAAGCCGATAGCAAACAGCAGCACCGTACGCTTAACAATGCGACGGATGACCTGTGGGGTTGGCTTGAACTCCGACTTTACCAGCGAGAGATAGCACGAGATACCCATGATAAACAGGAAGAAGGGAAACACCAGGTCGCAGGGGGTCATACCGTTCCACTTAGAGTGGCGCAACATCTCGAAGCTCTCGCCCCAGCCGTTGTTCACCAATATCATGCCTGCCACGGTAATGCCGCGCAGTATGTCGAGACTTAATAATCGCTTACTTTCCATTGCCCATTGAACATTGACCATTGAACATAAAATCTATCACCTCTTTGGCTACATCTACGGGTGAACCTTCGGGGGCTGCTGAGTATGGTGTCTGGTCCAACGTCCAGGGCTCTTCCATGGCGTAGTAGTCGAGCTTTACCTCCTGAGGCAATGCCATAGCAAACAGCTCGGCAGCAGTCTTAGTAGCATTCGGACCGCCACCCAACAACTCGGGCTGTGGGGCTGTCTGAGCCTTCATCTGGGCTGCCAGGGCATCGAAGTACGACTTCCAACGTACATAGTAGAAGTCCTTCAGCAGTCCCTGCCACTCCTTATGGGCATAGTCGCGCAAACCACCTGTATCGGCACAGTAACGGTTACCCCAGGTAGTAATCTGTACGCGCGCGTTCCATTCATATAGTTTCTTCTCCTCGGCGGTGTTTCCGGCATTCACGGCATCCTGAGTCCAATGACCAACACGGAACTCGGTGCGGGTGCCCAGCAGCTTATCCTGCAGAAGCAACATCTTTAAGAAACGGTCGGCATCGCGATCGAACTGCTTACGACTGAAAGCCTTGTAATCGGCAATGGTCTTCTGGTACTGCAAGCGTGCCTGATCGGCCAGAGCCTGACGGGTGATATCCACCAGATCGTATTCAAAATTCTCTCTTCCTGAGAGCGGCATAGCCGAGCGGTCATTACCACAATATTTCTCGGCCACGCTGTTCATCAGCTTGGCTGCCTTCTTGGTCATCGCCGGGTCGTAGTAGTTCTTCATCTTCGACCAGCTTGATGCCTGGAAGTTGTTGAGTGTGGGACGTCCGCAGAAGATGCTCTCGTGAGGGCCCTGCTGGTTGTTGCCTGCAGGACAGTTGTAGATGCTCTTGGCCAGAGTAAGCCAAGCCTTCTCGATAGCCTCATCCTCTACGCCATAGCGTGCCTTCACATAATTCTTAACCCACTGTTCCTTGGTAAACTTCTCGGGGCGCCAAGGCAGCTCGCTCATCAGCTCGAACATCACAGGATTGTTCTCTGAACCCTCCATGGTGAAGCCGATGCCCTTTAACTTTGAGCTTTGAGCTTGGAACTTTGAACTTTGCAACATATAGAAGTTGTCGAGCAACTGATCCATACGTCCGTGCAGACCTACGTTAGCACCGAAGTTCTCAAGCAGACAGAACAGCCACTGGTGCTGCTTGTAACCCTGCTCACGCTTCCAGATGCTGGGGATACCGAACATGGGGCGACACTCCGAGAAGAGATCGAGCACCAGCAGGTCGCCAGTCTTCATATCGTCCACCATGGCCTCGCGAGGATTCTCGGTCCAACCCTGAATCACCCATACAGCCTTAGGATTCACACGTTTCATGGCCTGCATCATGGCCTGACCGGCTTTAGCATAATCGATATTTGGATCGTCGTTACTCTCATGGAAGGGATCCATCGAATAGTAATCGGCCTTACCAAACAGCTTGGTGAGCTCATTATAATATAAGGTGGCGATTTCGGAGAATCGCGCATCGGTAGGCAACAGGTTAGCAGGGCGCTGGAAACCATTCCACAGACCTGCGTCGGCCACGTTCAAGCCCAACTTCTCCTTAGCGTCGTGGGGCACCATACCGCAATAGCCTGGCAGTACGGGGTGCATGCCCAACTGCTTCATGCGAGCCAGAATCTGCTTCTGCAGCTTTTCCTGACGGGCATACCACGATGTGGGCAGTGGTCCACCCCACCCTTCGAGGTTGTTCATCTCCCACCAAGCCAAGAAGGCAGGACCGGCGATAAACTCGCCCACCTCTTTCTCGGTGTAGCCTAACTTCAACAGCATATTACGCCATACGCACTCCTCGCCAACAATAGCCAATGGCATGTTGATGCCGTGAAGTGCCATCCAGTCGATTTCCTTTTCCCAGCGTTTCCAATCCCAGAAAGCCATCGAATAGCTGAAGGTGCAGTAGTTGAAATCGTAACGCAGCGACAAATCGGTTTCGCGGCGCTCCTTCTTGGTTACTGCAGGCAGCTTGGCAGGCAGTTTGGCCTGCATCTGGTTCCAAGAGAGGTGTACACCGGCATAATATTTCAGATACCAGTTCAGTCCCGAAGCGATGTTTACCCACGAGTTACCGCGGATAACCACCTTATTGCCAGCCTGGTCGAGTTCAAAGAAATCCTTGTCGCTCTTTACCAGCTGTGTTTTAAACTTGGCCGAAGCGCCCTTGTCGATTCTTTCCAGCAAATCATCTACAGGATTTGCCCACATCTGTATAGACAGTAGAATTCCGATAATAGTTAGTAGTTTCCTCATATCACTTAATTAGTTTCATTTCCTTTGCTTTTGCCATTAACAATGCCATGAGCGGTTCACGCTCATTCTCCACCTTATTATCTAATACAGCATCCTTCAGGTACTGCTTGAGCACTCCTACCTCGCGGCAGGGCTGCAGATGGAACATCTCCATAATCTCGTTACCATCAATCACAGGCTGCAACAGGCGCACGTAGTCCTTCTCCTTCAGGTCGGTCAACTTTTCGCGCACCATGCGGAAGTTCTCAAGGAACATTTTTTTGCGCACCTCGTTCTTCGAGGTGATATCAGCCTCGCACAGGGTCATCAGGTCCTCGATATCCTCACCCGCATCGTTCATCAGTCGACGTACGGCCGAATCGGTCACAATCTCATCGGCAATCACGATGGGACGCATGTGCATATCTACCAACTTCTGCACGTACTTCATCTTCATGTCGAGTGGCAACATGAGGCGACGGAATATCTGAGGCACCATCTTGGCACCAATCATATTATGATTGTGGAAGGTCCAGCCGATAGCTGCATCCCAACGTTTCGACTTGGTTTTACCCACATCGTGCAACAGGGCTGCCCAGCGCAACCACAGGTTGTCGGAGTGCATAGCCACATTATCCAACACCTCGAGGGTGTGGTAGAAGTTATTCTTGTGCGCACGACCGTTCTTCTGCTCTACGATATCGAGTGCCGACAGTTCGGGCAGGATGATATTGAGCAGACCGCAACGCTGCAAATCTACAAAGCCACGCGATGGTGTCTTAGAAAGAATAATCTTGTTAAGCTCGTCCTTGATACGCTCGCCGCTCACAATCTTGATTCTGTCGGCCATGCGCTCCAGGGCCACAAAGGTTTCCTCCTCAATCTGGAAGTTAAGCTGCGTGGCAAAACGGATGCATCGCATCATGCGCAAGGGATCGTCGCTAAAGGTGATGCCTGGCTCCAGCGGGGTAGCAATGATACCATCCTCCAAGTCGGCCAAGCCATTAAACGGGTCGACCAGCTCGCCAAAACGCTCCTTGTTCAAGCAGATGGCCATGGCATTGATAGTAAAGTCGCGACGGTTCTGATCGTCCTCCAACGTTCCGTTTTCGACAATAGGTTTACGGGAGTCGTGACTGTAGCTCTCCTTACGAGCTCCCACAAACTCCACCTCGTATTCGGTACCCTTCTGCCAGAATTTCACCTGGGCAGTACCAAAGTTCTTAAATACGCTAAGATGTGCTTTCTTGCCTACGATGCGCTTGAGTTCCTCGGCCACCTTGATGCCGCTGCCAACTACCACCACATCGATATCGTTAGACGGACGTTCCAGGAATATGTCGCGTACATATCCGCCCACCACATAGCACTCCAGACCCAATCGATCTGCAGCCTCGCTTATTTGGTGGAAGATGTCCTGATTTAATATCTCTGCTAATTCCTCGTCGCTATATAAATTCATTATATATACCTTTTTAGGTTGCAAAGATACGGATTTTTTTCCTTTCCACCAATTATTTTAGCATTAATAAATAAAATAATCCTTGTTTGTCTTCTTTTTAATATTTTCTTTAATACTGCTGTATAACGGATCGTATTTGGCATTAGGCTTATTAATGGTAAAGCCCTTTACCTTTATAATATAGTTCTCAACACTATCGGCCGACATCTGATCGAGATGTAACGACTCATTATAAAACGCCTCCATTTCCGGCAACGAGTTTTGCGTCAACAGAGGTTTCTCTCCGTAGTAAGCAAGTCCAAGAAGCAGGACCGCAGCAACTATCAACAACAGCTTTTTCATTTGCGTATAGTTTTCTAAGTGGTGCAAAGATAAGTATTAATTTTTAAACGGCCAAACATTTTTTTGCAAAATTACGTATTTTGATATCAATTTGCCACTTTTATTTTGTCATATCAGCCAAAAACGCTAACTTTGCGCCAAGAAATCAATTACATTGCCAATGGAACCAATTAACGACTTTTTTTCGCTGATGAGTTCATTCCTCTGGGGATGGCCTATGATAGTGCTGCTGCTTGGTACGCACCTGTTCCTGACGTTCAGGTTACGCATACCTCAGCGCAAACTGTTCACAGGCATCAAACTATCCGTAAAGAAGGACTCCAAGGCCGAAGGCGACGTGAGTCAGTTCGGAGCCTTAGCCACCGCACTGGCAGCCACCATTGGTACTGGTAATATTGTAGGTGTGGCCACAGCCGTAGCCCTGGGCGGACCAGGTGCTGTACTGTGGTGCTGGTTGACAGGTATCTTCGGTATGTCGACGAAATATGCCGAGGGACTGCTAGCCGTGAAATACCGCGTAAAAACAGCCGATGGCAGAATGCTTGGCGGTCCGATGTACGCCTTGGAGCGTGGCTTGGGCATGAAGTGGTTAGGCATTCTGTTTGCCATTTTTACAGCATTGGCCTCGTTTGGTATCGGCTGCACGGTGCAAGCCAACTCGATAGCCCTGCTGGCACACGAAACATTCGGAGTACCTGCCTGGATTATCGGTTTAACCGTTTGTCTGCTCACCGCTTTGGTTATCTTAGGCGGTGTAAAAGCCATTGCCAAGGTGTGTACGGTGCTGGTACCTTTCATGGCACTGCTGTATGTACTGGGGTGCATCGCCATACTTTGTATTAACAACAGCTATGTGTGGCCAGCCATCCAACTGATTATCAATTCGGCTTTCAACCCATCGGCTGCAGGTGGCGGATTTGTAGGCGCCACAGTGATGATGGCCGCCCGTTATGGTATTGCCCGTGGCTTGTTCAGTAACGAGAGCGGACTGGGTAGTGCCCCCATCGTGGCAGCTGCCGCCCAGACACGTAACCCCGTGCGCCAGGCCTTGGTGTCGAGCACAGCCACCTTCTGGGACACCGTCGTAATCTGTGCACTTACAGGATTGGTATTGGTAAGCAGCATCCTGGCCTACCCCGACATTACCTATGCCGATGGCGCAGCACTTACCAAGGTTGCCTTCTCGAAAATCCCTTACGTAGGTGCGCCCTTGTTGGCATTCGGTATTCTGACGTTTGCTTTCAGCACCATCATTGGCTGGAGTTACTATGGCGAGAGTGCTGTAAACTATCTTGAAGGCAGAAGAACCAACCGTTTCTACCGCATTCTGTTTATCGTGTCGCTCTTCTTCGGCTCTATCATTAATCTGGACATTATCTGGAATATTGCCGACTGTATGAACGCACTGATGGCGATACCTAACCTGATAGCCCTGCTACTGCTGAGCGGTGTGGCTGCGCAGGAAACCAAGAAATACCTGTGGAGCAACCGTCTGGACGACGAGATGGAAGAGGGGATTAGTGAATAGTGATTAGTGAATAGTGAATAACTAATAAACAAAAGGTATGAGAAAAAACATTTTAATGCTGGCCGTAGCTATGATTGCGGCAATGTGTGTAACCACGTCGTGCGGAAACAAAGCCCAGAAACAGGACGAAACGCAGGCTGGACAAGTGAACAACTTCCGCATTAAGCGCGGAACCAACATCAGTCACTGGCTGTCGCAGAGCGAGCAGCGTGGCGAGGCCCGTCGCCTGCATATCCAGGAGGACGACTTTGCACGTCTGGAGGAGTTAGGATTCGACTTTGTACGTATTCCCATCGACGAGGTACAGTTCTGGGACGAGGACGGCAAGCAGCTGCCCGAGGCTTGGGGATTGCTGAACAACGCACTCGATTGGGCTAAGAAGCACAACCTGCGCGCCATTGTGGATCTGCACATTATCCGTTCGCACTACTTCAATGCTGCCAATGAGGGTAACAATGATGCCAACACACTGTTCACCTCCGAGGCTTCACAACAGGGACTGATCAACCTGTGGAAACAGTTGTCGGACACGCTGAAGAACCGCAGTAACGACTGGGTGGCTTACGAATTTATGAACGAGCCCGTAGCCCCCGAGCACGAGCAGTGGAATCAGGTAGTAGCCAAGGTACACAAGGCCCTGCGCGAACTGGAGCCACAGCGTACACTGGTAATTGGTAGTAACATGTGGCAGGGACACGAGACCATGAAGTACCTGAAGGTGCCCGAGGGCGACAAGAATATCATCCTGAGTTTCCACTACTACAACCCAATGATTCTGACACACTACGGTGCTTGGTGGACACCACTGGGTAAGTATCAGGGCAAGGTGAACTATCCTGGCGTACTGGTATCGAAGGAGGATTACGAGGCAGCTCCTGCTGAGATTAAGGACCAGCTGAAGCCTTACACCGAGCAGGTATGGGATATCAACACCATTCGTGCACAGTTTAAGGATGCCATCGAGGCTGCCAAGAAGTACGACCTGCAGCTGTTCTGCGGTGAGTGGGGTGTTTACGAGCCAGTGGACCGCGAGTTGGCTTACAACTGGACACGCGACATGCTGACCGTATTCGACGAGTACAACATTGCCTGGACTACCTGGTGCTACGATGCCGACTTTGGTTTCTGGGATCAGCAGCGCCACACCTTCAAGGACCGTCCATTGGTTGAGTTGCTGATGAGTGGCAAAAAACTGGGAGAGTAATGAAGAAAGTAATACTGCCAATATTGGCGATACTGATATTAACGGCTTGTGGCGAGACGAAGACCCGACAGGAAATCAATCGCCGCAAGGCCGCTTTGGTTGAGAAACAGGAAACCGAGTTGAAGAAAGCGCAGGCCGAGTTATGGAAGACCGACAGCTTGCTGCAGTTAACCAATCAAAAATTGGATGCATTGACCAAGGAGGTAGAGGCGCACAAGCAGGCGCTGAAGGCTACACCCGAGGAGCTGACCGCCCTGACACAACTGCGCATAAAACGCGATTCCATCCGTACTCAATACGAAGCCTTGGGGCTGAAAATTAGGTACATACACAAGAAACAAAATAAAGAGTGAATAGTGATAAGTGAATAGTGAATAGTGGAAGGCTGTTAGTTTATACATTGTTAATAAATGTAGAAGAAAAAGCAACTTTTCACTATTCACTATTCGTTATTCACTAAAAATTGCTACCTTTGCACCCGATATGACCCAATTTGAAAAGACAAACGCTCAGTTTGAGCAGGCTCTGGCAGAATGCAGAGCACTGTTCGAGAAGAAGCTGCACGACTACAAAGCGTCGTGGCGCATCCTGCGTCCCACGGCATTAACCGATCAGTTGTTTATCAAAGCCAAGCGCATCCGCTCGCTCGAGATTAAGAAAGAATCGCTGGTGGGCGAAGGCATACGTCCGGAGTTTATCGCACTGATTAACTACGGCATTGTAGGTCTTATCCAGCTGGCTAAGGGATTTGCTGATACGGTTGACATCAGCAACAGCGAGGCCATGGCACTCTACGACGAGCATGCCAAGGAGGCCCTGGAACTGATGAAGCGTAAGAACCACGACTACGACGAGGCGTGGCGCGGCATGAGGGTTAGTAGCTATACCGACCTGATTCTGACAAAAATTGAACGTATCAAGGAGATCGAGAACTTGCAGGGCGAGACACTCGTGAGCGAGGGTATCGATGCCAATTATATGGATATCATTAACTACGCGGTCTTTGGAGTAATTAAATTATCGGAGGACGACGATAACGCCACAGCATGAAGAAAGCTGCCGTTAACATCTGCCGAATAGTGCTGGCACTGACGTTTATCTTCTCAGGATTCGTCAAAGCCGTTGACCCACTGGGAACACAGTACAAGATACAGGACTACCTGGTGGCAATCGGATTAGGGCGCATGATGCCCGACTTTACCACGCTGGCCTCATCGGTACTGTTGGCAGCCACCGAATTCTTCTTAGGCATCTGCTTGCTGTTTGCCATCAGGCGTCGCATTGTGTCTAAGCTGGTGCTGGCCATCATGGTCGTAATGACACCGCTCACACTCTGGCTGGCCTTGAGCAACCCTATCAGCGATTGCGGTTGTTTTGGCGACGCGCTGGTGCTTACCAACTGGCAAACGCTGTGGAAGAACGTGATACTGCTGGGCGCAGCCATCGTGGTATGGAAATGGCCATTGGAGCAGGCACGACTCATCAGTCAGAGCAATCAGTGGATAGTGATGAACTACAGCTTGGTGTTCATTCTGCTGTTTATCTCGGGCAAGAGTCTGTACACCCTACCCCAGTTCGATTTCCGTCCCTACCACATTGGAGCCGACATACGCGAGGGTTGGACAAAGATGATGGAAGGCGAGGATTCGCCCTACACCGATTTGTTTATCGAGCAGGTGAGCGATGGCGAGGACCTGACGGAGCAGATACTTACCGACGAGGGATACACCTTCCTGTTGGTTGCCCCGCATCTGGAACAGGCCGACGACTCACGATTGGACGAGATTAACCAGATGTACGAGTACAGTCTGGATAACGGATATCCGTTCTACTGTCTGACAGCCAGTGGCGAGAAAGCCATCGAGAGCTGGCGCGACCTGACAGGTGCCGAATACGCCTTCTGCCAGACCGACGACATCACACTGAAAACGATGATTCGCTCGAACCCTGGACTACTGTTGCTCAAGGATGGTAAGGTGATACGCAAGTGGAGCCACAACAACCTGCCCACCGAGGAGGAGTTGACCACCAAGCTTGAAGACAGCGAATTAGGCCAGTTGCCCACCGAGACCGTAACCACCAAGATACTGTGGGTATTAACGTGGTTTGTACTACCGCTGGTACTCCTGACGATTGCCGACCGCCTCTGGGCTTGGACCAAGTGGGTGAGACGAGAGAAGGATACTGTGGATAGTGACAGTGAATAGTGATTAGTGAATAGTGATTAGTGATTAGTTTTTTTACATTATAAAATTTAGTAGAATTATGAGAAAGAAAATTGTAGCAGGAAACTGGAAGATGAACATGAATCTCCAGGATGGTATCGCTCTTGCAAAGGAGCTGAACGAGACTCTGAAGGCTGACAAGCCAAACTGTGGTGTAGTAATCTGCACTCCATTCATCCACCTCGCATCTATCGCACAGTTCCTCGACCAGGACATCATCGGTCTGGGTGCTGAGAACTGCGCCGACAAGGAGAAGGGTGCTTTCACTGGTGAGGTTAGCGCCGAGATGGTAAAGAGCACAGGTGCTCAGTACGTTATTCTGGGTCACTCAGAGCGTCGTGAGTACTACAAGGAGACTCCAGAGATCCTGAAGGAGAAGGTGCTTCTGGCTCAGAAGAACGATCTGAAGGTTATCTTCTGTATCGGTGAGAGCCTGGAGGAGCGCGAGGCTGGCAAGCAGAACGAGGTAGTAAAGGCCGAGCTCGAGGGTTCAGTATTCAACCTCTCTGAGGAGGACTTCCGTAAGATCGTTATCGCCTACGAGCCAATCTGGGCTATCGGTACCGGTAAGACCGCTACTGCTGAGCAGGCTGAGGAGATTCACGCTTACATCCGTTCAATCATCGCCGAGAAGTATGGTCAGGCTGTAGCTGACGACACTACTATCCTTTACGGTGGTAGCTGCAAGGCTAGCAACGCTCCTGAGCTGTTTGCTAAGCCCGACATCGATGGTGGTCTGATTGGTGGTGCTTCATTGAAGGCTGCCGACTTCAAGGGTATTATCGACGCTTGGAAGAAGTAATCGCAGTGAAACGATTAATGACTATAATGACGCTTTGCATCGGCTGCTTTATGGTGGCCGATGCTCAGTCGTCGTTTACCCAGAGGCTGCAACAGAGCAAGAACGGCGAGGGCAAGATAACCCTTACGCAGACTAAGGCCATCGACGAGCTGGTTAACGGTCCGGCTACTACTGCGGCTACCACAGGTACTACACCTGTACACCCCAAGAACACTCAGAAACAAACAGAGAAGAAAGAAAACAATACTGCTACAAACACAAATCAGGATAAGGAAACAAAGCCGAAGGTACAGCCCGTAGTGGTTGAACACAACGACACCGTGAGTCTTGACAACCCCGAGGAAATCCAGAAAAAGATTATGAAGGGAACCAAGGTGCCAGGCTATCGCGTACAGGTGTATGCAGGCGGCAACTCACGTAACGACCGTATCAAGGCCGAAAGAATAGGCAGCGAAATCAAGGGCTTGTTCCCCGGTGTACCTGTCTATGTACATTTCTACTCACCACGATGGATTTGCCGCATGGGCAACTATCGTACCTACGAGGAGGCGCACGAGATGCTGGAGCGTGTAAAGCGCAACGGCTACCAGTCGGCCATCATCGTAAAAGGAAAAATCACCGTACAATATCAATAATGAATATAGAGATTAAGGAATACGACAACGAGAAATATCGCGATGGAATCGAGGAATTAGCCGACCACTACGAGAAGATACTCGGCCTTTTGGGCGAGGATCCTACCCGTGAGGGTTTGGAAAAGACCCCTATGCGCGTGGCCAAAGCCATGCAGGTGCTTACCAAAGGCTACACAATGGATGCCCACAAGATTCTGACCGATGCCCTGTTTAAGGAGGACTACAACCAGATGGTGATTGTAAAGGACATCGACTTTTTCTCGCTGTGCGAACACCACATGCTGCCATTCTACGGTAAGGCACACGTGGCTTATATCCCTAACGGCTACATCACCGGTCTGTCGAAGATAGCCCGCGTGGTGGATATCTTTGCCCACCGTCTGCAGGTTCAGGAGCGCATGACGCAGCAGATTAAGGACTGCATTGAGCAAACCCTGCACCCCTTAGGTGTGATGGTGGTGATCGAGGCCAAGCACATGTGCATGCAGATGCGCGGTGTGGAGAAACAGAATAGCATTACTACAACAAGCGACTTCAGCGGTGCCTTTAATCAGGCTAAGACCCGCCAGGAGTTTATGAACCTCATACACAATAATCAAATCTAAAACTAAAAAGGTATGTATCAAGCTGACATTGACAACAACACCAATTACAGAACCAACGAGTCGTTTACCCAGGAGTTTACCCGTAGCTGTCTGGGCCGCATACTCATCTTCGGCGTCATCCTTCTGGTAGGTATGCTGATAGCCTACTTTACCACTCCAACCGAGGCAGACATGAACGAGGAGATGAACGATAACCTGATGCAGTGTCTGGAGGTTAACGACGGCGTTAAGGGTGATGTAGTGGATGACTATGTGCACAACTTGACATTTATCTTTACCACAGCCGATACAACAGTGATACCCGAGGATGTACTGCAGACTTACCACAAGTACAACCGTCTGGTATCGTACCGTCATACATTCTATTCAACCTCTTACATCCACAACAACATGCACCCCGAGGGCACTCGCGTGGGTGTGGGTATTTTCGGCCTCATCATTCCCACGGCTTACTACAGGGATATCCTATTGGAGGTTGGTCCTATCCACAAAGGTTACGAGCAGAAGCTCAACCAGCAAGTGATAGGTAAACCTGAGGAGGTCGACTTGGGTAAGACACCCGAAATTACCGAGTTCCACTACAAGCGAGACCCGGAGGAATAAAACTATCGTATTCACAACGAACTAGTTATTGTCAATTATATGAGAACCAATTTAGTACTGAGCATTGCACTGATGCTCTGCGCTGCAACAAATGTGCAGGCGCAGAACCGTGCCGACAACAAGCACGAGAACATAGTAACAAACATGATTGACAACCCCATGCTCTGGGCGGATGTACCCGACCCCGACATCATCCGCGTGGGCGATACCTTCTATCTGGTATCTACCACCATGCACCTGATGCCGGGCGCTCCCATCATGAAGTCGAAGGACCTGAAGAACTGGGAGACCGTGGGTTATATCTTCGACAAGCTGACCGACTCGCCCAAGTACGACCTCTCGCCTACCGAGGGTACCGCTTACGGCCGTGGCCAGTGGGCTACTTCGTTGAAGTACCATAAGGGTAAGTTCTATGCACTGCTGGCTCCTAACGAGGCTGGTGCCATGGGCGATACCTATATTTTTACAGCCGATAAGGCCGAGGGGCCTTGGAAGATAGTGTCGCGTATGCGCCACTTCCACGATTGCTCGCTGTTCTTCGACGATGACGACCGCGTGTACGTGATTTATGGTACAGGCGAGATGATGGAGCTGAAGCAGGACCTCTCGGATGTCATCGAGGGTACCCATCGCCACATCTTCCAACGCGAGGCAGACGAGACAGGACTGCTTGAGGGTTCACGTATGATTAAGCATAACGGCAAGTATTATCTGCTGATGATTTCGCATGTATATGCCCCAGGACGTCATCGCCGCGAGGTTTGCTACCGTGCCGATAACATCCAGGGCCCTTACGAGAAGACCACCATCCTGCAATCAGAGTTCGGCGGTTTTTCGTACGAGGCACAGGGCACGATTGTCGACACCCAGGACGGCGACTGGTATGGCATCATCTTCCAAGACCGTGGTGGTGTAGGCCGTGTTCTAACGGTAATGCCCTGCCGCTGGATTGACGGTTGGCCTATGCTTGGCGACGAAGAAGGTAAGGTACCCGCACGCGTACGCGCGCTGAAGAACGGCGAGCCCGAGGCAGCTATCGTAAAGGCCGACGCCTTTGCAAACGACAAGTTAGGCTTACACTGGCAGTGGAACCACAACCCTGTGGATAAGGCCTGGAGCCTGACCGAGCGCCCAGGTTACCTGCGACTGAAGACCAGTCGTGTTGTACCTAATCTGTATCTTGCCCCTAACACACTTACCCAGCGTATGGAAGGACCTAAGTGTACAGGCGCCGTAGTGCTCGACCTCTCGAAGATGAAAGATGGCGACGTGGCCGGACTGGCTGCATTCAACGATCACTCGGCCGTAATGGCAATAAAGAAGGTGGGCAAGAAACTCACCCTGGAACTGAGCGACCAGCAGGTACGTTTGAGTCAGCGCGAAAAGAAGGTTGAGAACGTAGAGGTGAAGGTGATAGAAACTGTAGCACTGCAACAACTGAAACAGCAGAAGCTGTGGCTGCGTATCGACGCCAACTTTGTGCCTCGCACCGATATTGCCACATTCTCGTACAGTCTGGATGGTAAGGAGTGGACCAAGATTGGTGGCGACTTCCGCATGGGATTCGACTGGCAGCGATTCTTTATGGGTACCAAGTTCGGTATCTTTAACTATGCCACCAAGAAGGTTGGCGGATACGTTGACGTTGACGAGTTTACATACAACAAACATCAATAATAACTATGAACAGAATTACAGTAGCCATTCTTGCCTTGCTGGCACCAATAGCTATGTGTGCACAAGGTGTAAAGATTGAGTTCTTTACACCTTCTGTTGTACATGTGGTAAAGTACCCAGGGCAGCCAGTAACACCCGAGAGCAAGGTGATAATAGCCAAGCCTCAGGAAGTAAAGCTTACCCGCAAGGGCAGCACCACATCAAGTAGCGATCTGACGGTGAAGCTCGACGAGAAAACGGGCTGCATCACATTCCTTGATGCCAAGGGAAAAGTGCTGCTGCGCGAAAAGTCGCACACGTTTGCACCGCTCAACCAGACGTTTACACTCGATAAGGGCGAGGCCATCTACGGTCTGGGAACCATCCAGAACGGCAAGATGAACCGCCGTGGCGAGCACAAACGCATGGAGCAAAGCAATCTGGAGGACTTTCAGAACGTGATTCAGAGCATCAAGGGCTGGGGCCTGTATTGGGACAACTACGCCCCCACCCAGTTCGACGATGATGCACGCGGCATGTCGCTCACCTCGGAGGCTGGCGACGTAATCGACTATTACTTCATGTATGGTGGATCGGCCGATGGCGTGATTGCACAGATGCGCCACCTGAGCGGTGATGTGCCCATGTTCCCATTGTGGACATATGGTTTCTGGCAGTCGAAGGAGCGTTACAAGACCGCTGCCGAAACCGAGAGTATTGTTGATAAGTACCGCGAGCTGCAGGTGCCACTGGATGGTATCATCCAGGACTGGCAGTACTGGGGTTCAAACTACCTGTGGAATGCCATGGACTTCCTGTCGGAGGATTTTGCCAGCGGCAAGCAGCTGATTAAGAACGTACACCAGAAGCATGCCCACTTTATGATTAGTATCTGGGCCAGCTTCGGACCAATGACGCAGCAGTTCCGCGAGCTGGATGCCAAGGGCTTGCTGCTGCCCATTGAGACATGGCCACAGAGCGGTATCTCGCATGTATGGCCACCAAAGATGGAGTATCCTTCGGGTGTAAAGGTGTACGATGCCTTCAGTCCCGAGGCACGCGCCATCTACTGGAAGTACCTGAAGAAGCTGTACGATTACGGCACCGACGCCTGGTGGATGGACTCTACCGATCCCGACTTCTTCAATCCCAAGGAGAGCGACTACCAGCACCCCGTTACCGGTGGTACCTGGCGCTCACTGCGTAACGCCTTCCCATTGGAAACAGTACGCGGCATCTATCAAGCGCAGCGCAAGGATGATCGCGGCAAGCGCATCTTCATCATGACCCGCTCGTCGTTTGCCGGCCAGCAGCACTACGGCTCAAATATGTGGAGTGGCGATGTAGCCTCATCGTGGGAGATGCTGCGCAATCAGATACCATGCGGACTGAGTTTCACCCTCACCGGCAACCCCAACTTCAACACCGATATCGGCGGTTTCTTCTGCGGCTCGTACAACACCAAGGGCTCAGGCTCAGCACCTAAGAACCCACAGTTCCAGGAGTTGTATGTGCGCTGGATGCAGTACGGCTTGTTCTGTCCTGTGTTCCGCAGTCATGGTGCCGATGCCCCTCGCGAGATATGGCAATTCGGAAAGAAAGGCGAGCCTGTTTACGATGCTATCGAAAAGCAGATTAATCTGCGCTATCGCCTTATACCTTATTTATATAGTATAGCCTCGCAGGTAACCAACAACAACGATAGTTACATGCGCCCCCTGTTCAGCGACTTTGCCGCCGACAAGAAGGTGTGGGATATGACCGATGAGTTTATGTTCGGTCGTAGCATACTGGCAGCCCCCATCGTAGAGGCCCAGTACACACAGGAAAAGATTGTCAAGGAAGACGCCATGACCGGCTGGGACCGTAAAGAGGTTACGGGCGAGTCTGCCGCACAGGCAGACTGGACCGAAACCAAAACTGCCACCAAGTACCTGCCTAAGGGTGCCAACTGGTACGATTTCTGGACTAACAAGCTGTACAAGGGCGGACAGAACGTGGTGCTTACCACCCGATTCGACCAGGTACCTATGTTTGTACGCGCTGGTAGCATTGTACCATTGGGTCCTGAGATGCAGTACGTAGGCGAGAAGCCATGGGACAACCTCGAGATACGCATCTACCCAGGTGCCGATGCCGAATTCTCGCTGTACGAGGACGAGGGTGATGGTTACAATTACGAGCAGGGTTACTACTCTAACATCATCTTTACCTGGACCGACCGCACCCGCACACTGCACATCAGTGCCCGCCAAGGTGGTTACAAGGGCATGCTGCTCGACCGCAAGTTTACATTGGTTCTGCCCGATGGCACCACAAAGACCATCGATTACAACGGCAATCAAGTAACAGTTAAGTTATAAATCGAGAACACGAAACGGGAAAACAAAAAGAGAGAGATTTCACAATCTCTCTCTTTTCTGTGATCCGTTTGGGGCTCGCGCTCGGCGACGAAGGAGACGCTTTGACCTTGGTCAAAGAACCCTTGGGTGAGAGCCCCCAACGGTAAAACAAAAAAGAGAGGCTAAAAAACCTCTCTTTTTCTGTGATCCGTTTGAGGCTCGAACCCAAGACCCCAACATTAAAAGTGTTGTGCTCTACCAACTGAGCTAACGGATCAACCTTGGAATGACGAATGCTTTCTTACGAAAGCGGGTGCAAAGGTACGAAGTTTTTCCGAATTAACCAAATTTATTCGGAAGATTTTTCGTTATCACCCTCATTTTCTGTGTCTTTTGTCACATATTGCTCGTAATACGCAATTAAAAGTGTGGTTAACGGCAGGGCGATAATCAGTCCGATAAAGCCCAGCAGCGCGCCCCAAACCGAGAGCGAGAGCAGCAGGATGGCAGGGTTCAGCCCCATGGCCTTACCCATCACCTTAGGCGTTACAATCATGTCGCATATCAGCTGCACCACAATGAATACCAGCAGGGCCAGCGCCAGGATTCCCCAGAAGTTCTGACCGGTATCGGCCGACTTGAGCAGTGCCAGCAGCACCGTAGGTATCAGCGCAAAGGTGTGCAGATATGGCACCAGATCCATAATACCTATCATAATACCCAGACCGATGGCCATGGGGAAATCGATGATGGTAAAGCCGATGCAGAACAGGATACCCATGATGAGTGCCACCGTTCCCTGACCGCGCACGTAGTTGTTAAGCGCCTGTCCGGCATCCTTACCCAGCCCCTGCCAGAAAGGACGACTTTTCTTGGGGAAGATGCGAATCCAGTTATCCGTGAGGTACTCGTAATCGAGCAGGATAAAGAACATATATAATAAGGTAATAAGCGAAGCCACGATACCGATAACCACCGTAGCCGTCTGCCCTAACACGTTAAACAAACCAGGCAGCACCGTCTTCAGACTGTCGGTAAAGGTGTCGCTCTTGAAGAATTTTTCAATCTCGCGGCTGTTCTGGTTTATCCACAGTTGTATGGCACCAGGAATATCCCTGATGTGCGCCTCCTTCTGGATGTAGTCGGAAGCCAGACTGCCCAGCTTCTCGAACTGCTCAATCATCGGCGGTATTATCATATAGATAACGCCAGCCATCAGGGCTATCAACAGCACCAGTGTGATAACAATGCTCAGTGCCCTGTTACCCACATGCATTTTGTACTGCACGAACTTAACCGCAGGATAAAGCAGATAGGCCAGCAGCCAAGCCACAAAGAATGGCAACAGCACACTGCTCAGGTAGTTTACCAGCAGCAATATGCCTATCACCAACAGGCCTGCACCCACCCAGCGTACCAGCTGATCAAGCGTGATTGTCTTTTCTTTCATTTTCCTCTTTTATTGCTTTTTGATAACACTCGCGGCACAGGGGCTCGTACTCGGTAGTCTCGCCCAGCAGCACGCGCTGCTCGCTCTCCACCTTACGGTGACTCACGTAAGCCAGATTACCGCACTTCACGCAGATGGCATGCACCTTTGTCACATCGTCGGCAATGGCACACAGGGCAGGCATGGGTCCGAAGGGCACACCCTTGTAGTCCATGTCCAGACC
>JAEEGI010012625.1_pt1 | contig 18047 bp, 7 predicted proteins | sample 8958751 | NCBI WGS metagenome assembly JAEEGI01 (sample SAMN16246545, study PRJNA631951) | gut metagenome | biome: gut microbiome; feature: rumen; material: KS-attached | host: Bos | place: Iran: Karaj | collected 2018-10 | reverse complement strand
AAAAATAAATTTTATATTTCGAATATTTAGGTTCAATTTGATAATGAGATAATTCAATAACAGTTTCTCCTTTTTCATTAATAATAGTTTTATTATATATTAAATTTTTAAAGAATAAAGTACAATTTCTATCACATTTTTCAAGATATAAAATTAAACCATCTTTAATTGTTTTATTTAATTTATCTAGCATTTCATTATCTTTTTTATTTAAATGATCATTATAATTTGTTCTTAAAATTGTTCTAGTATCTCTTGAAGCTTCAATATAATCTCTTATCATTTCATATCCAATTTGATTATCTGAATTTATTATATATGGAATTTTTTTTTTTTCAATATACATGAAATAAAAGTTTTCTTGAAGGAAAAAATCATCATTATAATTATATAATGAAAAAAAAAAGTTTTGGTCTTTCGATTTAGTATCTAAAAAATTAAATATTAAAGTCATTAAATTCAATTCTTTAATTTCTTTATATTGTGGTTGACTATATATAAATTTTGTAAATTGATAACGATAAGTTTTATTTAATATTGGAGCATATGATATATATGAACTGATAAATAATAAATAATAATCATAATATTTTAAAATGTTACTTATATTATCTTTATGCTCATTATACATTTCAATTTTTTCATTAGAAATTTTATTAAATTCAATAAATGAATTCAACATATTTTTCCTATTATCAATTTCATTAATAAAATTAGTTTTAGTTTTTTCTAAACTGGCGATTTCAGAATCAATATTTTCAATTTGTTTATCAATGTCTATTATTTGATTATTTAAATCATTAATTATATTTTTATATTGTTTAATTTTATTATCAATTTCATTTATTTCAGAAACTAAACTATTATTATTTCCATATTCAATATAATAATTATTACATTGAATAAAAAAATCACAAATTATACTTACGGCTTTAAAAGGTTTTTGATATTTTTCATTACTACAATCTGGATTTTGAGTAATAATTTTAGTAATTTCAACCAATTTTTCATTATTAATATCTAATTTTTTATCAACAAATTTAGAAAATAATCTTGTATTTAAAGCTTTTTTAATGACATCCCAATTTTTTTCATAATCATTTATTAAATCATATTGCTTTGAAATTAATATATATAAATTAGTTAATATATATTTTCCAAAAGGAAAATTATCATATGTGTTTTTAATTTCTACAATATCTTTTTCTTGAAATTCTAAATTTTTAAGTGATTTTCTTATTTTTTGTTCAAAAGATTGTAATTTTTCTCCTAATTCTGCTTTTCTGATATCAGAATCTAATTGTAATTGAGTACATGGTTTTTCTTCATTATTTTTTTTCATTTTTATATTTTGCTTTTGAAATACTAAAACTTTTTTATCATTTCTTTTTTCATCTATAAATTTATCATTATCTTCTTTTTTAGGATTTAATTCATTTATTTCATTTTCAATTAATGATATTGCTGTCATTGATTTAACTGTTGAATTTGTATTATTTGATAAATGAGTTAATTTTTCTGATAAAATATTTTTAAACATAGGATAATGTTTTATAAAATAATTCACCATTTCAACAAAATTATAATTTGTATATATTAAATTCATTCCTGTTTTTATTGAATATTCTAATATTAATTGTTTTGAATGATTATGAATTAATATCATTAAATCTGAAATATCTTTTTTATTATTTTCTTCCATTGTAATTAAATTAGATGAAGTTATATTTTCTTGAGAATGTTCTATTTGATGAATAAAATAATTTTCCATGTCTTCATCTCTGAAATTATGTTTATATAAAATAGAAGAATTTTTCACTATATAAGGGTAATTTAAAAATAATTGAGAATATGCTTTTGTTTTAGGAACAATTGATAAACAAATTGATAAATTATTTTTTAATCTTTGAAAAATTTCATTTCTAGTAAGACTATTTTTATCTTTTGATAGTTTTGTTGGTAGAGTTCCTGAAAATTTATAATAACTAGTTGCTAAAACTTTTACATTAAGCATTAAATTTACAGTTTCTAATATTTTTAAATTACTTTCAATCATTTCATTTTTGATATACATTAAAACTTTTTTATTTTCTTTAACTGCAATTCTTAATACATTTCTAACTGCAATTTTAACAAAATTATTATTATAAACTTCAAATTTTTCTTCTTCTTTTTTATCTAAATCATAAAATCTAATGTCATCAGCATCATAAGTTTTAATTCTTGCAATAAAACAAGCAAGTTTCAATAAACTTTGTTTACATGTATAATTTTTTCCTATTAATATTAGATTTCTGTTATTTCTTTCAAAAGCTCTTAAAATCTTAATTAGATAATTTAAATTATCTTCAGTAACAATTATTCCATAATAAATATTTTTATTATAAGCTAATTCATATTCAGAAATTTTTTTCTTTAATAAATCAAAATAATCACTTTTATGTTTAAAATAAATATATTTATTGTTATTTTCATCAAAATAATTTTTAGCATAAATATGATGAAATTTTTCATCAAAATCAGTAAAAATATCTTTGGCATTAACTTTATCTTGTTTAAAAATACTAGAATAAGCTTGGCAAATACTTTCTCTAAAATATTCTATATCTTCTTTTTCATTTAATCTATCTTCAATTAATCTACAACTTTCATAAAAATATAAATTTTTTAAATGAATAAAATAAGGAATATCATTTTGATTTTCTAAAAGAGAAAAAATATGAAAACTTTGAATTATTTTTACTATATCATTGTTTCTTATATTACAATGTAATTTTTTATTAGATTGATTATAATTTTCCAAAAGTAAATTTTTTAATTTAAATAATGCTTGAATATATTGGCTTGAAGTAATTGAAGAAGTATTAGGAATATATTGTCTTAAATGAAATTCTAAAGTTGATTTAAAAATATTAGCAAAACATTCTTCTGAAAAAACACAATTTAATAAAACATTTTTCATTATAAGTCGATTATTACAATGATTTGAGTGATTAATAGGTTGAGTAGTTATATTAGAACATAATAAGAAATTAAATTTATATAAAAATTGATAAATATTTCTATCATAATTAAAACTTTTTTTAGTTTCAATTAAACCTCTAATAAATTCTCTAGTATTAAAAGAATCTCCAATAAGATGTAAATCATCAATAAAAAATATAGTTTTTCTTCCATTTCTATCTCCTAACACATCTCTTCTAATTTCTAATATATTTTGTAATAAAAATTCCTTTAAATTTATTTCTTTTGTTCCATAAGAAGCTAAAAATGAAATTGGATTAGAAGTATGCTTTCTACTTTCATCTTCTAAGAGTGTATTTAATAATAGTGATTTTCCAACACTTTCTTTTCCAGTTACTACAAAAGAAATATTATTTAATATTAATTTTTCACTAAAATAATATATTGGTAAATTATCTTTTGTTGGAATAAAGACATTCATATATTTAAAAACTTCATTTTTAACAAAAATTTTATTTGATATTTTCTCTAATAATGGATTTAATAAAACTTCCCATTGTTCTAAATCACAAGTTTCTTCATTTATATAATAATCAAATATTGGACCTTTTAAATCATCTGCTTTAAATAAATCACTTATTAATTTTTCAATTTTTGTTCTTATTAAGTAATTAGTTAAATTATTTATTGTCCATGCAAAACATACTATAAAAATAGATAAAGTTGATTTTTTAATTTTTTCTATTTTTGGAGTTGCATTTATATTTTTTCTTCCTATTTTTTTATCTTCGAAATTAAATTCAGGTAATAAACTTTCAAAAATACATAAAAAATTATACATAACATAATTTTCATTAATAAAAATATATTTCAATCTGTTATTAATAATAAAATCATATAATTTAGGGAAATAATTTTCAAATAAACCTTTAATATAAGCTTTTAATTCTAAATTTGTATTAATTTTAATACTTATATCTAAAAATTTGTATAATACATTATAATAAGAAAAGCAGTCTTTAGATAAAGAAATAAAAATTTGATTTGGTTTTGTTAAAAAAGAAGGAGAAGCTTTTCCAACATCAACAACTTCATATATAATTTTAAAGCCATCTAATTCTCTTCCTTTCATTGTAAATTTACTAATATTTTTAGATAAATATTTATTATCAATTTCCCCATCAAAAACAACAGCAAAATTAAAATTATTATTATCAAATAAGTTAATTTGATTTATACCTTTACCTTTTTCAAAATTACTATTACTAATAGAAATATCATCATCATCTAAATTTAATTCATTATCAGAATGAATATTAGTGTCCATTTTTTTTAACTTTCTTTTTGGAGTAAGTTCAGGTATATTTGAAGAATCTTTTCGTAAACCTGATAAAGAAGATTCATTCCAATTATTATGTAAATCATTTTCGACTTCATTTAATCTTGTTATTAAATCTAAATTTTGAAAAGTTTGAAGTCTACATTGTAATGGTGTAAAATCAGTTAAAGTTGGATTTGATTTTGATGTTATTTGATTAAAAATATTTTCTGAATTATGATATATTTTCATATAAAATAATTTTTTGTTTTTATCATTTAATAATGATAAATGAGTATATAATTTTTGAAGAATATGAATTAAAGTTGATTTTCCACTTAATTCAGGTCCAGATATTAAAAAATATTTAAAAATGTCAAAAGAAGAATATAATGTATATAATTTTTTTTGAAATTCTGAATTTGAAGGGAAAATATATTCTTTTGTTATTTCATTAAATGCTTTATTAAATATAACTTCAGTCGAGTCTTTTGTTAAATCATTTTCTTCTTTGTTTTGATTATGATTTTTTGTGTCTGATACAATTTTATGCTCACTTATATTAAATATGTGTTCTATATAATTTTTTATTTCCTCAAATTCTTTTTCATTACTTGTTATATATTGGATTTTATTTATGAAAATATCTGCAATTATTTTATTATTATGTGATTTATCTTTTGTAAATTCATGGAATACATTTACTTTACTTAATGACTTTAATAAAAGATTTATTATTTTAAATGAAATATTTTTTTCTTTTACATTCTCACATTTCGCATTTATAAATTTAGTAATACATAAAATTTTTTTTGACACTTCTTTATAATTATCAAAATTTAAGTTAACCATACTCATAAAAGTATAAAATTCTAAATTTATAGTAGAAAAACCAATAATCCTAAAATAATAATTTTTAATAATTTTAGGATAAGGATTCATTGGTTTTAATAACATACCACTCAATAAAAATATATTAAAACTTCTATTGGCAATTGTAATTTTTTTTTCAGGATCATCTAATATTAAAAATTCATCTTCATTTTGTTTTATCATTTGATAAATTTCAGAAATTCTTCCAGCGATAATTTCTAAATTTTCGAATTGAATGCTTTCAATATTATCAATTACTAACCAATTACCCAATTTTAAATTAGCATAAATAAAATTATTAACAGTATTTACTTTAAATTCAGAATTTCCACTTAAAAATTGAATATTTTTTCCTAAAAACAATGCAATATTATTTAAAGAATCATATATATTAGATTCTTTAATTCCATATATTAAAAATGGTTTTTTATAAGATATTATATTCATAAATGAAAGAATCATTCTATCAGAGCTACTCATCATAATATAATTAAATATCATTCCTGTATATGAAAAACCATATTCAACTTGAAGGAAATTTCCAAATAAATGTATATATAAAGAATCATTTTCTATTTTTGGATATAATAATTTAGCAAAATTAAAATCAGAACTTTTTTGAACATCATCTCTTATTAAATCTTCTATTAAAGTAATAAAATAATTTTCAAAAGAAATTAAACACAAATAAATTTTTCTTTGATTTGGTGGATTTTCTAATTTTTTTGCTTCTTCTATAAATTTAATTTTAACTTCATCTTTATGAATATGATAAATATCAAATAATTTATCAAAAGCTTCTTCTCCATAAATTACTGCTTTTTCTAAAGCTTCCATCATATAACAAAAAATATTCATAATAATAACTTGAGATAAATTTGATTTATAGTCATTTACAATTTCATATAAAACTTCATGAGATCTTTTATTATTTTTTGATTTAAACCTTGCTTCGAAATTTCTTTTAAAAGCTCTAAATGAATCTTTCATTTTTTTAGTCAAGCCAGTAATTAAATTGTCTATGTTATCTTTTAATAATTTAGATACTCTTAAATATTTTATTTTTATATTTTCATTGTAAATTGTATCTGTTATCATAAACTCTTCATTTGTTGATATTTCTTGAAAAGATAAATTTATATCTTTAATCCAAGGAAATATTTTTTTAATCATTTTTTCTCTTATTGATAAGGATTCTTTTTGAGTATATAATACAATTAAATCTCTATCTGAAAGAATATAAAATAAAGAATAATCTCTTCTTCTTTTATCTAAATATACATTTATTGCATGACAATTTTTTTCAAAACCATCTGTTAAATTTTTCAATATATTAATTGCTTTATTTATTATATTTTCATTTAAAAATTTTTTAAAAAGATAATTATCTCTCATAACTTTAATTAATGATCTTACTTGATTTTCATTTAATAATTTTTTTAATTCTCCAGGTAATTCTTTTGCAAATTCAGCATTAAAAATTATTCCTTCAAACATATTTAAATAATTATGGTAATCAACATAATTATCTAAAAATGTTCTATATTTTTCAAAGTCATTTAATAAATTTATAATTTCTTTTGATACAACTTCACTTGAAGGATTTAATTGAGCTTGATGTAGAATTAAAATATTTTGTTCAATAAATTCATATTCAGATTCTAAAATTTCTTTATCAATTTCAATTAATAAAAATTTATTTGTTTCATTATATTGTCTAAATTTAAATTGTAATCTTTTACTTCTAAACTCTTCATTTTTATTTTTTACTAAATTAGTATATTCTTTTTCTTCATTTGCAATTCTATTAAAGTTTTTAATTTCAGGGATTTTATCATAAATTTCATCAATATTCATTAATCTAATTAAATCAAATCTATTATCTTTGAATTCATAATTAGTTCCAATAATATTAACTCTCAAATCCCAAACTTTATTCTCAAGATTTAAAATATTAGGATTTTGAATAGCAATTAAAACATCAATAATTTTTTGATAATTTTCTAATTTTTTTTTTAAACCTTTTGGAACATCACAATTATCTAAATCAACAATAGCAGTTTGACATAAATAATCCCAATTATTAATTTTTCCTTCCATTTCTTTGATATCAATATTTAAAATTTGAGCATTATCTAAAAATTCTGTCATTTGATTAAATTCTCTTACTCCTTTCCAAATATCCATTTTTAATCTATATTCATATACTAAATTATTTAAATTATCAAATGAACTTCTTTCAGCTTCATCCATATCTAAATCTTTTTCTTGTTGTTCAAATATTATTTTATTTTCTAAAATTGAATTTATTTGACTTTCTAAATTTTCTAATTGCATTAAGGGAATATCACTATTATCACTATATTTATTTATTTTTTCTTCATTTAATTGGCTATACATTACTTTAACATCATTATCAAATTTAGAAATTTTATCTTTTAATTCTTTTCTATATTGTTGATAATTATTTTCTAAAAAATAAGTCATTTGATCATATTTTCTATCATAATCCATATTTAAATTTTTTAATTCAACAATAACTTTTTTATCATAATCTTTTAATATAATTCTATATTTTTTTTCTCAGCAATATTCAATAAATCAGTAATTTCCATATTTTTTTCTTCAATATTATTTTTTTCTAAAGTACATTTATCTAACTTTTTTTAATTTTATAAAAGTTTCAACATTAGAAACTTCGACAGATAATTCTTTTAATAATCTTTCCAAAAGACTAATTAATTTATTGTGTTTATCAATAATAATTCTAGGAATAACCAATCTAATTTTATCTAACCAATTTTTAGGAGCATCAATCACTAATTCTAAAAATTGAGTAGAATCTAACTCAAATAATCCAACATTAATAAATTTCTTTAATTGCCTAACTTTAGTAGCTTCTTCTTCAAAACTTTTAATATAATTTTTTAATTCTACTGCAGTAGCATTATTCCCTAATTCATTAAAAGAAATTTTAGAAAAAGTATTATAATTAGTTAATATAGGTTCCAAAGATTGTACATAATTTTCCAAAGCATTAGAGCATTTATTAAAATTATCTTTAATTTTATTCATAACTAAATTAAATTCAGGAGAATCTTTTATTCTAGCATTTAAATTAGTATTTTGATCACAAGAAGTATCAAAAACTTCTTCAAAACAAGTCATATATAAAGGAAATTCTTGTGGATCTACAAAACTTCTTTTATAAATTACACAATAAATATTATCTTGAATGAATTTATCAAAAATTAAATCATTAATATCAATTAATCCAGGCATAAATTTCATTTCTCCTTTCATTGTAAATAAAGTTAATTTTAAAATAGGACTATCACTATAATCATTTTCATAACATTCATAAAATCTTTCAAATCTAGAATTTAATAATTCTAAAGAATTTTGAATTAATCTAGTTTTAGCAACATTAAATATATAATCCATAGCTCGAATAAATTTTAATAAAGTTTTATAATGTGTTCTTCGAGTAGCATCCTGAGCATAAGGAATAGGAACTGGTGAAGAACCTTCATAATAATTTTTCATTTTCCATTTTCTAGCTAAAAATTTTGCTCTACTTTCTCCTTCTTCCATACTAATTGATTTATTATTTTCATTATCTGAATTTTTTTCTTCTTTTTCTATATTTTGATTTGGAATTCTAGAATTTTCTTGTAATGTTATTTTTTTTTCTTTTTTAAAATTTATATACGATTTATTACATGAACTTATTAAAGCTTCTTTTACTTGTTTTCTATATTTTTCTATTGTTTTATCTAAAGTTACTAAATTTTTCTGGTGTATATCATTAAATTCTCTTGAAAAAACTGGTTTTGATATCATTAATGGGAAAATATTATTTGTTTCTGATATATTAGTTGTTATTCTTTTTATTTCTAAATATCCTTGAAGTATATCATTATCTAATAATTTGAAATGTTTTTTAATTTCTTTTTATTTTTATTCTTTATTACCTTCCTATAATATTTTCTCCATAAAGCAAAAATTTTAGAAGTTCTAAAATTTTTAAATATTGATATATTCAATAATATTTTATATTTCCTATAATTTTCTATCCAATCTTCCATTGTATAACAAGTAGGTTTATTTCTTACATAATATACAATTGCACTTTTGGAAATTGTTAAATAATCAATTATTAATATTCTTGTGTTTTCTGCATGTTCACTATCTTCTTTTTTCCCTTTTTTTGTTGTTATTAATGTTTTTCTAAATTTTTCATTTTCTTTATATAACTCATCATAAGTACATAAAACAAAATCTTGAGGTCCTCCTTTTTTAATTGCATATAAGAAATCTCCTTCATTTAAATATAAATATTTATCAAATGTTTCAAAATCAATAATATCATTTTCATTTTTTTTTATTTTAATTTGTTTATTATTATTATTATAAGTAGTTAAAGATGCTATATTTGGATTTTTTATTAAATTCTTTTCGGGAATTAAAGATGTTGAAGGTTTTACACCAAAATATTTTTTTTCTTGATTTTTAGCTTCTTCTAAATCTTTTTTTATTTTATTATTACTTCTTATACTATCATAACTTGTATGTCTACTTACATTATAATTAATATAATCTCTTCCTATACTTGGATTAATTAACATATCTTTTTCTCTACTTTTACTACTTCTTTTTGAAGATTTGTGTTTATTAAAAAAATTTTTTTTCGAATAAAAATCATTATTTGTAAATAAAATAAGTTCTGTTGATTTTTTATTTTTCTTTTTTTCTTTTTTTTTTTCTTCTTTTTCTGAAACATGAGTTTTACTATAAATTTTTTCTGCTTTTTGAATATTAATTATAACAGGTAAATTTAAACAATTTCCAATGTTTTTAGGAATACTTTTTTTAGTATTCCAATTTTGCATTATTACTTTTCCTAAATGATTTCCTTGTAAATTAGGTTTTCTAAAAGATGCAATTTCTTTTGAATCATTTTGTTCTATTATTTTTAATTCTTTTGACCTAAATTTTGTATGAGTTTTCATAAAAGAATCTTGTGGAAGACTTTGATAAACAAATTTTCTATTATTTTCATTATTGTTATTACCTTTGTTATTCTGATGAAAATTTGAAATTGTTTTCATTCCAAAATATAATTTATCAATGAAAGCTCTGTTGTCCATTTTATTTATTTTTTATATAACAATTTGTTTTTAAAAATTGTTTTTAATTTGAAATAAATATTTAATTATTTATTATAAATAAATAGAAATTTAATTCAATTGACATTTACAATATTCTTTATTAATCCAATCTGAATAAGTTTCACAATTTCTTTTATTATTAATTTCTGTAAAAAAATTTGAGGTATTTTTATAATTTTTATTTTCTAGAATATTTAATAAAGAATAATAAATATCATATGGAGTTATCATTTTTTGTTCATTTTTTCCAATTTTTTCATTTGAATAATTATCTTTTGAAATTATTAAAAATAATGAATCAAGAGATAAAATATTTTTACTTTCAACTTTTTTAAAAGAACTTTGAAAATTATCACTCATAATATAAATTAATAAATTATTCATTTTTAAATTTTCATTTAAAAAGAAACTTAATTGTTCATCTAATGCATTTATATTTTTTTTCATAAAAGATAATCTCAGAAATTTTTTTTCTTTTTTATACTTATTTAAAAATTGAGTTCCATATTCAAAAACATAATAACTGGAGTCGTAACCATATAAACAATTTTTATTTCTTCCAAAATTATTAAATAAAGAATTATAAATATTATCTTCTTTAAATAAATTAGGATCACAAAACATTGCAAAATTTTCATGATCAAAACTTTCAAAATCAGTGATATTAATATATTTATTTTCTATTTCAAATATTTCCTTTGAACATATATTTCCACTTCCTCCAGTTATAAAACCTTCATTTTTAAATTTTTTTATAATATTTTCTCCATTTCCTTTTTTAAATGAAGTACCATAAAACATTGGTAACATATTAACTAATTGATTATTTTCATCAAAAACTTGATATTTTAAAAATTGATATGAATTTAAATTACTTTTTTTATTCTTTCTCCAATAATTTTTTTCTAAAATTTTGGATGTTTTTTCCATTTGATTTAAAAATTGTTGTCTTGATAATGAATTAATGTATATTATTAAAATATTATTAAATAAATTTTCATTTTTTGTATTATTTTTTCTTAAATTTACTAAAGTTTCATTTCTTAAAAGATTAATTATTATTTTTCCTTTTTCTGTTTCTTTATCAAATTCCAGGAAAATTTCTTTATTACTTTTTTCTTCATTTTTTAATATAGGTTTAATTTGTGAAAAAACTTCATTTTTAAATTTTTTACTCGTGCAAACTTTCCAATCAAAATTAACAGTATTTGGATAATAAAATAAATAACTAGAATTAATATCTTCATTAAATTCTAAGCTTTGAATAAAAATATTTCTTTCATTTTCAGTTTGTTCACATTTACTATTAATAATTCTAAAAAGATTTTCAAATAAATCAACATTACAAGTATCTGGTCTTTTAATTACACATTCACCATTTTTTTCATAATTTTCAGCACTTTCAATAGAAATATTTCCAATTCCAAATTCAAAATTATTACAAGCACTTAATTTAATTATTAAATATACTAAAAATAATAATAAAAAATAAGAAGAAATTATCCAAAAAGTTGTATATTTTTTTTTTGTCAAAAAAGAAATATACATATAAAAAATTTGTAATGAAAATATGTCAATGATTAAAAATAACATATAAATTTTTCTATTATAAGAATTATGATCTCCAAATTCATTATTTGAAGAAAAAAAATAAGGTAAATAAAATATAATTATTATATACCATTTTTTATCAATCCATTCATTATAACAACTTAAAAGAAATATTGATAAAAAAAATGCAGATTGAAATGTAGTATATATTAAATTATTAAATAATTCATTTGTCATTGCTATTACACAATCATTACTTGGTTCAAAACATCCTTTTAAACTTTCATTAAAAAGCACTATAGAATTAAAATAAGAAAAAATAGAAATTACCAGAATCAAACTCACTTTATAATTTCTTATTGCTTCAATTACTTCATTAATATCTTTAAAAGTTTTTAAATATTCCCAATATAATGTTATATATGAAATATAATATTTAATAGTTTCTTTTTTTCTTATTTTTTCACAAAAATTGTTTTTATTATCATTATCATTTTTAATAAAAGGATTATTTTCCCTTGGAGATAATTCAAAATTTTGTAATTCAATTTGATTATCACTATTATCTTCTTTAATTTTATCAAGGTCAATGTTCATTATTTAAATTTCCAAAATTATTTAATTTCATATATGAATTTTTTTAAAATGAAAATTTTAATTAATAAATAAAATTTATATTAGAAAATAAATAAATGGATGAAATACAAGATGATTTAAAAGAACAAATTCAAGAACAAAAACAAAAAACTGACTCAAGGAGTTTATGTCATTTTTTAGGTTGGATTTTAATAATTTGTGGAATAATATCAACTTTAATAAAAAATGATTATAATGTTTTTATAGGATTTATTTTAGTAATTTGTTTAAATAGACATTATTTTCAAAATAAAGCATATTATGTTAAAATTATGTTTCACTTTTTATCTCTTTTTTGTTTGGTAGATTTAATTTTCATGATCATTTTATATCCACTTTGGACAAAAAAAGATATTAAAAATGAATATTGGCATAACTTAGAAAATTTACATTTTTTTGGAATAATTATGGGAATTATAGAATTTTTACTTAAAGTTTTCATTTCTTATTTATTAAGTAATGAATACAAAAGTGAAAAAGGAGAAATTAGTGGATTATTTGATTTTAAATATAAAGAAAGAGATGAATTGAAATAAAAGAAATAAATTTTTTTTTTATGTTTATTTAAAAATTAATAAAAATAAATAATTTTTGCAAATAAATAAAAAAAAAATTTAAAATAACTTAAGAATTATTTTCTTTATTATCCTTCTTAGAATATCGTTTAATAAGTAATTTATTTTTCTCTTTCATCATATTAATTTCACTATAATGATTTAAAATCCAATCGCAAATACTTTCATCAAACATTTTTAAAATCATCATTTCATTTTCTTTTGGTTTTTCCCCAACTTCACTAATAGCAATATTACAAGCAATTTGAAAAACACATAATACATTACCATCACTATGATTTAATACAGGATAAGTTACCATAGAATCATTTGCTTTCATATCAACTAAAGTATTATAATATTTACAAGAAGTAGCTTTTATACATCCATGACAAATTTTTTGGTTAAAAACATAATATACTATACCTAAATTATTATATCCTAAAAATTTATTATTTTTAAATTCATATAAAAATCCATCTAAATTAAATAATATTTGAACATCACTTAAATCAAACATAGAACAAATAGTTTTTTCAGTATCTTCAATAAAATCTTTTATATTATTAATATTATGAATTCTAACAGAATAAGAATTAATATTTTTTAATCTATTAATTTGTATAGAATATTCAGTTTTATTTAGTTCATTTTTTAAAATAGCAGAAGCTTGCTCAGAGAAGATACTTAATAATTCTTCGTCATCATTATTAAAAGCAGCATCTTTTCTACCTAATTTATTTATAGCTTGAATAGCACCAAAAACATCACCATCATTATCAATTAAAGGATAACACATAATATTTCTGGTTTTATAACCAGTTTTTCTATCAATTTCTTTATTAAATCTTAAATCTTGATAAGCATTATCAATTTTTAATTTTTCTTTATTCATAAAAACAGAACCAACAACACCTTTATTTTTAGGAACTTTAATTTGATTTTTTTTTAAGCCTTCAGCAGAATGAACAACTAACATGTCTGTCATTCTATCATGAATAAATAATGAAGCTCTATCACAATTTAATATTTTACATGTATTTTTTATTAATGTATTTACTGAATCTCCTTCTTCAACACAACCTACTAATGCTTTTGTTCCTTCTAAAAAAGATTTTATTCTTTGAATCAAATTTATCAAACATATAAAATCTTTTACTAAAGTTCCTATTATATCACAATAATTATTCATTGTGTCTTTATCGCTTGTTTGCAATTCATTTATAAATAAATCATCATTTAATGTTAGTTTATATAATTTATTTATATTTGGGTTTTTTGTCATATTTTTTAAAGCTTCATGAGTTAAAGCTAAAAATGATATTCCTGTTGAATTTTGTAAATTATGTTTTTGTGTTCTTTGACTCAATGCTGCTATTTCATAATATGGATTTTTAATAAATTTTTTTTTTTTTTTATTTTTTTCTTCTTCTTCTTTTTTTCTTCTTTCTTCTTCTTCCTTTTTTTTTCTTTCTTCTTCTTCTTTTTTTCTTTTCTCTTCTTCTTCTTTTTTTCTTCTTTCTTCTTCCTTTTTTTCTTTATCATCATCTAAAGACGAAAATATTTTTTTTAATTTACTATTACAATCTAATTGGATTTGAACTCTTTTTGTTTTATTTCTTAATTGTTTTCTTCCTCCATTTGAAATAGGTTGAAAATTTTTTATACCTTCAAATTTATTTGTATTATCTATGTCAAAACCATTGTTTGGGTGATGTTCTATATTCATTGTTTTCATTCTTTTGAAAGATCTTATAGGTTTTTTTTCTAATTTTGATTTTATTAATTCTTTTTCTTCTTCTTTTCTTTTTTTCTCTTCTTCTTCATCATATTCAGTTTCAGAATAATAATCAGAAGTAAATCTTTCATCATTAATATCGTTTACACTTAAAATTTTATATTGATTTTTTTGATTATAATTTCTATTATCATAATAATTTCTTTGTTTTTCTCCTCTGAAAGAATTTGAAATATATTTTGAACAAAGACTATTTTGAATTTTTGTATTTTCTTTTAACATTTCTTTATACATAAATTCCTTTTGAACCATATTAAAAGAAAAATAATCATTAATTTTATTTAATTGTTCTATTGTTTGAGTCAATCTTTTTATTTGATATTGTAATTGTTTTATTACATTATAATTTTTACAATCTTTTCCTCCTGGACATTTATTTTCCCAATTATGTTCATGAGTAAAAATAGAATAATTTGAATTAGATGATGTTTTATAAACTCTCTTTTTTAGTGCTATTACTTTTTTTTCTTTTTCTTTTGATAAATGTAATTTCGAATTATATTCTCTAAAACTATTTGTAAAAGATGCCATTTAAAATTTATATATTAATTGATTTTTGGTGTTAATAAAAAATATAAAGAAAAAATTGTAAACATAATAATATTATTTTTTCCTAATTATTTGTTTTTGAAAAAAAAAAATAATTAAAATTTTAATTTTGAAAAAAAAATGGGAAATTGTTGTGAAAATGAAAATTATAATGATTCAGAAGAAATAATGAATTCTAATTCAATAGATGAAATCAAAAATCATTTAATTGAAAAAACTCAAATGGCTGATTTAGAAATAGAAGAAATAAATATTTATTTAAAAAATCGGCATAAAAAACCTTCTAGAATAAATATTGATGGTTTTAAAAAAGAAGATATAAAAAAAAGAATACCATATTTAGGTGAAATGAAAAATTGTCTTTCTATTACATATAAATTATTAGAACAAAATCCTCATTTAGATTTAGAAGAAACAAAAAAAAGAATTAAAGATTTTTATATATTATATATATGTTTATATGATGATAAAAAAAGATATGAAACTTGGATGATTAATTTTAAAAGTTTTGTTGATAATTATGAAATAAATAAAACAAGAAATAGTTTTTCGAAAAATGAAGAAATAATTTTAGATAAAATTGAAGTTGATTTAAAAAGTGAAATTTAATAGTAATTAATAATTTGTTAGGTGTTTTTATATTTATTATATTTTTTTAAATAATTCAAATTATATTTAAGTAAAAAATAATACTTTAATATAATAATAATTTGAAATAATTTTGAATATATTCAATGTTTAAAATTTAATGAGAAGATGAGATATGAAAATTAGAATAAAAGAATTAAAAGGATATATATGTAATATTTATCAAATTGTTTTTTAAATTTTTGTTGTTTTTAAAAAATAAATATTATTATTTGGAAAAAAATAATGACAATATAATTGAAATAATAAATTTATCATTTAAAATTTGATAATTACTTTTTTGAAATTTAAAGAATTAATAAAATGTTTATTAATAGTTGAATAGAGTATTTAGTGAATTGAAAAATAGTCCTAATAGAAGTAAAACAGGAGTTTTAAAATTATAAAATAATTTGTTTTATTTCAACTTTAATATTTTTCACAGGTAAATATTCTTGAAAAAAACAATTAAAATAATAATAAAAAATGAATATTTTATAAAATTTAGTTAAAACATTAAATAAAAACATAACATAAAACAATTTTAATAAAATAATTACCAAAAAAATGAATTTATAAAACCCAAAAATTAATATTTCCATCGTCGGAAAATGAAGCAATAATATTATTATTCAATTCCACAATTCCTCTAATCCAAGCTACATGAGCTTTTTCCAAGGTTTGAATACATTGATAATTATCTGATCTATAAACATTAATATTATGACTCCATCCTCCAGTTAAAAAAATACCTTTATTTTCTATAACACAAATACCATAACAACAAAATTTATTATCTATTTCTTTTATTACTTTTTTTTTATTCATATCTATAACTTTCATTAAACTATAAATTCCACCTACAATTATTCTATCATTATCTAATTTATTCAATGCATTCCATTTACAACATCCTGCATCTTCAATTTTAATTATAAATTCATAATTATTTAAATTCCAAATTATTATTTCATCTTCTCCACAACCGATTAATAAATTTTTATTTTCTAACAATAAAAATGAATATAATATATTTGAAACTTTTAATATTGTTACACATATGTGTTTGTTATTTTTTTCTTCTTCCCAAATTTTTATTGTTTTATCATGTGAACATGAAATTAAATTTCCATTTGGATGATATAATACTTTATAAATCCATTTATTATGAGCATTATTTATTTCTTCTTTTAGAATAAAATTTTTTTGTTCATTCTTTTCCCAAAATTTTATGCTTTTATCATAGGAACATGTTATAAAATTATTTTCATTTTTAACATTAACATAAAATATCCATCCATCATGTGCATTTTCTATTTCTTGTAATATTGTAAAATTAATGTCATATATAAATATATATTGATCATCAGAAACTGAAATTATGTTACCTGATGGAAATAATGATATTGAATTTACTCCTTTTTTATGAAATGATATATTTTTCAAAAGATGAAAATTCGAGTTTGTTGTTTGTGTTTTCATTTTTTTTATATTTTTCTAAAATTTAAAATTTTTTATTTTTGAAGTTTTTTTTATTTTTGATTATTTTTTATTTGTTTACGATATTATAAATATTATTATTATTTTGAATAAAAAAAATTAATTTAGATATGATAATTGAAAATAAAATAGTATTAATTTCAAAATTCCATTTATAATTATTCTTTTTTATTTTTATAGAGTTTATTAAATATCATTTTTTTCAGTGTGAGAAAAATAAATTTTGAATTATATTTTTATAATATTAATTAATTAATTTTTAATCTTCTTTATTAATTAATTATTAGTTAATCAATTTAATGTAATTGTTAATATGAAAATTACATAAAATAAATAAATATTCATTTTATTCTTGAAATATATTTTCTTTATTGGTTATTCCTCCAAAGAGAGATAACATTTTCCTTCATTATTTCAAAATAAAAAATTTATTTAGATTAAAAGATTTATTTATAAATTTAATTAATTATTATATAAAAAAAATGTTGCTAACAAAAATTCATTCA
>JAEEGI010012623.1_pt1 | contig 18049 bp, 19 predicted proteins | sample 8958751 | NCBI WGS metagenome assembly JAEEGI01 (sample SAMN16246545, study PRJNA631951) | gut metagenome | biome: gut microbiome; feature: rumen; material: KS-attached | host: Bos | place: Iran: Karaj | collected 2018-10 | reverse complement strand
GTTGCAAGAGCACATGGGAGTCTTGATAAATAACTATGGATCATTTTTGCATTGTTACTAATACCAGTAAGGATCGTGAAATGGAAATGACTATGCATATCAAGGATTACCTTGAGAAGCATGGTAAGAAGTGTGTTATTGCGGAGAAATTGTCAGGTGCTGTCAAGGAGCACAGAGTAGAGAGAGATTTTCTAAGTGATATTCCTGAGGATTCAGAGTGCATCATAGTTCTGGGAGGCGATGGCACAATGCTGCAGGCTGCCAGAAGTGCTGCTTACCTTGATATACCTCTTATAGGTGTCAATCTTGGAACTCTGGGTTATCTTGCAGAGGTTGAAAAGAGTGGTGTTGATGATGCTCTTCGTCGTCTTCTTGCAGGTGATTACGAGATAGAAGATCGTATGATGCTCTATGGTGACGGGTGTGACAAGCATGACTACGCCCTTAACGATATCATCGTTACAAGGCGCTCAGCGCTTTCTACAATAAACTTTGATGTTTATGTCAACAATCTCTTTTTATGTAATTATCATGCAGATGGAATCGTAATCTCTACGCCTACAGGTTCTACCGGCTATAGCATGTCAGCCGGAGGCCCTATAGTAGAGCCATCAGGCAGTATGATACTGGTAACTCCGATCTGTCCGCATACAATTAATGCCAGAAGTATGGTACTGGCTGCTGATACCAAAATTTCAGTTGTGATCAGGGAAGGAAGAGACGGCAGTAATCAGGAGGCCGTTGCCTATTTTGACGGAAGCGGTCAGATTGATATGAATACCGGGGACAGGATAGAAATTGAGAGGTCTGACAAGACCACCAAGATCATCAGACTAAACAGAGTTAGTTTCCTTGAGGTTCTTGGTAAGAAATTTGATAAGTAATAGCCCAGGCAAGGTATGAAATGGTGCCTGTGGCGTGGTAGATGTTTTATTATGGGGGTTACGATATGAAGAAAAACAGACATGACAAAATTATTGAACTCATTGCAAGACATGAGGTAGAGACTCAGGAGCAGCTCGCAGAGCTCCTTAGGGGCGAGGGCTACGATGTAACCCAGGCAACTGTTTCCAGAGATATCAGACAGATGAAGCTTAGCAAGCAGGTTACAGAGGATGGCAGACAGAAGTATGTGTACTCAACTGCAGACAGCGATGTAATGCAGGATAAGTATGTAAGCGTACTCAAGGCCGGCTTTGTTAAGATGGACGTAGCTCAGAATCTTCTTGTTATCAAGACAGTTTCTGGTATGGCTATGGCGCTTGCTGCAGCTATTGATGCTATCGAGTTGTCAGAAGTAGTTGGCTGTATTGCAGGAGACGACACAATCTTTGTTGCCATCAAGACCAACGAAGAGGCAATCGAAGTAATGAACAAGCTTAAAGAGATGATGGCTTAATCGCTATTTCTTTTTATATAAAACAAGACGGGGTTCTCATTTGTAGAAAGATGGGGAAATATGTTATACAGTTTACACGTTAAGAATCTTGCTCTTATCAAGGAGCAGGAGATCGAGTTCTCCAAGGGGCTTAACATCCTTACTGGAGAAACGGGCGCAGGTAAATCAGTAGTTATCGGCTCTGTGAACCTGGCGCTGGGAGGAAAAGCTGATGCCGGTCTTATCAGAACCGGAGAAGAATATGCACTTGTTGAGCTGACCTTTGGTCTTGAGAATGACAGCCAGAGGAAGTTATTGGAAGAAATGGACATCCCTGTAGAAGAGGATGGAACTGTAGTTATCCAGCGTAAGCTCATGCAGGGCAGGAGTGTTTCCAAGGTTTGTGGGGAATCTGTATCTGCGAGGCAGCTCAAAGATATCTCTAACATTCTGATCAATATCCACGGACAAAATGATCATCAGGAACTTCTGCACAAACCAAAGCACCTCGATATTCTCGATGATTACTGCGCGGATAATTTGGGAGACCTTCCAAGCAAGCTTAAAGACAACCTTCAGAAAATGAAGGATATTCAGAGTCAGCTGGACGAAACAAATATTGATGAAACAGCAAGAATAAGAGAACAGGAGCTTTTGGAATTCGAGGTTAATGAGATTTCAGAGGCTAATCTTGTTGTCGGAGAAGATGAGAAGCTTGAGAGCTCTTACCACAAGATGGTTAACAGCCGCAAGATTTCAGAAGCTGCTTACACAGCCTATGCCATGACTGGCTCAGGTGAGTCAGAGGAGAGTGCTTCAGACATCATCGGAAGAGCTGTAAGAGAGCTCTCATCAGTTGTTTCCTATGATTCAGAGCTTTCAGATCTTTTGTCACAGCTGTCGGATGTGGAGAATCTTTTAACAGATTTCAATCATTCGCTCTCAGCCTACATCAAGGATCTGGAGTTTGATGATGAAGAGTTCAGGGAGACTGAGGATAGGCTCAATGTCATCAACCACCTCAAGGATAAATACGGCGGCAGCATTGAGTCAGTACTGGAGCAGTTTGATGACAAGCAGGCAAGGCTTGATACACTTTCCGACCTTGATGCTCATAGGAATAAATTGGTAAAAGAGCTTGATGAGCAGAAAAAGACTGTTCTGGAGCTTTGCAAGAAGATATCTGCTATCAGGAAAAAGGGTGCTAAGGAGCTCGGAGAGAAATTAAAGAGTGCACTTATAGACTTTAATTTCCTTGATGTTAAGTTTGAAATAGCAGTAAATAGCGATGAGGAAAACATAGCAGCTCGTGGCTACGATGATGTGGAGTTTATGATCTCCACTAACCCTGGAGAGGACCTTCGTCCACTTGAGAAGATTGCCAGTGGCGGTGAGCTTTCCAGAATCATGCTGGCTCTTAAGACCGTAGTAGCAGATAAGGATGATATCAGCACACTCATCTTTGATGAGATTGATGCAGGTATCAGTGGCAAGACAGCCTGGAAGGTATCTCAGAAGCTGGGCGAGCTGTCACGTGATCACCAGATCATCTGCATTACACATCTTCCACAGATTGCAGCTATGGCAGATACCCACTTCATGATCGAGAAGGGCTTATCTGATGGCAGAACAGTGACCAGCATTTATTCTCTTTCTGAGGATGACTCTACCAAGGAGTTATCAAGACTTCTTGGAGGCGAAGAGATAACAGAGGCCACAATCCAGAATGCTCTTGATATGAGGAAGATGGCTAGAGAGAGTAAAGCTGGCAAGTGATATTTCTTTTGACTAATTGACAGGAAAATAGTGAGGAAATCCTGATGACAATTGATAATGACGACCTGATAAACAGCATAATAGCTTCACTTGGAAGGATTGATACCATCTCTTTGGAGGAGATGCCTAATATCGACCTTTACATGGATCAGCTCACGACCTTTATGGACGAGAGACTCAAGAAGACGACAAGGCATCCTGAGACTGACAAGATATTGACCAAGACCATGATCAATAACTATGCCAAGAATGATCTTTTACCTCCTCCTGTCAGGAAGAAGTATTCCAAGGATCATCTGATTCTTTTGATATTTATTTATTATCTCAAGAATATCTTGTCTATAAATGACATTCAGACTCTTATTGAGCCTTTGAAGGCTAGGTTCCATGTTAGTGACGACGAGCTTAATCTTGCCAAGATCTATAGTACTGCCTATGAGCTTCAGAGTGACGCTCTTGAGCCTGTTATCGAGGATCTTAAAAAGAAATATGCAAGAAGCCTTGATACCTTTGATGACATCAAGCTGTCCGATGAAGAGAGAAAGCGCATGCAGATGTTCTCTTTCATTATCGAGCTGTCCTACGATGTCTATGTTAAAAAGCTTCTGATCGAGAAGATACTTGATAACGTGGTATCTGAGAATGAGAAGAACAAGGCCAAAGATAAGGCTGCCGGCAAAGACAAAGGCAAGGATAAGAAGAAATAAAGCAATACAGATTTAGAGGTTTTTAATGGGAATTTACGATACACTTAATTCACAGCAGAAAAAGGCTGTACTTCAGACAGACGGACCTGTTCTGATACTTGCCGGAGCTGGCTCTGGTAAAACAAGGGTACTGACACACAGAGTGGCTTACCTTATAGATGAATGCAATGTTAATCCATGGAATATCATGGCTATCACCTTCACCAACAAGGCAGCAGGTGAGATGCGTGAGAGAGTAGATAAGATTGTTGGCTTTGGTGCAGAGAGTATCTGGGTTTCAACCTTCCACTCCAGCTGCGTACGTATCCTTAGAAGATACGCTGATAAGCTTGGATTTAGCAATAACTTTACAATCTATGATACTGATGATTCCAAAACACTCATGAAAGAAATCTGCAAGAAATACCAGCTTGAGACCACACAGCTCAAGGTTCGTCAGATCATGGGCAGCATTTCCAAGTGCAAGGATAATCTGGTATCACCTGAGGAATATGCTCTTGCAACTCAGAATGACTTTATCAAGGTCAAGATTTCCAAGGCATATACAGAATATCAGGCAGCTCTCAAAAAGAACAATGCCATGGACTTTGATGATCTTATCATGAAGACCGTTGAACTCTTCAAGGCTTGTCCTGAGGTTCTTGATTCCTATCAGGAGAGATTCCGCTACATAATGGTGGATGAGTATCAGGATACCAACAATGCGCAGTTTGAGCTCATCAGACTCCTGGCAGACAAATACCGCAACCTCTGCGTTGTAGGTGATGATGACCAGAGTATTTATAGATTCAGAGGTGCTAACATCAGAAATATCCTTGACTTCGAGAAGGTTTATCCTGATGCTACAGTTATCAAGCTTGAGCAGAACTACAGATCTACACAGCAGATTCTTGATGCAGCCAACGCTGTTATCCATAACAACTATGGACGTAAGGAGAAAGCTCTTTGGACTGATGAGAAAAATGGAGAGCTTGTGCATCTGAGACAGTTTGATACTGCTTATGATGAGGCCGAGTTTATTGCAAGTGACATTGGTAAGCTCAAGAGAAATGGCAAGCTCAGCTATGATGATTGTGCAGTACTCTATAGAACCAACGCACAGTCACGACTTATAGAAGAGCGTTTTGTTCATGAGGGAATTCCTTATGACATCGTAGGCGGCGTTAATTTCTATTCCAGACGCGAGATCAAAGATCTTTTGGCTTACCTTAAGACCATCGACAATGGCTCAGATGATATCGCAGTCAAGAGAATCATCAACGTGCCTAAGCGTGGTATCGGTGCTACAACTATTGATTATGTGCAGAACTACGCCGACGAGCGTAAGATCAGCTTCTATGATGCACTTTGCGAAGCAGACCAGATCATGGCTGTTGCAAGAAGTGCTTCCAAGTTAAAAGACTTTGTGACAATGATCAGAGCCTTCAGAACCAAGATGAAGAGCTATTCACTTGAAGAGCTTTTGAAGGATGTCATTGATACAGTCGGATACATGGAGTTTTTGAGAACTCTTGATGAGGATGATGACAGCGAAGATAACGACAGAGCCCAGAATGTGGACGAACTTATTTCCAAGATCGCATCCTATGAAGAAAACGAAGAGGTAGAGCAGCCAACACTTTCAGGCTTCCTTGAGGAAGTAGCGCTGGTTGCTGATATAGATAAGATTGGTGAGGACAACGAGAAGGTCCTCCTCATGACTCTCCACAGTGCTAAGGGACTTGAGTTTGAGCATGTTTACCTTGCAGGATTGGAAGAGGGAGTATTCCCTAGCTATATGACTCTTCAGACCGAGGATTCAGATCCTGAGGGTATCGAGGAAGAGAGACGACTTGCCTACGTTGGAATCACTCGTGCCAAGAAGTACCTTACACTTTGCGCAGCAAGACGCAGAATGGTAAGGGGCGAGACCATGTTCAATCACCTCAGCCGCTTTGTAACTGAGATTCCGGGTAATCTTCTCGATAAGTCCGCAGCAGTAGAGAAGCCAGCATTTCTTTTTGATGATGGCGATTCTATTGACGAGTACGAGGGCGTAGAGGATAGCTACAGAGATAAAGACTACGGATATAGGAATTCTGGAGTTGGTGCAGGAATAAAGGATAGTTATAAGGGTAAGAGCTTCAGTAGTTCGACGGGAAGCAGCTCTAAGTCTGGAGTTGCTAGTACTTACAAGCTCAAGGCATCTCCTAAGACTACCACTATCAAGAGAGCACAGCCCAAGGATAAGCCATATATTTCAGGGGCAGCGGCTACTCATACCAAGGGAAGCCTTGCTGGATTATCCAAGGGAATGCCTACCAAGATGCAGAAGCCTGATTATCAGGAAGGCGACAGAGTATCTCATATCAAATACGGCAACGGAACGGTAACTTCTCTGGAAGAGGGACCAAGAGATTACAAGGTTACAGTTGAATTTGATGACTGCGGTCAGAAGATTATGTATGCGGCTTTCGCTAAGCTTAAGAAGATGTGATATAATTAATTAGAAACATTTTTTTATGAGAAAGGGGTTACTATGGAAGTACAATCTAAGATCAATGACATTATTGAAATGACACGTATCAACGAGTTGCTTGACAAGAGAGAAGCTGCTAATGCTAAGAAGCCTTCCAATGTGATCCTTTGGATTCTGGCTGTGCTTGGAGCCGTTTCTGCTGTAGCAATCATCTCATTTATGGTTTATCGCTATATGACACCAGCATTTGAAGATGATTATTATGATGATGACTTCGATGATTTCGATGATGATTTCGATGATGAGGACTTCATCAAGGAGTAAATAGAACAGTGATTATTCAGAGCCAAGTGGGGGAGTTGATCTGAAGCTTGGCTCGTAATATGTTCAGATGTAGGAGCATTTTGCTGATGTCAGCAAAATGGTTGAGAAGAAAATAGTTAAGAAATAGAATTTTAAGAAAGAAAAAAGATTGTGAAGAAAAAAGAGATAGTAGAAGGAATTGTAAAAAGGGTAGAATTCCCTAATAAAGGTATTGTAGAGACTGCTGAGGGCAAGGTCATTGTTAAAGGTGTCCTTCCAGATCAGAAGGTTTCTGTACAGATTCAGAAAGTCAGAAAGGACAGAGCAGAGGGAAGACTCGTGGAAGTATTAGAGGAACCATCTGATTCTGTTGAGAGCCCATGTATTCATTTCGGCAAGTGCGGTGGCTGTAGCTACCTTACCATGCCTTATGTTAAGGAGCTTGGTCTTAAGGAGCAGCAGGTTAAGACTCTTCTTAAGCCTGCCATGGACAGACAGACTGAGCGCTTTACCTGGGAAGGGATCAAGACCAGCCCTGTTAAGTTTGCTTACAGAAATAAGATGGAATTCTCCTTTGGAGATGAAGTTATGGGAGGTCCACTGTGCCTTGGAATGCACAAGAAGGGCAGCTTCTATGACATCGTAACTGTAAGTGGCTGCAGAATTGTTGATGACGATTACAAGGCAATTCTCTCAGCTACACTTGATTATTTCTCACCAATGTATGCTAATGGAGAGATATCTTTTTATCACAGAATGAAGCAGGTTGGATACCTCAGACACCTTCTGGTTAGAAAGGCTGTCAGAACAGGAGATATCCTTGTTGACCTTATTACTACAACTCAAGAGGAACATGACCTTACAGGCTTTAAAGACACTCTTTTGAGCCTCTCACTTACTGGTAGAATCGCTGGTATTCTTCATACCAAGAATGATTCTCTTGCAGATGCTGTAATTGACGAGGGTACAGAGATCCTCTATGGTCAGGATTTCTTTTACGAGCACTTGCTTGGCCTGAAGTTCAGGATCACACCATTCTCCTTCTTCCAGACCAACAGCCTTAGCGCAGAGGTTCTCTACCAGACAGTTCGTAGCTACATCAAGAGCCTCTACGACCAGAAGAAGATCAGTAAAGACGGCATCATCTATGACCTCTATTCAGGAACCGGCACTATTTCTCAGCTCCTGGCTCCTGTTGCAAACAAGGTCATCGGTGTTGAGATTGTCGAGGAAGCAGTTGAAGCTGCCAAAGAAAACGCCAAGCTCAATTGCCTCGACAACTGCGAATTCATCGCCGGCGATGTCCTCAAGGTCCTCGACGAGATTGAGGATAAGCCAGACATGATCATCCTTGATCCTCCACGTGATGGCATCAACCCCAAGGCCCTCCAAAAGATAATCGGCTACGGTGTTAAGTACATGATCTACGTATCCTGTAAGCCTACATCCCTTGCCCGTGACCTCGAAGTCCTCCAGGAAAATGGCTACGCAATGACACGCGCCGTCGCAGTAGATCAGTTCCCATGGACTAATCATGTTGAAACCGTCGTGTTGCTTACTAAGACAACCGCATAACCATGCGGGTTTGAGGCGGTTTTAGAAGGAAACATGTCGACTAAAATCGAAGTAAAAATTATGTACTTTTAGCGGACAATGAACTTTGGGGGATAGGCAAAAAGACCTATCTGCGGACAATGTTTTTGTACGCCAAGATAAATAGATTTTGCATAGTACGCCAAGATGTATCTTGATGGCTTTTAAGGCGATTAACTCCGCGGAGAGGTATCGAAGAAAGGCATAGATATTGGCGGACATAAGAATGGAATGAGAGCTCACCATATTGTGGTGGGCTTTTCCTTTTACTATTTATAGATTTAAGTATAGTTTTACTGATGCGGTTAGCTTTTATGGCTTGCCGCTTTATTTTTTTATAATAATTCCCCTATAACACATGTGATATACTGATTATGAACGATATAATCTGCTAAAAATGTATGATTTTAAATGCATGAGACAAAAGGTATACGGAGGCAATAAATAAATGGCTATTACTCTTAATACTATAAAGTGTCCAGAGTGCGGTGCAAATTTACCTGTTGAGGAAGGTAGAGAAAAGCTATTCTGTTCATACTGTGGAGCTCAGGTTATTGTAACAAATGAAAACGAACATATTTATAGGTACGTTGATGAAGCGGGCATTGTTCAATCCGAGAACAATAAAGAAGTCAGAATGCGAGAATTGGATATCGAAGAGCGTAGGGGATTCTTTGATGATAGTTTAAAGAAGACACTGTTTACTATCTGGTTAGTAGTAACTCTTGTACTACTAATTATTGCAATAGGAATAATGCTTTTTGCAGGAGATGGTGGGCTTAATGGGTTCCTGTTCTTATTCTATGTTTGCGCTCCCGTTATAGGTGGTGGTGCTTATCTTGTATTCAAGCTAATTCCAGACAAAGAACATGAAAAGGTGGTTCGTCAGAGTGGGGGGATTAGATTTCCTAAGGGATTAGAACCTTTTTCAGATAATAATTATGAAGTAGTTTATAGTGAATTGCAGAATGCAGGTTTTACTAATGTGACTTGTGTTAATATGCATGACTTAACACTGGGGTTATTAACTAAGCCAGGTAAAATCGAGAAAATTACCGTTAATGGTAATTTGATAACTTCCGGTGGAAAATTGTATTTGCCTAACACGCCAATAACTATTACATATCATGGAAGGTGATGCTTATGAAATGTCAAAAGTGTGGTGCTGAGTTAGAACAGGGAGTCTTATTCTGTAAGGAATGTGGTAGCAAGGTAGCTGAGAAGAGGTTTTGCCGTGAATGCGGAAAAGAACTATTACCTGGGGCAAAATTCTGTTCTTCGTGTGGCGCGGATGCTGAGTTTATTGATAAGGTTTCTATGGAGCATTCCCGAGCAGGTAATACTAATTCCCAAATAAAACCAGAGTCGGCTAATAGAACATCATATTCACATGGGGTAAGTAATACTACTAAACCTAACCTGAATGCTAGCAAATCTATGAGTTTTACCAGTAGCAAAACAATTATAGTAGCAGCTGTAGTGGCTGTCTTTGTTCTGGCTATATTTGGATTGATTTTTTCTAAGGTTAAGAATAAGAAAGAGGAAGCGGTAACAGCTGGCCTTACACCTACATTTACAGCTACTCAAACAGATAACACTATTGAATTAGGAACCCAATATGCATACATGAGCGATGAATGGAATGTGTATATAGCGAGTGCAGTATCAGATTCTGTCATTAAGATCGAACATTGGGATAAAACCATGAATTCGACAAAGAAGCTTAAATATAGTGAGGACATTGGCTCTTTTAAGATTAATGATTCTGAAAATGGATTTGCATGGGTAGACGATGATCATACTGCTTTTGCATTTAATCTTACGGACAAAGGGAACAGCAGAGTCAATGGTAAGTCAATAATCTTTACAATAAATATCAGTGATACAGATGTATGCAAGGGAACAGATTATGATGAGAAAATAGCATGTTATTCCTATCAAAGTGATGATTGGCATAATTATAGAGCTATCCCATTATCTGATAAGTTTGTGAAAATCGAATGCTGGTATAGAGGCAGTTCTCTTGGGGATTTCTTGTTTGGGTATGACATGTGCGTACTTAACGTAGAAAGCAACGACACAGATTTTGAGTGGAATGCAGATAAATCAGCATTTACAATTACAATCGCTGATCCAGCTAATAAATCAAATTGGAAAGATAATACATTTGTATCATTTACTTTAGAGAATCCTGGCTATACATATTTTTCAGTTCTAGACTTTTTAGGTAAAGGCACTTCTACAAAAGATAAACAGCAGAAGGACGCTTTTGACAATAATACTGAAGTGACCGTTGGCGCGAGCAAAATCTTAATTCCTTCATATTGGAGCGCGGATGTTGCTGAAACGAATCACTATAGGGCTTATGCGGAGATCTCTGGTCAGGTTGCAATGCTTAATATAATGGCTTCGTATGATGATGAAGACCCAGTAACATATGAAAGTCTAGTTGAGGAAACAGAATCTGGCGCTATGTCTGCGGCAATATCAACATGGTATGAAGATGGTGATGAACTAAATATAGAAGAGTTCGAAAATGGAAATATTAAGGGCTATATCTATGAAACTAATTGTTCTATTAAAGGTAACAAGGGATTCTTCAGCTGCTTAAGCTATCCAGATGAGAAGAACAATACTTGGTTCTATGTTGCTTTATTTGAAACTACAAATACGGAATATAGTTATACAAATGATTTTAGGAAAATTCTGAATTCGATTACGCTTTTAAATGAAACCGTAAAGGTAGAGGAATCGAAAACTGAAGAACCTAAAGAAGAGAAAGCTGAGGAAAAGGCTCAGGAAGAAACAAAAGTAGAAGAGAAAAAAGAACCAGAAATGCCAGTGTTTGCAGGATCTTCTTTAGACACAGCAGTTAAAGCAGCAGCCAAATATGGTGTTGTTAAACAGTTTGATGATGACTTTGGTCATGGCACTAATTGCATGGCTTTATCGGACTCATCTGGTGGTCTCATGATGGATATCACTTATGTAACGGCAACTAAAGAGATTATGTGTGCAACCATAACTACTAATAAGTTGGCAACTACAAAGCAGCAGAAAGCTTTTGTAAAAGGTATGGCCTCGGTTCTTTGTCCTTCAGCCGATTCAAATGATGTTTCGTCATGGGTTAGTAGTAATGCTGGTAGCAATAAGTCAACGTTGATTGGTGGTTTTACTTATGAGGTTTCATTAGGCCCGGTAGATAATGTATTGTATTACGCTGGGTATAATGAGTGGGAAAATTGGGAACTTTCTCATTGATATCAGAAAAATAATACTCAAGAAAAATAACGGAAGAGAAATAGATACCAGCTATTGATAGGTAGCATAGTGTCGGAAATATTGCGTAAGATTAGTGGGAATGGGCTATTTTAGCTGCTTCCCACTTTATTTTTGACAAAAATATAATAATGTATTATATTATCGGTGCAAGTAATAATATTATTGAAAAGCTTTAGGAGGATACATAATGGTTACAAAAAGAATTCAACTTGAGTTTGCAGATCCAGCTATTAAGGCTATCGATCATATTCAGGATATTCGTAAGGCAGCAGAGTCTGCAGGACTTAACCTGTTTTCAAGATATGATGTTCAGCTACAGTGTCCTATGCCTACGGCTGACGATAAAGTTGTGGTCGAAATATATATTCCTGAAGAGATAGTAGATAAGTTTGCTGTTGGTAATCATCTTAGAGGAATTAGCAGCTATTTGCTAGAAGAAAGAAGATATGGAGATCGATACAAGAAATTCTGTGTTGGTAAAAGGCTCTTGAACTATATTGAGTTAGATGCTGAAGAAGTCAGTACAGATCAATCAATGCTTCATAGAATGGATGCAATCTTAGCTTTTGTGAAGCTTATGCAAAGGTCAGATGATGAGGCACTGGACCAAATAAGCCGTATTATGAATATTTTAAGTGAAACAAAGCAACCATGGAATTAAGGAGGTATGTGACATGGATAATAAAACAGTACAGACGGTAACAGAAGAACTTTCAAAATCTCTGGATTCCACGCAAAAAAATGCGTTGAATGTAGATGATTTCTCTAAAGAACTTATAAGTATTAGCTGTAAAGAGAACCATGACAAGGTTATCGAAGCTATCTTGAATGAGGATAAAATCGATATCACTCAGAAATTAGATTTGATCCATCATGAGAATGATAAATATGAATTAACTCAGGATAGATGTGTAGATCGTTTGATAAGGATGCAGGATGCCCAGACTCGGAATGTTAATTCTGCTAGTAGTTGGTGGAAAGAAAACTTGTGTTGGGTTCTAATGGCGAGTGCTGTATGTATCACACTGGCTACTCCTGAAGGAAGAAAGTTGATTTCAAGCGTAATGAAGGATATGGCTGCGTGATCGTTCAAGAGTCTTGACTATTCCTTCTTTTATAAGTGATGTATGGTATACCGCTTCGGCGGACAAATACTATATGTTCAAATAAGGAGGTATCGCAATGAATGCAGAAATGGCACGTCAGATTACGGAGCTGCGACATAAGGGACTTGGGTATAAGTCCATAGCTATAGTTGTTGGAACTTCTCGTGAGAATGTCAGGTACTATTGTAAGACACATGGCCTTGATGGATATGCAGAGCAGGTAAAGATGCAATATAGGGAACAACGCAATACTCCTGATAACTGCAAGTATTGTGGAAAGCATCTTGTAAGAAAGCCTCATTCCGGGAAAAAGCTCTTTTGCTCAGATGAGTGCAGGAGAAAGTGGTGGAAAGAGCATCCTGAGGCAGGTAATAAATCCGCTGGCGCTTATTACAATCAGGTTTGCGCCTATTGTGGCCGCTTCTTTTCATCATATGGGAAGAAGGGCCGGAAGTATTGCTGCCACGACTGCTATATCATGGATCGGTTCTGGTAGGATGGTGATAAGGACAGAGTAGTAGCTAAGAGTCCAGACAGGAAGACAATAAAGATAGCGCTTTAAAGCATTATGTCACGATAACTATACAATAATCGTGACATAACTCGTCAGATAAACTATACAATTTATCTGACGAAAATACTTAATAATAAATATATGACTGTTTTTCTCAGCATTGTGGGATAGCCCCGATGCTGAGTTTTAGTTTACTTGAAAAATAACTATTATAGTTGTATCATAAAAGTGAAATCAATAGTTTCAAAAATATGAGGATGATATTATGGTAATTGATTATATTATTGAAAACTACACAAATGGCGAACCAATCTTTATTGATGAGCTACCAGGCAATTCTAAAGATTATCTCAGGCAGGAATTGAAGAAGCTTGTAGACGAGGGGAAGTTGGAACGTCTATACAATGGAGTGTATTATCTGCCATATCTTACAATACTTGGGACTAAAGGAAGAATCTCTGTAGATAAGTATATAGATAAAAAGTACCTGAATGCCAATGGAGGAGTTTCTGGTTATGTAACTGGACTTCAATTGGCGAATAAGTATGGTTTTACTACGCAGAATCCATCATGCTATGAGATTTGTAGCAATGAGGCTACTACCAAGCAGAGAAAGCAGGATTTTGATGGGAATACTATTATCGTTTATAAGCCAGTGGACACTGTTACTGAACGCAATAAAACTGCATTACAGTTTCTTGATCTTATGACAAATATTGATAGATATAGTGAAATAAAAGGCGCTGAACTTCTGAAAAAGTTGAAGAAGTATATAAAATCAACTGGAGTAGATTTTTCTGTCGTTAAAGAGTATCTTCCACTTTACCCAGACAAGGTATATAGAAACATTTATGAGGGAGGTTTGATGGGTGAGCTGGTATAAGGAATACAAGCAGGAATGGAAGGAAATAATTGAAACAATATCTCGAGAGGTAAACAGAACCCCACAGATGATTGAAAAAGATACGATACAATCAATGTTTCTGTTGGAGCTATCTAAAACAGAGTTGCCTTTTGTTTTTAAAGGTGGCACATCACTTTCTAAGGGATATGGCTTGATAGACAGATTTTCTGAGGATATTGATCTTTCTATGAATGTGAAGCCCACAGAATCTGATAAAAGGAAATCCAAGGTTGAAATAGAGAGAATAGCAGATGGACTAGGTATGGTATTGGAAAATCCTGAGGATATTCAATCAAGGCATAATTATAACAAGTATGTGTATGAGTATGAATCTCTTTTCAGTGATATTCCTCTTGAGCTCATTGTAGAAACAAGCTTTTACCAGACTGTTTATCCGGTGGATAAACATGTGGTAAGCAGTTTTGTTGGGGATTTTTGTAAAAAGAATGGTATAACTTTACCGATACCTTTTGATGCTGCTTTTGTGACGATGAAGCTTCAGTCTTTGGAAAGAACGTTTATAGATAAGGTTTTTGCTATATGTGATTACAGAATTCAGAATATGCAGGATAGAGATTCAAGGCATTTATAAGACATAGCAAAGAGACTGCCACATATTGAAATTGATAAAGAACTTGATGAACTAATAGATGATGTCAGAAATGACAGAATGTTATCTAAGAATAATCCTTCTGCGCAGCTTGAGTATAATATTCCTTCGATGCTTCATGAGATTATAGAGAGCAGATTCTACGAATCTGATTATAACAATATAACTAAGAGACTGCTTTATGAGGATGTATCATACAATGAAGCAATCAAAAAAGGAATAGAAGTTGTAGCAGATCTGGAAATATTTGAGTATAAAAAATAAAAAGAAACGTAACTAAAGTTTGGACAAAGATTATCACGTCGAGACGGTGGTACTGCTGACAAAGACAACCGCATAACCATCTGGGGTTAATATTAGAGTAGGTGGATTATAAGCGAGAGTGACTTTTTAAATATGGATAGGGGGATGCTTATGGCTGATAGAGTGGCTGTTATAACAGGCGGAGGACATGGAATAGGAAAGGCAATTGCCGATGCATTCAGAGCTGATGGCGTCCAGGTTCATGTCATAGATATAAAGCCCGGTGACTGGTTTGTTGGAGATGTGGCAGACAAGGAGACTCTGGAGGCATTCGCGAAAAGCGTTATTGATAAATCAGGCCATGTGGACTTCCTGATAAACAATGCACTTCCTCTAATGAAGGGAATTAATGACTGTAGTTACGAGGAATTCCAATACGCGCTGTCTGTAGGAGTTACAGCACCATTTTATCTGGCTAAGCTATTTATGCCATATTTTGCAGAAGGAGCCTGTGTAATAAACATAGCCTCTTCAAGGGACCGCATGAGTCAGCCTCAGACTGAGAGCTATACTGCGGCAAAGGGAGGAATATCAGCACTTACTCATGCAATGGCGATAAGTCTTGCCGGGAAGGTGCGCGTAAACAGTATATCTCCGGGATGGATAAACACTACGGATGATGTAATTGATGGAGTGGATGCAACTCAGCAGCCTGTGGGAAGAGTTGGAAAGCCTGAGGATATCGCAGAGATGGTGATGTTCCTGTGTTCTGACAAGGCGGGTTTCATTACAGGCGAGAATATTTGCATAGATGGCGGCATGACAAAGTTGATGATATATCACGGCGAAAATGGATGGACGTATGAAGATAAGAAAAACGACTAATGGAGACTTGAAAAGAGTTATGGATATATACGCTTACGCCAGAAAATTCATGGCGGAGCATGGTAATCCCAATCAGTGGGGGAAAAAGAACTGGCCCCCGGAGGAGCTGATAAGGGCTGACATCGAAAAGGGATGTAGCTACGTCTGTGAGAATGGTAATGGAGATATTATCGGAACATTCTTTTTTACCCAGGGAAAAAGCATCGAACCCACTTATGAGACCATTGATGATGGGGAGTGGATCGGAGACGACACCTATGGAGTGGTTCACAGAATAGCTTCTGATGGTTCTGAAAAAGGAATAGGTTCATTCTGCATCAGGTGGGCTTTGGACCAATGCGGACATCTGAGGATAGATACGCATGGTGACAACAAAGTGATGCAAGGTATGCTGGAAAAGCTTGGGTTTACTCATTGCGGTACAATTTATGTTTACGAAGATAATGATCCTAGGCTGGCTTATGAGAAGGTAATGTGAGTTTTTTATGATATAGCATGATACAAATTTTTACTGCTCTTGAGTAAGGAAAGGGTATATATTATGGAATATGATTTTTTTGAAAGTCTGGACTGCGTATATAGGGAAGAAGATTCGGATTATAGTGATATTCTAAGCTCATGGAGGAGAAAGGATTATCATATAGCATTTATGCCTGCCATATCCTGGTATAGCGGGACCTTTAATCTGTTTGACCAAAAGGGAGGTGCCGAGGGAAAGAATATGATATGGATCGTTCCTGCCGGACAGGCTCACTTCTTATGGTTGTCGAAACTGAAAAGAAAAATAGAGAACTTCTATGAAAACGATGAGATAGAGTTAAATGACCGGGAATATTTCACCGGAATTGAAGCGGAGGAGTTTGAAGAATGCATTCTGCTGCATTCAAACAATCTGCAGAACGATCCGGAACACGCGATTCTTGGCGCCAATGTTCTCCTGATCCGCCTGTCTCTTTCAAGCGGAAGAGATACTCTTGTTTTCATACTTTTGGACCATCAGGACAATTGTTGGAAAAATATAATTGAGGGTTTCAATATTCCTTTGACATGGATGGTTGATTCAGGACGTGGAACAGAAGATTATTTTGCGGAAATTAATCTGTATCAACTGATGAAGAATACCCCATATCCTGAAACGCTCCCGGCGCTGTATTTTAAAGGGTTATACAACAAAGGCGAAATACCGGAAGGCTTTAAGTTTCTTTATGCGATGCTCAGTAAGCCGGATGCAGATGGGTATGATGAATGGAAGAGTTTTTCTGCTGTGTATGATACAGGGTGGAAAAAATAGAGAACCAGTGATAAATTTTGTCCTGTTATGATAAGAAAATGGAGGAATCCGTGATGAAAACCGTTCTTTGTTATGGAGATTCAAATACATTTGGATATGTTCCGGAGACAGGAATGAGATACCCGAGGGATGTAAGGTATCCCGGTAGATTGCAGATGCTCCTCGGCGATGAATATACAGTTATTGAGGAAGGCTGTAACGGAAGGACGACTGTCAACGACGATCCCATTGACGGATGGAAGAATGGTCTCGACTATCTGAGACCCTGTCTCAATTCGCACAAGCCGGTTGATATTGTGATCCTGATGCTTGGGAGCAACGATCTTAAGCAGACTTTTCATTTAACTGCAGCGCAGATTGCGGAAAATACCGGCATTCTGGTGGATGTGATAAAAGAGTTTACTGCCGAAAAACAAGGTTACATTCCTAAGATCATCCTTGTTTCTCCGCCTGAGATCGGAACAGGTATCAGGACATCTCCATTCTATGGTGCGTTCTTGGAGACTGCTATCGATGAATCCAGGAAGTTCCCTGAGTATTATAAAAAAGTAGCTGACAGCAGGGGATGCATTTTCCTTGACGCGGCTCAGCATATATATCCATCAAAGACAGATTCGTTGCATCTGACTCCTGAAGGTCACAGAGTTCTGGCAGAGGAGTTGGCTAAATTGTTGCAATTATAAAATGGGGTAATTACTATGCATGATATGACAGTTCCTTGTGCCGAAGGCATGATAAACATTCGTGTCGGAGCCATCATTATGAAGGATGATAAGTTCCTGATGGTTGGAAACAAAAGAGCTGATTATCTCTATTCAGTTGGCGGAAGAATCAAGTTTGGTGAAACTGCAGAGGAAGCTGTGATACGCGAAGTATATGAAGAAACCGGCGTAAAAATGGAAATCGACCGCCTGGGATTTGTTCATGAGAACTACTTCTACGGCGATGCTCCGACTAACCTGAATAAGCTGATATATGAAATTTCATTTTTCTTTTACA
>JAEEGI010012620.1_pt1 | contig 18050 bp, 17 predicted proteins | sample 8958751 | NCBI WGS metagenome assembly JAEEGI01 (sample SAMN16246545, study PRJNA631951) | gut metagenome | biome: gut microbiome; feature: rumen; material: KS-attached | host: Bos | place: Iran: Karaj | collected 2018-10 | reverse complement strand
CTATCACATCAATTACAAGCAGATTTTTTTGAACTATCTTGAGTTAAAAGCAAAAAAGAAGATCTAAATACAATACTAGAGCATGCAGAAAAAAATAAAGCATACTGAAAAAAGACTCTCCTATTTTTGGATGAAATACATCGCCGGAACAAAGCACAACAAGATTCCCTACTCCCCTTTGTAGAAAGTGGACTAATAACACTAATATGAGCCACAACCGAAAATCCATCTTTCACTATCAATAATGCCTTACTTTCTCGTGCAAAAGTTATCGTTTTCGAAGCATTAAAACCTGAAGATATCATTACCTTTTTCCATAATAACCAGGAAAAAATCCAATCTCGTTATCCAAATATCGAAATTACAGAAGAAAATCTGACTACTATCGCAAACCTGGCTAATTGAGATTTGAGAAATGCTTGTAATCTCCTAGAATCTTCGATAATGCTTAGTACAGATTGAAAAATCAATGATGAAATAATACAAAAAGCGTTTGGGAAGCCCATGTATTATGACCGCGATTGAGAAGAACATTACAACATAATTTCAGCTATCCATAAATCTTTACGTGATAGTGACCCACACGCCGCATGTTACCGAATTCAAAGAATGTTAGTTTGATGAGAAGATCCTCGTTACATTGCACGCCGCTTATTACGCTTTGCTAGTGAAGATATTTGACCAGCAGATAATAATGCTCTACTACTAGCTAATCAAGTATATGATGCTGTAGAAAAAATCTGAATGCCCGAATGTAGAGTCTTTCTTTTCCAATTAGCCATATATCTATGAAAAGCTCCCAAAAATAACGTTTGTGATAGGATCGATAGAGAGACAATGAAAGATGTAGAAAAATATTGAAATCTTCCAGTTCCAATGCAAATTCGCAACGCACCTACACAATTAATGTGAGAACTATGATACTGAAAATGATATGAATATGCCCATGATCATCCAGAAAATCGTCAAGCTGATTGAACCATAAAAATGAATAATCAACATTTCCCCGATGAACTAGAAGGAAGAAAATATTTTTAAATTTTTTTTATGATGAAAAATATCACGGTAAAAACTTATAATTCAATTGCCAAAAAATATCAAAAAATGTTTCAAAATGATTTTTCTGAAAAAAAGTATTATGATAAATTTGATATTTTGGGAATCGATTTTTCGGATGAAATGTTAAAAATTGCAAAAAATAGATATCCAGACATATCATTTCTAAAAATGGATATAACTGATATCCAGTTAAATGAGAAATACAATGGGATTGTATGTGCAAATTCATTATTTCATATAAAAAAAAGTGATATTATCAAAGTTTTAAATAAATGTTATGAATTACTTGTACCTGAAGGTAAGATATTATTCATAATCTTGAACTGACAAGGAGAGTGATTTCAAAAAGAACCACTAAATGAAGATTTATTAGTATTTGTAAATTACTATACTTTAAATGAATTTACTGAAATATTAAATAAAGTCTGATTTTCAATATTATATGAAAATATTGAGACAATAAATAAATCGTGAGAATTATGACATAATAAAATGGTTTTTATTGCAAAGAAAACTCAAGCAAATCCAACCATCAAAACAGACAATCAGCACCTCTTTGATGAACTAGAAGTGAAGAAAATACTTTTAAAGTAGTTTTTTGTCACAAATTGAATTATAATTCGTATTACTTAGCGAAAGGTTTTTACTTCGATTTTTCAACTATGTAAAAATGCAACAGAAACAACAATCACCAAAATTTTATTTAGAATATAGGCTTGATGTATAAGCAAAGTTTTTCTTAGATTCAAATACATCAAGCTGCATAAAAAAATGCAGCTTTTTTAACTTATAAAAAACCATTATTATGAACAATTGAAAAGACAACAAAGTAACTCTATGGATGGTAGTAAAATATTTCATCAAAAAAAGCAAACCATATAAATGGCTTATACTTTTAAGTTTGCTATGAAGTATAATCATCTCGTGAGTATCTATAACACTACCAATTTACCAAGCAAAACTCGTGGATATCGTATCAATGACATGAGTAGAGAAAGCTGAACTAGTAGCCATGCTTATCAGAATATTATTAATACTGCTCGTATTAGATCTTATGAATATTTGAGCTCGAAGAATGATATGATTCCCTATGATAAAATATGAAAACGACGCAACAAGAGACATTTACCAAGAATGTTTCGACTACATACATAGACATTCATATAGATTTTTTTCAAACAATTTATCTTGATCATTGGTAAGAAAAATCGGTAAGTTAGCAGGATCATATGAAACTGTAATGGATGTATTCTTATTTCATATTTTGAATATATTTATCTTCATTCCAATGAGTATTATCATTGTGATGAAAGAAAATACAAAAATTTGATTAATATTTTTAGCTTTTGTGTTAATTTATAGTACATTACAAGTAATATTTTTCAATGTAACAAAAAAATATGAAATAAAATCAAATGAAGAAAACTCAAAAACCACATGAGAATTGTCCGATTCTATTATAAATAATTTTAACGTAACAACTTTTGCTTCTCTTCCATATGAATTCAAAAGGTTTAGCGAAACTTTAACATGATGGATGAAAATCAAAAAGAAACAATGGACAATTTCTGAATGGTTATACCTAACAAACGGTCTAGTCTCTTGTATATTCTGAGTATGATCAATATATTTTGCTATTAAAGCACGATGAAATTGATTAATCCCCGCTTCCGTTATACTATTAGTTCAAATGTATGTTGTTAAAATTTCAAATCAACTTGCAAATATCAAACATATACTCAAAGCCATGAGCAGAGCATTATGAGAATCTACAGAAATGTTGGAGATACTAAAAACACCTCATGAAATACAAGATCACACAAATAAGAAATTAAAGATTAAAAGCTGAAAGATAGATTTTGAAGATGTTAATTTTAGCTATATAGATTGAAGCAACATTTTTGATTGACTAAATTTATCTATTAAACCTGGCGAAAAAATAGCCATAGTTTGAGCATCTGGAAGCGGAAAAACAACTCTTACAAAATTATTATTCAGATTCTTTGATATTCAATGATGAAAAATTCTTATAGACTGACAAGACATTTCTCAAGTAACACAAGAATCATTAAGATCTCAATTATCCATGGTACCACAGGATCCAATTCTATTCCACAGAACCATTAAAGAAAATATCGCATATTGAAAACGCGATGCTACTGAAAAAGAAATAATCGCTGCAGCAAAAATGGCAAAATGTCACGACTTTATATCATGACTAAAAGACTGATATGATAGTTTCGTATGAGAAAGATGAATCAAACTTTCATGATGAGAAAGACAAAGAATCGCTATTGCAAGAGCCATTTTGGAAAACAAAAGCATTCTAGTAATGGATGAAGCCACATCATCTTTGGATTCTGAATCTGAAAAGTACATACAAGATGCCATGGATGAAGTTATGAAAAACAAAACATGCATCGTAATAGCACACAGATTATCAACAATAGCAAAAATGGACAAAATTATTGTAATGAATAAATGAAAAATAGTTGAAAAATGAAGCCACAGTGTTTTAATACAAAACAAAAACTGAATTTACCACAAATTGCGATCCATTCAATCATGATGATTTCTAGCCAATGAAGATAATCAATAAAAGAAAGTTCTGGTTAAAAGCCAGAATTTTTAATATTCACAAAAAAGTTCATGTCAAAAAATCGACTTGACTTTTTTGTATAAAAACATATATTATAGTCACCAATCAATGATTGGCAAAACAAAATGGCAAAAGGAAACTATTATGAAAAAAACCATCTTCATCGCCTTCGTGGCGATTGCGACAATCGCAGCAATGGCAAGCTGCACCACCGATCCCATCCATGGGACCGCTCCCGTTACCCGTGCTTTCTTCACCGATGAGGAGGGAAAGAGCAACTTCCCCCTCGAGGAGTTCCACCAGTATGGACAAGAAGGCGACACCCTGAACCAGCGCAAGCTGGTCAACAAGTACAGGAAGACCCTGACGGCAAACGTCGTCAGAAAGTACTCCGAGTACTCGCTCACCCCTGAGAACATCAAGTTCGTTCTCGGAAGCGGCTTCGCCAAGAATGTTCAATCCGGCGACGGAAAGACGTACAACGGCAAATTCAGGAACGAATTGATTATCATCATCGATTCTGACACCGTGAAGGACACCGTCTTTCTCGCTTGCGGCAACGGAATGTTGTCGCCACTGAGATTGAAATCCCAATCCAACTTTGGTACTGCTGAGCAATGGCGATTCACCATCAAAAAAGGTGAAGGACTTGCTACCTACCTCCCCGATCTCAAGGAGTGGGGGAAGACAGCTGAAGATCTGGGAATCATGATCTTGGACGAACAGGGAAATCAAGTCACCTCCGAGACTTACATGACCCACTTGGGTAAGTGGCGTTCCCTTCTCTTCGAAGGCGACGTTATTGACCTAATCGCTGGTAAGGTCTACAACGAGAACGGCCAGCAGGTTGACTTCGCCAGACGTAAGGCAGAATCCGAAAAGGAGAATGCTAGAAGAGCTGCTGCCGCTGCCGCTCAAAAGCGGGCAAAGGCGAAACGCCGCCGTTAACGGGACACAACACAACAGTTATTAACTTAAAGCCACCTCAGGGTAATTCCCTGGGGTGGAACCTTTTTATAAAAAAATAATATTGCAAACGAAAAATTTTTTCCTATAGATTAAGTGATTGGAAAATCAAATTTATATCTTTTATATTATCAAAAAGATTATGGACATTAATAACTATCAACAGCAAATGGAAAAAGCCATTGCTTATCTAGAAAATGAATTCAAATGAATGCAAGTCTGAAGAGCTACTACATGATTAGTAGAAAATCTCAACGTGGAAACAGATTACTGAACTATGAAGATGAATGGGATCGCTCTTATAACTACATTAGATCATTCTACAATAAAGATTGAACCATGGGATAAATCTGCCGCAAAACACATTGCTAATGCAATTTATGAAGCAGATTTATGAGTATGAGTAGACAATCAAGGTTCTCACATTTTGGTTAAAGTTCCTCAACTTACACAAGAAAGAAGAGAACAAATCGCCAAAAACATCAAATCAATGTGAGAAGATACGAAATGAAATATCAGAAAAGTTAGACAAGATGCAATGAATGATACAAAAAAATCTTTCACTGCAAAAGAAATATCCGAAGATGAGCACAAAGCTAACGAATCAAATATCGAAGAATTAACAAAGAAGATGACTACAAAAATTGATGAGCTAGTTAAAGTTAAAACTGAAGAAGTTATGAAAATATAATTTAGATTTTATTATAACATAAATGAATATTCGAAATATTTTGGTAACACAGATACTATACCGCCCTGTTTTCAATATCCTTATAATCTTTTTGGCCATTTCTGGAGGGCAACTCTGGATTGCTATTGTTGGATTAACACTACTAGTAAGATGACTAATGTACAGATCATCTGCTGCATCAAACAATATGCAACAATGAATGAGCAACATTCAACCAAAAATCGAAGAATTACAAAAGAAATACGCTGACGATCCCCAAAAATTAAGCGAGGAGACTATGAAAGTATTCAAAAATGAATGAAAATGACCTTTCAAAGGTTGTATCACGATGCTAATTCAGATCCCTGTTTTCATAGGTTTATATAGAGTAATCTGGATTATAGCACAAAATGGATGAATACCTACCGATCTTGACTGGTTATATAGTTTCTTCTACGGTTTCTGACAAAAATATCTAGAATCATCAAATATCAATCATTATTTCTTAGGAATAGACTTATTCACAAGCGGAAACTGGATATTAACAATTATAGTTACTGCATTGTACTTCTTACAAATGCAATTAACTCAGCTTATGCAAAACAAGAAAGCTACTCCAAAAATTCCATGAGCTACAATGCCTGATATGTCAAAAATGATGTCAGGTATGAACATATGAATGAGCCTTATGATGTGATTAATGGTATTCTGACTAAATTCAGCTGTTGGACTTTATCTTTTGACTTCATGTCTATTTAGCATTTGCCAATATTGTCGAAGATATAGAGCCCTTCTTAAAGCAAAATGGAATGAAAAATTTCACAAAAATGAGCCAACAATAATTCAACCTAAATAATTTTACTTTTTCATTATCAAAATCATGAAAAGAACATTAGAAAACTTAGCCAGAGCTTTTGCATGAGAATCTCAAGCTAGAAATCGTTATACAATCTATGCAAGTGTAGCAAAAAAAGCATGATACCTACAAATTGCAAATGTATTCCTTGAAACTGCAGAACAAGAGAAAGAACATGCTGAATTATTATTTGAAATGATGCAAGAATTTGTAGAAAAAGAATGAGTAGAGATGCCATACATCGATATAGAAACTACTACAATGATAAAATTCTGAGATACTAAAACAAATCTAGAAACTGCCATTGCTGGTGAATATGAAGAATGGGCTGATATGTATCCTGAATTTGCAAAAGTCGCAGAAGAAGAATGATATCCTCAATTCGCAGCCAAAATTAAGGCAATTATGGTTGCAGAAAAACATCACGAAGAAAGATATAAGAAACTTCACGACTTAGTGAAAGATGACCTTGTATTCAAAAGAGAAGAAGAAATATATTGGACTTGTACAAAATGTGGATACGTTTGGAAATGAAAAGAACCTCCAAAGGTTTGCCCTCTATGTGGACATGATCAATGATATTATGTAAAGATGAACGAAGATTTCTAATGCAATTAAAACATCAATGAAAAATGATATAAACGGTAAGGAAATATTAAACACTCCCTTATATATTATTTCATCATTAGATAGCCTTTTCACTGACTATGAACGTATTTGATTTTGACAATACTATTTATGATGGCGAGAGCACACTTGATTTGTTCTTTTTCTATATCGTACGCAAACCGCGGCTGATAAAGTATATGCCAGCCGTTTTAAAAGCATTTGCGCAGTATAAAAAGGGCGATATTTCGCTTACTGAGGTTATTGAGCGCTATGTTCCGATAGTGGAAAAGGACGCAATGCGCTTGTTTGATTTTGAAAATGACCCGAAAGTTTTCTGGGATAAGCACGAAAAGAAAATCAAGCCCATTTATCAGGATTTGCGCTCGGACGATGATTTGATAATAACTGCTTCGCCCGACTTCAACATCGAAGAAATCTGCCACAGGCTCGGCATAAAGAGATATCTTGCGTCAAAGGTTGACAGACAAAGCGGAAGAATTATTTTTGTCAACATACGCGAAAACAAAATCAAGGCATATGAAAAGGAGTATGGCAATATTCCGATAGAGAATTTTTACACCGATTCTCCTGAAAATGATGCGTGGTTGATTGAAAAAGCAAAGCATGCTTTTGTTGTAAAAAAGAATACGGTAACACAAATAAAATAAAAGAATAAAAGGGAAATGCAGTTGCTGTATGTATTTCCCTTTATTTGTATTGTGATTTTATATTCTCTTATGCATCTATATCGGACGTATCTGAAGGGCGCATTCCCAATAAAGCTTTTGCATTTCTTTTACCTCAAAACGGTTGAATTTCCTAATTGCTGATAGCTTTTCATTTCACGCCATTTCGAAGTATTTTAAATAAAAGAAAATGGCATTATAATCACACACCTTAAATTAATCTTAAAAATTTTTTAAATTACAACAGCCAAAAAATTGTCCATCATGTTGGCATGATCAAGGATACTATGTAAAAATGAACGAAGATTTCTAATTAAATATATACCATCTAAAAACTGAATGTTAGTACATTCAGTTTTTTATTAAACATTTCATTCCTATTCCACTAAAAAGTTATCAAAATTTGACTTTTATAAAAAAATATTTATAATATAAAACGATATATTTATATTATTATTTTACTAACAATGTCACTTGACGACCTTTTAAGACAAAGAAAAGCCCTAGGAAACACTATATCTGATCGCGAAAAACAAAAAGATGAAATCGCTAAAGTATTAACTGCGGATGAAGCTAAGAGAGATCAATTAGAAAAAGATTTTATGGTGTATTTACAAGAATTTGATGCTATCAGTAGAAACAAGAAAACTATAACAAACGATGAATTTTTCAAAAAATTCAACATCAATGTAAAACGTGAATGAGAAAAATTATACCCATGAGAAAAATCACCAAATTCCAATACCAAATCATGAACTAAGAGAATTAACAAATGACCAAAAGAACTAATAAACAATAAAATTCAGTTGTTTTTCAATATTTTATTTGAACATTGAATATCCCCAGAAGATGTCTCAGACATTACGGAAATTGAATGGGACAATTCTCCATACTATCTAATTAATATTGATAAAATTAATAAATCCGTTTTTATTAACCAGTCATATGGAGAAGCCACATTTATATATGACTCAGCATTTTTCCCACGAGAAGAGCAACTTCAAAAAAGCGACATAAAAGAAAAAGGTTGTATACAGATTAACTACAATGAAAAAAGAGAAGAAACTGTAGAGAGACGGGAAAAAAGAATATTAAAATGACTATGAATAAACTAAAATCTTTTATCTTTTTATTAAATAAAAAAATGAACCATAGCAACTATGAAGAATATCGTAACACCTTAGCAAAGCAACTTAAAGCAGAAAGAGCTAAAGATTATAAAGATTACGAAAAAGATAAAAGAGAAATAGAAGAAGCTTCTGATACTTTTATCCAAATATTAAATAGTAATACAAAACCAGAAAATATCAGCGATGAGGATCGAAAAGATTACCTTAATGCAGCCATTGATGCGGTTAATAGAACAAAATCTAAGAAATTAGAAGCATTAACTAAAAGAGCAACTCAACAAGATAGAATATTTATGATATTAAAATATCATCAAGATCATGATCCATATTATGCTCCCGCTAAAAAACTTTCGAGAACAAAACATCAAATAAACAAAATAAAGAAAAATATAGCCGATGAAAAAGGGCAACTAGAAACTCTAAATACTACAATAAATGAGCAACAAGAAAGACTCGATGCAATAAATGCAAGAATAAAAGAAGTTCTACTATCTACTCCAAAGGATGAAGTTATTGATATAATCCTCAATAAACTTACAGAAATTAAGTTGGATAAAAAAATAATCAAAAATATTAAAAAAGCTATTTCGGCGACTTCTCGTAATGGAAACGGGATAATCACGCTAAATAAAAAACATCGAGATGAATGGTTTAAAGGGAGTAAGGACTTTAAATTACAAGATGGAATTCAAAAGATTTTATGAGAATTCTTAATACAAGTAGAATGATATTCTATTACTCCAAATCCTACCTCCACAAACGCCACAAAAACACCATCCAGAAATACATCAACACCACAAGAACAAACTTCAGAGAAAAGTGAAAAAGAAAAAGCTGATGAACAAAGAAAAAATGAGCTAAAAAAGGATTTAGAGAAGCTACAAAAGATGGAAGAACCTGATGCAAAAGGATATATAACATTATACCAAAAAATCTTTAATAGCCCAATTGATAATATTGAGAAATGGGTCAAACAATTAGACGAAGCTCTCAAAAAAAGAACAGATTTAAGTTTAAGAACTGCTATTGAATCAGATCTTTTACAAAGAATCAATACATATCCACAACTAGGAAACTTAGAAAAACGTAAATGAACTGACAACTATAGAATCTCATTCTGTAATAAAAAATTGAATTTATTACTATCTTCAGACTTTAAAATAATATGAGTATTTTCATACGAAGAGTACAAAAAATTTGAAAAAAATAATTAGTCAATTATATACTGTGAATGTAGAAGTATTCACGCTAAATATAAAATTTATATTAGACTTTCCTTTGACTTTAACAGTTCAAATCATATAATTTATGACAGATTTTTACTATTTTTTAAATTGCAAGTTATGACTTATTCTCTTGATACAATTGTTGCACGAGCAAAAAGAAGAGCTTTCACATTTCCATGATCAGATATTTATTGATGACTAGCCAATGCCTGGGATCTAGGACCATACTGAGTCCTATTACGTAAAAATATTTTGGATGCTTGGTGGAAACATTTTGTTCAAGAACGCCAAGATATGGTATGACTAGACGCATCAATACTAATGAATCCTAAAGTTTGGGAAGCTTCATGACATGTATCATCATTTTCTGATCCATTAGTTGATTGTCGTAAATGTAAGTACAGAGATAGAGCTGATAAGTTAATCGAAGATTATATCAATAAAAATTGAGTAAAATTAGAAGAAATAAAAGAAAAAATAGGAGCAGACTCTCTTACTCCAGAAGCTTGGACTTTTGACCAACAAACAGCTTTCTTATCTGAATTTAAAGTAAAATGTCCTAAATGTTGAAACTGTGATTGGACTGAACCAAAAAAATTCAACCTCATGTTCAAAACTCAACAATGAGTAATTGATGGAGAATGAAAAGATATCTATCTTCGTCCAGAAACCGCACAATGAATTTTTGTCAATTTCAAAAACATCTTAGACACAACCAGAATGAGAGTTCCTTTCTGAGTAGCTCAAGTAGGTAAATCTTTCAGAAATGAAATTACTCCAGGGAACTTCTTATTCCGCGTACGTGAATTTGAACAAATGGAAATTGAATTTTTCTGTGAAAATGACGAAGAAAAATGACTAGCTTGGTTACAAAATTGGAAAGAAACTTGTGAAGAATGGTGGATTGAAAAAATATGAATCAATAAAGATAAACTTCGTTTCCGTCAACACGATCCTAAAGAACTAGCTTTCTATTCAAAATGAACTTGGGATGTAGAATACCTATTCCCATGGGGATGGTGAGAATTGCAGTGAATCGCATATAGAACAGATTACGACCTCCAACAACATATGAAATTTAGCTGAAAAGATATGCAATATACTGACCCAATGACTGGAGCTAGATATGTCCCTCATTGCGTAGAACCATCTTGGGGTTTAACTAGAGCTGTACTCACAGCCATGATTGATGCTTATGATGAAGAAGAATATACAAATGGAAACGGAGAAAAAGAAACTAGAACAGTTGCTCATTTCCACAAAAATATTGCCCCAATTAAATTTGCCATTTTGCCTTTGGTTAAAAAAGATGAAAAGCAAGTAGAAATAGCAAACAATATTTTCCGTGAATTATCAAAAAATTATTTCTGTGAATATGACGACAATGGAGCAATTGGTAAAAGATATAGAAGACAGGATGAAATATGAACTCCTTATTGCATTACAGTGGATCAACAGAGTTGTGAAGACTGAGAAACTGTTACAATAAGAGATAGAGATACTATGGAGCAAAAAAGAATCAAAATTGCAGAGATTGCTGATTACATGAAATAATTATTTTATTTATCCAAAAAGATAATGAAAAAATTTCTAAAACAGCTAATTCGTTACGATAAAATATATGAAACTTTAAAAGATAGTATGTTTTATCATACTTATAAAAGACTTCGTGCCAAATTAGCTAATAAATTATACGATGACCCATCTAAAGATTTTTTCGTTATCTGAGTAACTTGAACGAATTGAAAGACAACTGTTGTAAATCTATTACACAAGATCTTAAATGATAATATTGCTCCAACAGTTGCAATTAGTACAGCAAACATAAAAATCTGAAATGAAATAATGGAGAACACAAAAAAAATGACATCTCTCGATTGTTTCGATTTACAACAAACACTAGCAACCGCTAAAGCCTCATGATGTAAAATAGCAGTTCTTGAAACAAGTTCTCAATGACTAGATCAATACAGATTTGAATGAATTAAATTTGACTACGCAGTACTTACAAACATCACAATGGATCATCTTGATTACCACAAGACAATGGACAACTATGCTGATGCTAAGAAAAAATTATTTAAATACGTACTATCAAACGGAAAAGATAAAAAATATGCGTCTTTCTGTACTGATGACAAAATTGGTAAAAAATGGTTTGAAGAAATGGCTTTTGATCAAAAAGTTTCATATAGTATTCACAATTCTGCAGTAATCAAAGCTACAAAAATTGATGAATGATTAGAAGGAACTTATTTTGAATTCTCATATTTAGGACAAAAGTTTTCTGGAACTACACAATTAATCTGATCATACAATATTTGCAATATTATGTGAGCAATTTCTGTTGCCACTAGCCTCTGATTAGAGATGAATCCTATAATTAAATCTATAGAAGAATTTGAGTGAGTTTCTTGAAGAATGGAACCAATATATACAGAAGGTGTAAAATATTATGTCGATTTCGCACATACTCCAGATGGATTAGAAAAAACCCTAACTTTTGCCGACGGTAATAAATGAGAATGAAGATTAATAGCAATTGTTTGAGCTCCTTGAAATCGTGATAAAGAAAAACGTCCAATTATGTGAGATATAGCAGTTAGATATGCAGATGTAGTAATTTTTACAGATGACGATCCAGATACAGAAAATAGGCTCAGCATTCTGAATCAACTGTCAAAAACGATTCAAGAAAAGTGATATTCTACCAAGAAAAAAGTTTTCATCATCCCCGAGAGGAAATATGCTCTGCAATTCGCGACGGAAATTGCAAGAAAATGAGATGTAGTAGTTTCTTGTGGAAAATGACATGAACAAGTACAGATTACAAATTTCTGAAAACGCCCACGAAATGACAAAAAAATACTAAGTGATATATTACAATCACAGAATAAGACTATTCTAAACACAAAAGAAATCAAAAAGGCTTACCTACAAAACTTAAGAATAGAAAAAAGTGGGAATAGCATAACGAAAGAACAATATTTCTCTCAGCCTTCTGCTCCTGATATTGCCAATACGCCTTCAGGAATGTTCAAAAAATCTGATGACTAAAATTTAACAATACTCTCCTATCAATGCTAGAAGATTTAGAAAATCAAGAATATGTAGTACTAGACTTAGAAACTACATGATTGACTCCATACAGAGAATGAATTACCGAAATAGCTGCAATAAAATGCAGAAATTGAGAAATAATTGAAGAATTTCAAACTCTAGTAAATCCCGAAAGACACATTCCTAAGTGAATAGTAAGGCTGACAGGAATTACAAATGAAATGGTCGCAGATGCACCAACTATTAATGAAGTTATGCCTAAATTCTCTGAATTTTTATGAGATGCTATAATAGTCTGACATAACGTAAGTTTTGACTTCAGGTTTTTGAGTTATTATCATTATCAATGTATGTGAACATATCTAGGAAATGAAACTATTTGCACACTAAAAATCGCTAGAAGATTACTACCAGACCTACCAAATAAAAAACTCTGAACCATATGTGAATATTTCTGAATAACTAATGAAAGAGCCCACAGAGCAATGTGAGATACTCGTGCCACGCTAAAAGTTCTGGAGAGATACCAAATGATAGAATCTGGAAAATATAATTAAAATTTCTAAATACCATTTGATTTTCTATACATAAATATTTATATTATATTTGCTATGTGCTTAAAAGTTAAGCATGAGCCAAACCCATAAACAAAAAAAAATTATGAAAAGTTATGTCTGTTTTTATCCAAGAATCTGAAGTGCTTGTTAGACAAGTGGCTTCCTTTGTTGCCTCATTTTTACCAACATCAGATGAGGCAGTAGATGCAATTACTGCATTTGCAAACGCTCAATTGACGGACGAAAGTCCTAACAGCTTATCTCTAGCTATCAGCGCAATTTGCGATTATAGCTATGATGTACTCTCACAGTTCCCTTCGATTTCATACGATATCGAAGACGAAGTCCTTTATGCCATTGAAAACCTTTCTGAAAAGATTGCTGATTATGATGACATCAGTACGGCCCAACAAGAAGTATCAGATTGGGTACAAAACGCTACAGGCGAGTAGTAGTATTTGCCATTAAAGGTGAAGGGAATTAGCTTTCTATTCCTTTCTCCTTTTTTCGTTTTAGTTGAATTTTAAAAACATTTTTATATAGTTCAATTAACAATAAATCCGATTTTTTTATTTTTCTAAAAAATATCTAATGAAAATTCTTGTAGTGAATGCTGGTAGTTCTTCATTAAAATTTCAATTATTTGAGATGCCAGAAGAGAAAGTAATTATTAGTGGTTATATTGAAAAAGTAGGAATTAAAGGAAGCTTTTGGACTACTAAAGTTAATGGTGAAAAAATAAAGGGAGAAAAAGATTTAAAAAACCATACAGAAGCTGCACAAGTGATGTTAGATGAATTACTTAAATATCATGCTGTTGAAAGTTTAGATGAAATAAAGGGTGTAGGACATCGTGTATTGCACGGTGGAGAGAAATATTCAGATTCAGTAATAATTGATGAAGATGCTATTCAAAGTATTAAAGATTTAATGAAGTTAGGACCTTTACATCATCCTGGTAATTTGGCTGGTATTGAAGCTATGCAAAAAGCATTACCTGAAGTTCCAATGGTTGCAGTATATGATACAGCATTTCATCAAACAATGCCTAAATATAATTTCATCTATCCAGTACCAATGGAATGGTATGAAAAATATGGAGTAAGAAAATACGGTTTCCATGGAACAAGTCATAAATATATTACTCAAGAAATGAAACATTTACTAAACAAAGATGATGTAAATCTAATCATTGCTCATATCGGTAGTGGTGGTTCATTATCAGCTATTAAGGATGGTAAGTGTTACGATACAACCATGGGGTTAACACCATTAGATGGTATTATGATGGGTACTCGTAGTGGTTCTATCGATCCTAGTATTTTAGAGTATGTATGCAAAGAATCAGGAATGGATATTTCCGAAGTTACCAATGCTTTAAATAAACAAAGTGGTTATTTAGGAGTATCTGGTTATAGTGATTCAAGAGATGTAGAACAAGCAGCTCTTCGTGGAGAAGAAAATGCTAAACTTGCTCAAAGAATGTACAATGATAGAGTAGCTAAATATATTGCTCAATATTATATAGAATTAGAAGGTAAAGTAGATGCTATTGTATTTACTGCAGGTGTAGGAGAAAATGGTACAGAATTTAGAGCAAATGTTTTAGATAAACTAGCTCCATTAGGAATTAAATTAAATGTAGAAGCTAATAATAACATAGCCTCATATAAAGAACAACATGAAGGTATCATTACTTCGCCAGATAGTAGTATACCAGTTTATGTATTACCAACTAATGAGGAATTAATGATTGCTAAAGATACGTATAAATTAGTTAATTAGAATTAACCTTAACAATATTGTAAATATGATAATTGATGCTCACACTCACCTAAATACTGATCAACTTTTTTCTGATTATAAAAAATACTTAGAGAATTTTGAAAAAATCTGATGAAAAATCCTAGTCAATGCATGAGCAAACGATGAATATAACAAAAAATGAATTCAAATTGCAAAAGAATCAGTTAAAGCATTTCCAAATTTAACAATAAAGACGGCCATTTGACGACATCCATGTGATATACCACACAATGAATTGGAATTTTTACCACTATTAAGCGAATTAGAAGAATTATATGAAACAAACAAAGAATACATAGTAGCCATTTGAGAATGTGGAATTGATCTGCATTTCTCAGACAATCCAACACTTTCCATTCAACAAAATGCTCTAAAATTACAAGCAGAACTAGCTAGAAAATTAAATTTACCATTAATGATACATTCTCGTGATGGATTTCATGAAACTATGGAAGTTCTTAAAGATTTTTCTGATTTAAAAATATATTTCCATGCTTGGTGATATGGAAAAGATGAATTAAAAGAGGCTGAAAAATTATTTCCAAATCTATGGATATGATGTACTAATGTAATTGAATATCCTAGCGCAGAAAAAATACGTGAAGCCATCCGTAATATAGAAAATTCAAAAATTCTTACAGAAACAGATGCTCCATTCCTACCACCACAATCAATGCGCTGACAACAAAACGAGCCAGCTTACATAACTTATGTATACAATAAACTTTGTGAATTATTAAACATTAATTCAAATGATTTATACAATACTATAGAAGAAAACACTAATTCTTTATATTTCCCATAATGATTTTAGAAATAACCTATTATAATATTTTTCCAAAACAAGGTAATATACTTTTAAGTGCCTTTTTAAATTTATCCGTATCTTTTATACTTTTTAGTTCTGGATACATTTTTTGCATAAACCATTGCATATTTCGTAATGCATAGGAAGAATAATCAAATTTTATCACTTCTTTATATTGTTTTCACTGAATATCTGCTGACTTCTTAGCATTTTTATCTATAACAAACATTTTTTTTCAATTATAATGATATTTAAGTCAATCTATAATAATGATATTTCACTCTTGTAGTCATAAATCAAATATCTCAACCAAATTATCCGAGGTAGTTCTATAGATATTCTTACTTTTACCATATCTATTTATCAGAGTTTGAGATGTATTAGGTTGATTAATATTTATCATCCCATTATAATTAACACATAAATGTTATATCTTATTCTTCTAACAATTTCACACATTCTTTACCAAACATCTCTGCTGCTTCTGGACCATTTGCCGTAACTATATTTCCATAACGAATAACTGGCTCATCCTGCCAAGCTCAACCGAATCACTCTATAAACTTCCTCTGTAATCATTCATCATCCCGAGAAGTAACTATCTTTCAATTAAATACTCCACTCTCACTAACCACCATTGGCGCTATACATATTGCTCACAGCTTTTTCGCCTCCTGAGCTATACGTAAATAATCATCATTGTGCAAATACTGAGTCAATGCTCATCCTCATCCTACATAAATCACCATTTCAAATTTATCTCAATGGACTTCATTTAAACTATAAGCTGCTTCAATTCTCAACCCGAATACTCAAACACACTGTCACTTTTTTCACGCAGCAATAGTTATTTGTGCATTAGCTTCTTGCAAAGCTTCATAAGTCGCAGAGAATTCATAATCCTGAAATCAATTATTCGCGACAATCATAAGAACAGTTTTCATCTTTTATAAATTAAGAGATAAAAATCTGAACTATCTTCAATGTAAATTTTCAAATATAAAAAGCAAGAGATAAACAAAATAAAAATATGTCATTATATAAAAAAACGATAATTGCTTTTAATTAGAAAATCGATATACTGTAAAAAACAGCTTTATATAAAAACATATATCATGAAAATAGGTTTAGTATGAGCTACAAATGTATGAAAATCCACTCTATTCAATAGATTGATTGGACAATTTCGTGCGATTGTGACAGATATTCCATGAACCACAACTGATATAATTCAACATAAAGTTCAATCCGACTCTTGATCTTTTACATTTTTTGATTCCCCTGGATTACTAGATTTTACAGATGAACTAGAGTATATTGAACAGATCATAAAAGAATCCGATTACTTATTATTTCTAATTGATGATACTGCATGAATTACAGCAAAAGAACAACATATTTTAGAATTAATTAGGAAAGAAAAAAAACAAGACAGTACATTACTAATAGTGAATAAACTTGATGTAAAACGAAAAGAATCTGAAACTCAATTAGCTATATCAGATTATTTCACATTATGATTATCAAATGTTGTTTGAATATCCGCAAAACATGAAAGAAACTTATGAGAAATAGAAAAAAACATAAATTCATTTTATAATAAGCGAAAGAAAAATCACCAAGATGAAGATCTTATAGAAGAACCATTCAGAATTTGACTTGCTATATTATGAAAACCTAATGCTTGAAAATCTACTCTATTAAACACCCTTGTTTGAAAACCACTAGCTAAAGTTGCAGATATTGCGTGAACTACCAGAGATTATGTAGCATGAAATTTTTCTTGGAAAGGTAGAGATTATATAGCCTATGATACAGCCTGAATTAAAAAACGCTGAAAAATACACTGAATAGAAAAAATAGCATATGATAAAACGAAAGCTATGCTAGAATTTGTGCGTCCTGTAGTAATCTTTATGGTAGATTGTACCCAATGAATTACTCATCGTGACATGACTTTATTACAAGAAGTTCATCAATTAGCATTACCTATGATCTTTGTATTAAATAAGGTTGAT
>JAEEGI010012619.1_pt1 | contig 18052 bp, 13 predicted proteins | sample 8958751 | NCBI WGS metagenome assembly JAEEGI01 (sample SAMN16246545, study PRJNA631951) | gut metagenome | biome: gut microbiome; feature: rumen; material: KS-attached | host: Bos | place: Iran: Karaj | collected 2018-10 | reverse complement strand
TCTATGGATAGAGATAGCGCCCTCACGACCTGCTGCGATAGCATCGATAGCAAAACGTGGGCCTGTGTACATATCACCACCAACGAAGATGTCTGGCTCGTCTGTCTGGTATGTAAGAGCATCAGCCTTAGGTCCTCTCTCGATAACAACCTTAGATCCCTTGAAGAGATCTCCGTATACGCTACGCTGTCCTACTGAGAAGATAACGTGCTTGCACTCTACTGTGATTGTGTCGTTCTCATCGTACTGTGGAGAGAAACGTCCTGTCTCGTCCTTAACACGTGTACACTTCTTAAGAACGATACCCTTTACAGCGCCTGCCTCATCAACAAGAACTTCCTTAGGACCCCAACCGCAGTTAAGCTCAACGCCTTCAGCCTCTACGATTTCGATTTCCTCTGGAGAAGCTGGCATGATGTCTCTGCTCTCAAGACAGAACATAGAAACCTTTTCATTACCAACACGTCTTGCTGAACGAGCAACGTCGATAGCAACGTTACCACCACCGATAACAACAAGGTCACCCTTGATATCGTAAGCTTCGTTCTCTGAGCATTCGTGAAGGAAATCAACAGCTGTAGCTGTTCCGATAGCCTTGTCACCTGGCACGTTTGGAAGGTTACCACCCTGGCAACCAATTGCTACGTAGAATGCCTTGTAACCCTGGCTACGTAACTCGTCAAGAGTAATGTCCTTACCAACCTCAACGCCACACTTAATCTCTACACCAAGCTCCTTGATGATTTCGATTTCAGCGTCGATAACGTTGTTCTCAAGTACGAATGATGGAATACCATAACGTAACATTCCACCTGGATGATTGCTCTTTTCGAAGATTGTAGGCTTGTAGCCCTTAAGTGCTAAGTAGTAAGCACATGAAAGACCTGCAGGACCTGCACCAACGATAGCAACCTTCTCTGTAAATTCACCCTTCTGTGAAGGAACGATTTTCTTAGGGATGTAACGTGTCTCAGCCTTGAGATCCATCTCTGCTAAGAAACGCTTAACCTCATCGATTGCGATAGCCTCATCAACTGTACCTCTTGTACAAGCAGCCTCGCAACGTCTGTTACATACACGACCGCAGATAGCTGGAAGTGGATTGTCCTGCTTGATAAGAGCAAGAGCCTCTTTGTAACGGCCCTGAGCTGCCATACGAAGGTAACCCTGGATAGCGATGTGTGCTGGACAAGCTGTCTTACATGGAGCTGTACCTGTGTCATAGCAGTTGATTCTGTTTGTGTCACGGTAGTTGTCGTTCCACTCATCTGTAGACCACTTACGCTCTGTAGGAAGTACCTGCTTTGGATACTCAACCTGCTTACCATCAGCTGTGCAAAGCTTCTGACCAAGCTTAACAGCACCTGCTGGACAGTTCTCAACACACTTACCACAAGCAACACAGTCCTCAGCTGTAACGTGAGCCACATAAGCTGAACGTGACATGTTAGGAGTGTTGAAAAGCTGTGATGTACGAAGTGCGTAACATACATTTACATTACAGTTACAGATAGCGAAGATTTTGTTCTCGCCATCGATATTTGTGATCTGGTGAACGAAGCCGTTGTCCTCAGCCTGCTTGAAAATCTCAAGAGCCTCTTCCTTAGTGATGTAAACACCACCCTTGTTTGTCTCAACAACGTAGTCTGCCATATCACCAACTGCGATACACCAACCCTCTGGATCATCAGCGCAGCCTTCGTCATAAGTCTTTCTAGAAAGACGGCAAGAACATGGGCTCTTTGCATACTTTCCATCGTATTTATCGAGCCAGTAAGAAATCTTCTCAAGACCGATTGCTTCCTGCTCCATTGAAATAGCATCCTCTACAGGGATAACGTGCATACCAATACCAGCGCCTCCTGGTGGTACCATGTGTGTAAGTCCCTCAAGTGGAAGACGGCTCATTCTTTCAAAGAAACGTCCCATCTCAGGATGCTCGTTAAGGAAATCCTGATTCATGTTAGAGAACTCTGCAGAACCTGGAACGAACATAGGAAGTACCCACTGCTTCTCGTGAGCATCATTTTCATAGTTCCACTCTAAAAGACCTGTCCAGCTAGCCTTCTCAAGACGCTCTGTTAATGTCTTCTCATCAAGACCTGTGATTTCAAGAAGCTGCTTGAAAGTCTTTGGCTTTCTGATACCACCCATAGAAAGTGCAAGCTCAGCAATTTCCTTTGTAGGTGCAAGATTAGCAACTGCCCAGTATTCTGGATCATACTTTGTAATCTTCTGAAGACCAAGCTTAATCTTTGCACGGTCTGTGATAAGTTTTCCAAGTTCAAGAATCTCAGGACGGATATCCTCATCCTTTAAGTCGTTTACCCAATCAGGGTAGAAATCGCCCAAATTATCTGGTCCAATTCCCATTGTGTTTCCTCCTTTTACAACCCTTAATTAATTTACTCCGATCAAAAAGACATACTATGCATTCCATTCAGCTACCTGGCCCCTCAACCAGTCGACCCATTCGTCGAAGCCCTCGCCTGTCTTTGCCGAAACAAAAATGACCTTAGCGTTAGGGTTAAGCTTGTGTATACGCTCAACAACTGTCTCTTTTGAAAATTCGCTAAACACTTCAAGTGTATCGCATTTGTTGATAAGAACTACATCACACACTGAAAACATCAGTGGGTATTTAGCAGGTTTGTCATCGCCCTCTGGGACAGAGAGAATCATAACGTTCTTTGATGAACCGGTATCAAATTCCGCTGGACAAACTAAGTTACCAACATTTTCCAGGAAGACAAGATCTAAATCCTCAGTGCCGAATTCGTGTAATCCTTGACGAGTCATGTCTGCGTCAAGATGGCACATGCCTCCTGTATGTATCTGAATAGCACGAGCACCTGCCGCTGTGATTGTGGCAGCGTCTACATCAGAATCAATATCAGCCTCCATTACGCCGATTTGCATTTCTTCTTTTAGACGAGAAATAGTCTGGCATAATGTAGTTGTTTTGCCTGAGCCTGGAGCTGACATCAGATTGACTAAGAATGTCTTCTGAGCCTTGATTTCTGCTCGAAGCTTTTCGGCATCAGCATCATTATCTTCAAAGATGCTTTGTTTTACCTCAATTACTTTGTAATCTAGCATATTTGCTCCCTACGTATTTAAATTGTGTTAGTAAACTCTAACTTCAAATCAGAGTTTCCTGTGTATATAATATACTCTAAATGATAATTTTTTGTCAATTACCAGATGTTCTCCAAAGCGGCATAAATTCAAGTACAATGGCACTTTAATACTCACGTGTGTATTATCACTGTGAATTCTTTGTGAATTGGCCTATTGTTTGAAAATTATTCATATTTATTTTCTATAATAGAAAACACTTTAAATTGTCGAAACATCAATTGGGGATTTATAGGTATGAAAGTTCGAAGAAATTATTTGATGTTCTATACATCATTATACACCATTTTTACCCTGTTAGCACTATCCTTTACGGTTAGTGTTCAGGCTAAAGATGCGACCTACGATTACTCAATATATAAATACAGCCTTTCTAGCAATGAGTTATCTGTTTACACACAGATATACGATAAAGCTATGGCTTTTGACGATAGAATGTTTAATTTGAAGGCTCCATTGACTGAAGCTGAATTGAGCAATACTATGAATTGCTTTTTCTTTGATCATCCTGAGCTTTACTGGCTAAACACTTCCTATAGATATGCTATAAACAACAGCCATACTGTAGTAAAGCTTCAGTTGAAATTTGGAATTGATCCTGCTGAATTTGCTAATGCCAATACTATTTTTGAAAATCAGCTAAATCAGATAGTCACTAACGCTTCTCGATTATCTTCTGCAGTTGAAAAAGAAAAATATATACATGATTACATCTGCTCTAACACAGCCTATGATGAGGATTCACCTTTAAATCAAAGTGCATATTCTGCTCTCACTTCTTCACATTCTGTATGTGCAGGCTACGCAAGAGCATTTCAGATTGCTTGCGAGCGAGTAGGCATCCCTTGCTATTACGTTACAGGAACCTCAAGAGGTGTAAATCACGCATGGAATATCGTCTGCATAGATGGCAGCTACTACAACGTGGATTTGACCTGGGACGATGTAATCGCGGATAATTTTTCAAAGCCATCCTACATCTATTTTAATAAAAATGATGCAGCCTTCGCAGCAGACCACACACGTTCTGATTACGCGGTTTTATTGCCAGCTTGCAATTGAAGGTCTACTGAATGGCTGCATGTATATTCTTTAGAATTCCTGTCCACCTGAAAGTGGGTATTTGTCTGTTAATGTTTTGATAATAGCGCGAGCCTTTTCGATGCCTGCTTCCTGTTCTTTGATAACAATGGAAATAGCTTCTGCTACCTTATCAAAATCATCTTCCTTTAAGCCTCTTGTTGTGGCAGCTGGTGTTCCAAGACGGATACCAGATGTAACGAATGGAGACTTAGGGTCATTTGGAATTGTATTCTTGTTGGCAGTGATATGAGCCTCATCCAAAAGCTTTTCTACTACTTTTCCTGTAAGCTCAAATGGAGTTAAATCGATAAGCATAAGGTGATTGTCTGTTCCATCTGAAACGATTTTGATTCCTCTATCCTGCAATCCCTTGCAAAGAGCCTGTGCGTTCTTCACAATCTGCTTGCCATATTCCTTGAAGCTTGGATCTAGGGCTTCCTTGAAGCAAACAGCCTTGCCGGCGATTACGTGCATAAGTGGGCCACCTTGGATACCTGGGAATACAGCTTTGTTGAAATTGTATTTTTCATTGGCCTCAGCAGTTGCCATAATCATACCACCTCTAGGTCCACGTAATGTCTTGTGTGTTGTAGTGGTAACAATATCAGCATAAGGAACTGGGCTTTCATGCACACCTGCTGCAACAAGACCAGCAATGTGAGCCATATCTACAAAAAGTACTGCTCCTACCTTGTCACAGATTTCTCTGAATCTCTTGAAATCTATCTTACGGCAGTATGCAGATGCGCCTGCGATAATCATCTTTGGCTTGCACTCAAGTGCAATTCTTTCAACCTCATCGTAATCGATAAAGCCGTTATCATTTACGCCATAAGGAACAATGTTGAAATAAGTTCCTGAGAAGTTAGCCTTTGAGCCATGTGTAAGATGTCCACCGTGGTCTAGGTTCATGCCCATCACAGTGTCACCAGGCTTAAGCACTGCAAACTGAACAGCCATGTTAGCCTGTGCTCCCGAGTGTGGCTGAACATTAACATATTCAGCACCAAACAATTCCTTGGCACGCTTAATAGCAAGCTCTTCAATAACATCTACCTCCGAGCAACCGCCATAGTATCTTTTGCCTGGATAGCCTTCAGCGTACTTGTTAGTAAGTACTGAACCCATAGCTGACATAACTGCTGGCGATACCCAGTTTTCTGATGCTATAAGCTCGATGTGCTGTGACTGACGGTTAAACTCTTTTGCTATAGCCTCTGCTACTTCTGCATCTGTGTTTCTGATGTCTTCAAGTGTGTACATTATTCCCCTTACCTTTCTGTTATAAATATTTTTCTTCGAAGTCTCCCTTTGTAAGTGGTTCATCGAAGTAGTAGCCCTGTGCCATTTTTGCCCCGTAAAGGCCTAATTTTTCTAACTGACTATCCTCTTCTATTCCCTCGACGCAAACATCTACATCGATGGAAGTTGCAAGCTCAGTAATAGTCTTTATGAAAGCTGCAGCGAACTTATCTGTATTCATATCTGCTGCTAAGCTCTTATCAATCTTCACAATGTTGATTGGCAGGTCGCGCATACTCATAAGAGAGGAATTGGTCTTACCAAATCCGTCAAGAGCAATTTTGCAACCAAGCTCCTTGATAGAAGAAAGGATTTTGGTAACCCATTCCATATCCTCTAATGTTAATGCTTCAGTCACCTCAAAGATGACGTTGCCAGGATTGATGGATGTCTTTTTAATGACTGCCTTTATCTTTTCCAAAATATCCTTCTGGGATAACTGATAAACAGATAGATTGATGTTGATTCTGTATTCTGGGCAGCCGAAATCGTTCCAGTGCTTGCAGGCCTTGATGGCGTCTTCAATAACATGGTTTCCGATTGCATCCATAACCCTAAGTTTTTCAGCCTCTGGGATGAATTTGTCTGGTCTGACAATACCGTAATCCTTGGAATTCCATCTAACTAAGGCTTCTGCGCCCTGGCAAATTGGAATGCCATTTACAAATTCCATTATTGGCTGGTAGTAAATATCAAATTCATTACAATCATCACTGGCAGCTTCCTTAAGAGTCTGCTCTAGCTTTTTGCGCTCAGCGATAATTGTTTTAGACTTTTCGTTGTAATATTCTAATTTGTTTTTGCCCTTGTTCTTAGCACTGTGTACTGCGATGTTAAGATATGTGAAAATATCTGCTACGCTATCTTCATCATCCTTAAGTTTTACACAACCCATGCTCATAGAACAGAAGTAATCCACACCGTCTAAAATCCAAGGATTCTTAAATAGGTTGGTAATTCGCTTAACAATGTAATCTAAATGACCATAGTTTTCACAGGTAACGATGATGGCAAACTCATCACCACCAACGCGATAGCATCTGTCCTTAACCTGAGAAATGTCGTTAACACTGTGGGCAACGTATTCCAATAATTCGTCTCCAACCTTGAAGCCCATGCCTTCGTTGACATTAGCAAAATCATCAAGGTCCAACATGAGAACAGCAAATTCCTTGCCAAGCTTTTTAGCTACGTGCTGTTCAAGAGCTATGTCCCGTTCGCAGATGCCTCTATTATATAGGCCTGTAAGAGCATCCTGGGATGCGCGCTTTTCAACCTTCTTCTGGTATAGTCTTAAATCTGTGGTGTCGTAGAAGGTTATCATCCTAACATCTCTTTCGTCTACCCATTTGATAGTGCTTACAGAGATGTCGTACCATCTGCCTGAGCCTGGTGCTGAAAAGCCGTTTAAATCTGGCTTTACATATTTCTCATCAAAAACAACATTCTGAATAGATGCTCTATCCATTTCGTTGTCAAACATCTGATTAAAGGTGTCATTTCTATATAAAATCTGTTTTGATTCTAAGTCTGCAACCAGCACTCCGTATCCAGCGTTCTTAAGGATAGCTTCAAGAGCGCTGTATGAGCTAGCCAGAGAATTGCTTGTAATCTTCTTTACAAGAACTGTCTGAACCATGCGCTTGATATCGTTAGCAAAGCGTAAATCGTCTACGCTCCATTTTCTTTCACGTCCTAGCACGAAAAAGCACATGTACATTGCTGGCGATTCGTTAACAATGATAGGCAGGAAAATGGCAGCCTTAATTCCATATTTAAGGAAAAAGATTTCAAATGCTTCTGGAAGAGACGCATCTGATGAAATAGTGTATGGCTTGCCGTTTGTAAATGGAAGCTCCATTCTTGGGATATGTACAAACTGGCTCATGAGGGCATTTTCCTCAGACTTGCTCCACTCTGCAATCATATCAACACTATTGTTGTTTTCAGAAATCTGCAGAAGAGCTGTGTTGGTGCAGTCAAGATATTTACCTGCATCCTGCAAAATATCCTGAGCAATTTTTGAAAATGAATTTTCAGATTCCATAAACTTTAGGATATCTGTCATGATTTCATTTTTCTTAAGCTTGTATTGTATGTCCTGTCCAGCATCCTTTTCGTGAACAAGCTGCTGCTTTAGGGCAAGTGTTTTTAATTTTTCTGCGAAGTAATATTTTGTCAGAGTTTCAATTAGAAGAATTGATTTGTCAAAAGCGCTTCCTGTAGTGACTTTGATTTCAGCTGGAAGCTGCAATGTTTCTGGAAGCTTATCTCTATTGATACCAAAGCATAGCCATGCCCCTAAAAATTCGCCGTTTGTGCCGCGAATTGCCACGCCTCGATACATGAAGTGTTCTTCTTTGCCAAATCTTTCAACGATGTTTTCCACCATTCCGTCAACAAAGGAATCCATGATTTCACGTCTAAGAGAAGATGGGAATTCCCTGTCAACAAAATCCTCCTCAGACTTAGAGCCTGAGAAGGATGTGATTTGACCATGTTTTTTTCCAATACACATTAAATACAAGTCGTTGCACTTGCAAAAAGCGTCCTGCAACGACTGCATATCTTCAGTATTAATATCTAATTCTAAATTTAGTCTATTACTTGTGTCCATCCATATTTATCCTGGAGTCTACCCCACTGAATACCTGTAAGTGTATCGTAAAGCTTCTGGGTAAGCTCTCCGGTTTTACCTCCATTTATTACAACAACATCATCCTTGAAACGAAGCTCCCCAACAGGCGAGATGACTGCTGCTGTTCCTGTTCCGAAGACCTCCTCAAGCTTTCCTTCATGTCCAGCCTTCATAAGGTCATCAATTGCAAGGCGCTCTTCTCTTACAGTGTATCCCCAGTCTTTAAGAATATGGATCATAGAATCTCTGGTTACACCTGGGAGTACAGTACCTACTGTTGGTGCTGTCCAGATTTCTCCGTCGATTTTGAACATAATGTTCATTGTTCCTACTTCTTCTACGTACTTTCTCTCATTACCATCAAGCCATAGTACCTGAGAATATCCAAGCTTCTCTGCCTTTACCTGACCTGCGATAGAACCAGCGTAGTTACCACCGCATTTTGTAAAGCCAGTACCACCTGCAACTGCTCGTACTAATTCATTTTCTACTAAAATCTTAACTGGGTCAAGACCTGTTGCGTAATATGCTCCAACTGGGCAACATAAAATCATAAATTTGTATGATTTTGCCATGTGTACGCCAAGAGCTGCCTCTGTAGCGAACATAAATGGTCTGATGTAAAGAGATGTATCCTTCTCTGATGGAACCCAAGCTTCTTCTGTCTTAACTAATGCTTTAACTGCTGCAACGAAATCCTCAACTGGGAATGCTGGCATGCAAAGTCTTTCATTAGAATTAATCATACGCTTTGCATTCATTTCTGGTCTGAAGAGCTGAATCTTTCCGTCCTCTCTACGATAAGCCTTCATTCCTTCGAATGTTTCCTGAGCATAATGAAGTGTCATACATGCTGGGTCAAGCTCAATTGGTCCTTCTGGGACGATTCTTGCATCGTGCCAGCCTATTTCTCTATCCCAATCACATACAAACATGTAATCTGTCATGTACTTGCCGAAGCCAAGATTGCTCCAGTCTGGTTTTTCTTTTAATTGCTCCCTTTTTTCAAATCTGATATCCATATCTGCCTCCGCCTTAATCACATTATTTTCCATATATTATCTAACTTTTGAATACCTGAGTCAACACTTCAGTACATTAAATCGTTAAATTTTTAAATCCATCTTTTTGGTTCATTTTTGAACATTCTTTGAATTTTCTGAGTTTTAGAGTCATGGGTCAAAAATCAATGTTATAATCAAGTAAATATTATAAATAAGGTAGCAAATTATGAATATTTACACTCAACTTTGTGGATTAGCCATCATTGCAGTGCTTCTTTTTTTCTATAAAAAAGAGCCTACCATGGGACTAAGTTCCGAACGCCGTTTTGTAACAACTTTATACCTGATTATAGCATGTGTAATTTTAGATATTGCATCCTGCTATTTTATAGTAAATTCCGGAAGGTATAAGGAAACAGTTGTGCTGGTATTTTGTAAGCTTTATTTGTTGAGCTTACAGTCTGTTTCTTTTGCAGCTTTGGGCTATACTATCGCTGATTTGTTTACCTTCTATGGAACTTATCACGAGAAGATGTTAGGCAAATTGCTTCAGTCATTCTATATTTTAGGGCTGATTATCACTGTCTCACTTCCTGTTTCCTATCATTACGATGGCATTTCGCTTTATTCCTACGGACCTGCTGCATACGCCACCTATATATTAGTTGCTATACATATTATTGCTATCATTTGTTCCACAATCTTTTTCAAAGAGCACATAAAGCAGCGCAAAATCAACGCTATTCTAGTATGGATGGCAATTTGGAGCATGTGTGCTATCATCCAGTTTATTAAGCCTCAGTTGTTGATTGTCAGCTTTGCTGCTTGTATTGGAGCATTGATAATGTATTTTGAAATAGAAAATCCTCAAAGCACCATTTCAAGAAAAACAGGCCATTTTAGTTCTGCTGTAATTCATGATTACTTTAATTATCTATATCAGAGCAAACAACATTTTTCTGTAATGATGATTTCCTTCAAGACCATGGGAGATGCAGCTACAGAAAACAAAATGCTTAGAAAAACTATTAATATGCTTTCAGAATTTCTATTTAATATAGAATCTGCAAAGGTGTTTGATACAGCTGAAGGATATTTCCTTCTGGTCTTTGAGAACAACGACTTCATGGAAAGCACTAAATTCAAGATTGCCACTTACTTCCAATCCATTGAAGATAACCCAGATGTTGCCGATGCTGTCACTCTACTTCATCCTTTCTACACCATCGTTCCTGACAGCAGCATTGCTTTCGATGCAGATGAGCTTATGATGTTGCTTTCAAATTTTCTTCCTAACAATCATGAGACCATCGCCAAAAGCGAAATAATTATTAATAAAGAAACCATGGCCGACCTTCAGAAGCGTAAGCAGATTGAAAAGATGGTTGTAGAGGCTATGGAGGATAATCGATTAGAGATTCACTATCAGCCTATATATAATGTGCAGACACAAACCTATACCGGTGCGGAAGCTCTTGTTCGTATTAAGCTTTTAGATGGAACATTGGTTTATCCTAACGATTTCATTCCTATTGTTGAAGAAACAGGTCGAATTGTTCCATTATCAGATAGCATTTACAAAAATGTTTTTTCATTTATGAAATCTTATCGTGTTGAAAAACTAGGCATCCAAAAGGTAGAGCTAAACCTTTCAGTAAAGCAGGGTGAAAACCCAATTTTCGTTACAAGGATACTGGAACTGATTGAAAAGAATTCTATCGACCCTAAGCTATTAAACTTTGAAATCACAGAGACAAATTCTATTCAAAGTAAGGAAAATGTTTTGTCTAATATGGAAAAGCTTAAGGAACACGGCATTTCATTTTCTTTAGATGATTTTGGTGCAGGTTCTTCTAACTTGAATTATATCGTTGATATGCCTGTTGAAATCGTTAAATTAGACAAGCATTTGACGGAAGAATATTTCAATAATCCTAAGGCTCAGGCTATTGTTAAGACCGTTGTTGGAATGGCACATTCAATGGGACTTAGAATTATATCAGAGGGTATCGAAACTGCAGAACAGAAGGCCGCCATGGAAGAACTTGGTATTGATTACCTACAGGGATATTATTTTTCATACCCATTGCCTGAACATGAATTTTTAAGATTTATACAACAATTCAATCTATAATAGAAAGCGAGGAATAATATGCATACCTTTCAGCCTTATCCAATCGACATGCTAGAATGGAACCCAATTCAAAAGGTGGCAGACGAAGGAATTGCCATCGTTGCAGAAGCAGATGGCACCGTTAATGCCATGTCATCACACAATGGTGGTGTCGGGCATATGTGGGGAAAAAATGTTGTCTATGCATTTCTTAGAAATACACGCTACACCAAAGAGCTTTTAGACAAAAGCGAGTACTTCTCAGCATGCTTTTTTGATATGAGTGAGAAAAACAATGTTCAGCTTATGAAGGTTCTAGACCAGCTTAGCGGACGTAACGAAGACAAGCTTCACCTTTGTCATGTTAACATTGAGCATGCACTTAATGCACCTTATATCGATGAGGCTAATTTCATTATCCTTTGCAGAAAGATTGCTGCTGTTCCTATGACTGAAAACACTATATTGGATGAGAAGATTCTGAATGAAAACTACACTGCAAAGCATTTGGATGATTTTCATACGATGTATATTGGAGAGATTTTAGATATTAGGGCAAGATAAAATGTGAATTAAAAAAAGGCTAACCCCTTTGGGTTAGCCTTAATTTTATGCCTCTGGCTTTGCAGCTGGAGCTGCTGCAGGTGCTGTAGCTGGCTTAGCAGCTGGCTTTGGTGGTTCGTAAGGAACTTCTACTGAGTAAGTAAACTTCTCAGGGCCTGGCTCCTGATAACCTGGTGTGATAGATAAGCACTTCTTTGGGCACTTCTCTACACAGTAACCACACTGGATGCAGTCAAAACGGTTGATAGTCCATGTCTTACCTGCTCTATCAACTGTGATTGCCCCTGGAGGGCAGCTACGCATGCACATTCCGCAAAGAATGCACTGGTCTTTATTAATATCTACATGACCTCTTGTACGCTCTGGGTACTCCTTTGGTACGAAAGGATACTGAGTTGTAGCTGGCTCAGAAAAGAGGTTCTTTAAAACTTGTTTAGTAAATGGTAAAAATTGTCCCATTCTATATCCTCCAATCCGCTTAGTATAATTTATTCTTTCTCTCGCTGATTACGCCTACAAGCCTGATTAATTCTCTGCTCAGCTAAGAATGCTTCGCTGAGAATTATCAGAGCTTGCAGACTATCAGCTATTTATAATTTCTTTATACTAAGCTCATCAAATTATCGTTCAGTACAACTGATACAAGGGTCGATGGTTAATACCAAGAGTGGCACGTCACCGTACTGGCATCCCTGGAGTGTCTGTGTAAGAGCAGGGATGTTAGCGAATGTAGGTGTGCGGACTCTGAAGCGGTCTAAGAACTTAGTGCCGTTAGCACGTACGTGATAGAAAGCCTCACCTCTTGGCTGCTCAACGCGGATGATTGACTCACCGTTTGGCATACCAGTAACCTTTGTATTGATTTCTGTATCAGGAATCTTTGCTACAGCCTGTCTGATGATATCGATTGACTGGAAGATTTCTCCGATACGAACCTCACATCTTGCGTATGAATCGCACTTGTTAGATGTGATTACTTCAAAATCGATTTCATTGTAAGCTGCATAGCCGTTCTTTCTCATATCTACGTTGATACCAGATGCTCTCATCATAGGACCAACAGCGCCACGGCGGATTGCATCCTCACCTGTAAGGATACCTACGTCTACAAGACGGCTCTTTACTGTGTAATCGTTAAGGAATATGCTTGTTGTCTCGCGGATTTCCTTTTCCATTTCGTCAAGCTGACGAACAAAATCCTTAAGCATATCGTTTGGCATATCCTTTAAAACACCACCGATTGTGTTAACAGAGAAGATAACACGTCCACCAGTAGATGCCTCGAACATATCAAGGATACGCTCACGAAGTCTCCATGAATGCATAAAAAGTGACTCGAATCCGAATCCATCAGCAAGAAGACCAAGCCATAATAAGTGGCTGTGGAGACGGCTCATTTCGCTCCAGATAACACGAAGGAACTCTGCACGACGAGGAACCTCTACGTTCATGATATCCTCAAGTGCCATACAGTAGCCCATGCCGTGCATGTATGAGCGGATACCGCAGATACGCTCTGCAACGTAAACCATCTCATTGAAATCCTTTTTGCTTGTAAGGCTCTCAAGACCTCTGTGAATAAATCCAATAGAAGGAATAGCAGCTAAAACCTTCTCGTCCTCCAGTACTAAATCAAGATGAATAGGTTCTGGAAGAACAGGGTGCTGTGGGCCGTAAGGTACGATACTTCTCTTTCCCATGCTACTTGTCCTCCTTTTCAATAAATGGTGTCTCTACGTCAATACGATAAAGCTTGTCGTGAAGATCCAATTTAATATTTTCTACATTAAGTCCCCAAAGCTCGTGCATCTCGTTCTCATAGTAGATAGCTGACTTGTATACACGAGAGATTGAAGGAACATCCTCGTCCTTTTCAACGATAAGACGATAGTTTGCAAAGTCATATCCATTAGCAAATGAATATGTTACTTCGTAGTGATTTTCTGCCTTTGGGAATGAGCAGCAAATCTGGCAAAGTCTCCAAAGAGCATTCTTTTTCTCCATGATGACCTGGAGGAGCTCTGCCTTATCAATTAAATACATATCTTTTTTAATTTCCTGCATAATATCCTCCTAATTAATTTGCCTTTTCTGAAGCCTTAAGAGCTGCAGCCTTTTCCTTGAAAAGAGCAACACCCTTAACAACACCATCAATGATTGACTCTGGACGAGCAGCACATCCTGGAACATAGATATCAACAGGAATAACTGTGTCAGCGCCACCCTTGATGTTGTAGCACTCTTTGAAAATACCGCCTGTACATGCACATGTACCTACAGCGATAACTACCTTTGGCTGTGGCATCTGATTATATATCTGCTTAACAACATCAGCATTCTGAGAGTTGATACCACCAGTAATGAGGAAAATATCAGCATGCATTGGGTTACCTGTATTAATAACGCCAAAACGCTCAACATCATAAACAGGTGTAGTACATGCCAAAACCTCTATATCACATCCATTACAGCTACTTCCATCATAATGGAGTAGCCATGGCGATTTATGTATTGTACTCATTTAACGTTCCTCCTAATAATGAAACAGGCATTAGCCTTTAATAATCTCTAACAAGAATAAATTCATTCCAGCTGCAACAATTGTCACGCCCCAAGCAAGCTTGAGCATAAGCTGCCATTTTACTCTTGCAGATGTGTTGTCGATGAGAATCTCAAGGAACCATACAACAAGGATTGCGGCAACTGCACCGATTACTGACAAAATGTTGTTTGTAAGGAAGAACAATCCAACTATACCAAGAAGAATACCGTTTTCATACCACTCAGCCAGAGTAACCATTGCATATTCTTTACCAACCATCTCAGATGTAACACCCTTGATAACCTCCTGGTGTGCATGGTGAGAAGTTGCAATATCAAATGGTGACTTTCTGAACTTGATTGTAAGGATAAATACAAATCCTACAAAAAAGCCAGGAAGATACATAATGTATGGCGAAGCTGTTCCTGCAATAATCTCTGAAATATTGAAAGTCTCAGCTGCAAGATAGAAACCTACTGCAACTAAAAGCTCCATTGGCTCACATGACATAATCTGAACAAGCTCTCTGTGAGTACCCTGTGCAGAGTATGGTGAGTGAGTAGATGTAGATGCAAGAATCAAAAACATCGCTGCTGTTGAAAGTGAAAATACAACAAGCAAAAGGTCAAAACCTGCGAAGAAGAGAATTCCTGAAAGTACGATGAAGCATAAATATGAACGAATCATAAATAGCTGTGACTTGTTAGCTGTAAGGAACTCCTTCTCAAAAAGCTTCTTTAAATCAAAGAATGGCTGAAGGACTGATGGTCCTCTTCTGCCCTGCATACGTGCAGATATTTTACGATCAAAGCCATCTAATAAACCGATAATAAATGGGCAAAGAATCAAGTAGCAGATGGCAAAAATAACACGTGTTTGAATTGTCATTAGAATGCACCTCCTACTACGATAATCATGTAAACAATAATGATGAATGTTGAAATCATGATAGCTGGTGTGAATAACTTCTTCTCACCCATGATGTCTTCCATATAGAAGTTTGCAATGTGCATCTCCTTTGGATCACCAGTAGCTGATACGAAATTGAAGTTGTCACCAACATTAGCACCACCCATATATGTGATAACTTGCTTTGCCTTTGTACCCTTTGTCATCAAGTAATTGATGCATGGGATAACAAATACACCAACAAGAAGCACAATCATGATAATGATGTTCTGGTATGAAATAACCTGCTTAACTGTTCCAAACATATCCTCTGAAAGTGGCTTAAGAACATTCTCAGATAACCATGGGAAACCAAGGATAAGTGCAACCATCATAAATGCATGGAAGAACATTGAGATGTACTCGTTCTTCTTAGTAAGGTCTCTTGACTTCTCCTTTGGTGAAGCACCAAGAATCTTTGATAACCACTTTGTCCAGTAGAACATTGTAGTTGCTGAACCAAAGCAGATGAAAAGTACCATAAGTGATGATACATAAACTGAGCTTGTATCGATGAATGCCTTGAGTGCTGCCCACTTAGAAATAAGCATACCAAATGGTGCAAGGAACATGCCTGCGATACCAATCATAAGGATAACAGCAAGCTTAGGGAAGATTGCCATAAGTCCCTGCATATCCTCAACATCACGGCTACCTGTTGTGTTCTCGATAGCACCAACGCACTGGAAGAGCATTGACTTTGAAACAGCGTGGAAAATTACAAGGAATACTGCTGCCCAAATTGTCTCTTCGTAACCGCAACCTGTACAAGCAACAATCAAACCGAGATTTGAAATTGTAGAGTAAGCAAGTACCTTTTTGCCATCTGAAACTGAGATAGCAAGACAAGATGCAGCAAGGAAAGTAAAGCCACCGATAAGGGCAACCATGTTTCCTACGTAGTTGTCAGCCATAGCAGCTGAGATACGGATAAGAAGATATACACCAGCCTTTACCATTGTGGCACTGTGAAGAAGTGCTGATGAAGGTGTAGGTGCAACCATGGCGCCAAGCAACCATCCTGAGAATGGGAACTGTGCTGACTTTGTAAGTGCTGCAAATGCAAGACATGCAATTGGTAACAAGAAAATAAGTGTATGAGCACTTGCACCGTGTTCAATTGCAAGATTAATAATGTCGTAAAGATTAACTGTGTTAAATGCAAGGATGCCAACTGCAATAGCTGCTGCAATGCCGCAACCACCGAGAAGGTTCATCCATAAAGCCTTGAATGAATTGTTGATTGCCTCGTCTGAACGAGTGTAACCAATAAGAAGGAATGATGTAACTGATGTAATCTCCCAGAAGAAATACATCCAAATAAGGCTCTGTGAGAACACGAGACCAAACATCGCTCCAAAGAAAACAAAAATCATAGCAAGGAAAAAGCTACGTCTGTCTGTAAGCTCCTTGTGATGATGAATGTGATAGCCATGCATGTAACCTACAGCATAGATACCGATTAATGAACCAACAACACCGATGATAAGAATCATAACAAGTGTAAGCCAGTCAAAACGAAGGGCTGGGAGTTCCTCAAGCTCCGGTCCAAAAAATTCTAAGCCAGCCACAAGCAATGTCTGCACGATTGCAAGCAAAGAAATGACCCCCTTCTTGTACTTAAATGAAAGATATGTGATAAGACACATCAAGAAAAGATCACCAAAAAGAATGACACCATCAAATGCCTCTCTATAAGGTAAATCAAAGTCCAGAGTCTGGCCTCCAGCCAAATACCACTGAACAGCTGTAAAAACTGAAAGAACTATAACAATTCCACAGCCGAGATAGACGAAAAATGCTCTGCACTTAGAGTTGTGAATAACTGCAGGCAAAATCGCCCAGAGAAATGGTAAACAGATTAACGCTGTTACTAACATTTCCATAAGTGTTTCCTCCTTTTACTTTAAGTCCCTTTATATGAATTCCCTAAAAAACCAGGGAAATCGGGTCTAAGTATGCCCATTTTTTCACAAATAATACTATACCACATTTGAAACCCCTTGTGTTTTTTTTAACAAAAAATACAGGCAATCTCTGTTCTAAATTTGATACAAATTTTAATGTAGATTTAAGTCATTTTTACCATAGAAATTTCAAGGAATTTTGTTCCATCCCTCCCACCTATTTGTCCACAAAAAATAGAGTTTTGCATTGCAAAACTCTATTACTACCAGCCGATATTTCCCTTTAAGTAAAAAAGCAGAGCCAAATGCTCTGCTTAGTGCTTGGTTTAGTGAATTAGTTTTTCTGTGGTTACATTTTTTTTAGCTGACGTCTCAGTCTAAAGTTATCAACTCTAACCATCAGCATTTTCACTCGCAAGATTAACACTTTCATCATCAATCCCTACCTCGCCATTTTTCCATTACCCAGCGACTCTAATCGCCAGCCTAAAAGGGTCCCCACACCTTTAGGCCACATCAAAAATTGCAAAACAAAAAATGTTCACAATCTCTACTAAGAAAATATCACTACATAGACTCTCATACAACCGATTGGCAAGAATGGACTTTATTTGGCAAAATAGTTACATCTCATAATTTTTAGCAATCGAGTAGGAGAAATTTCTCACAAGTGAGAAATTCCGACCTCTCACACCACCGTGCGTACCGTTCGGTACACGGCGGTTCAATCAACTTAACAAGTAACACACCTTTCGGTGTAGTAATCTAACATTGAGACTAGTCCAAATAAGGCTAGTCTCTTGTTGTTTATTG